>Ga0131853_10000452_pt1 | contig 75650 bp, 79 predicted proteins | sample TergutLab28metaG_FD_92764 | JGI IMG/M metagenome (GOLD analysis project Ga0131853, IMG submission 92764) | Labiotermes labralis P1 segment gut microbial communities from Petit-Saut dam, French Guiana - Lab288 P1 (version 2) (version 2) | ecosystem: Host-associated > Arthropoda: Insects >... | reverse complement strand
ACCGGGCAATACTTCTCTCATCGGAGCGTGAAGCGTGTGAGTAATGGTGTTCGTCGAGGAGACATCTATTATGCCGATCTGAGCCCCGTTGTGGGGAGCGAACAGGGCGGTATGCGCCCGGTTCTCATCGTGCAGAACGACACAGGCAACAAACACAGCCCAACCGTGATCGCAGCAGCCATCACAAGCCAAACAGGCAAAGCAAGACTCCCCACACATATCGAGCTAGAGGCAAAAAGCTACGGCCTAACCCGCGACTCTGTGGTGCTCCTTGAGCAGATCCGTACCATAGACAAACGAAGACTCAAGGAACGCATGGGCAAGCTAGACATCTCCCTCATGGCCCGCGTAGACAACGCCATCGCGGTAAGCTTCGGCCTGCAAGAGGATGACTCCTAAGGAAAACCTCCGAGATCAAGAAGATCTCGGGGGTTGTTTTATTGTGTGACTTTTGGAGTGCTTTGTCAAGGACAAAGTACTCCAAAAAAGCTTGAAAAATGCGGGTTTCGTCTTTCAAGCCTTGCCTTATAGTACTTATACTAAATATGTCCAATACCCGCACTTGCAAAATGGAAAAATATTTAAAAAAACTTGTTGACATTCCTGTATCCACATGATAATATACTGACAGTCAGTTTATTTGGAAGAGGGTGACAAAATGGCGCGTAGTGAAAAAGCAGAACAGACGTATCAACAAATTTTAGAAGCGTCTACGAAACTATTCTTTACACAGGGATATGAAAAAACGAGTATTCAAGATATTCTGGACGAGGTGAAAATGTCCAGAGGGGTTGTGTATTACTATTTCAAATCCAAGAAAGAAATTTTAGATGCAATTGCAAGTCAAAGATTAGACGTCATGCGTTCCCTGATCCAAGAAACCCAAGCTGAAAACGCCAGAGAGAAAATAGCTAAAATACTTTCTATGCTAATAGGAGATGCGACGGATATACCGCAAGAAACCGAAGAAGCACTGTTTTTAGAACATATGGCAGACCCGTACATTGTTCTTGCGAATATGCAAGCTCAAGTGAACGAGGCAAAATTACTGCTTAACTTGTTTGAAGAGGGCGTTCGTGATGGGTCAATTCAAACCGAGTATCCGCTTCAAGTAGCAGAACTAATGTTCATGTTGCTCAGTACTTGGCTAAATCCCATTCTGTTTCACCGTGATTTAGAGCAAACAAAGATTCACCTTAAATTCGTTCAGCAGACCTTAGGTAAACTTGGAATAGATGTTCTAAGCGATGAAATGGTAGACAGGACAATAGAAAACTGGAAGCAGTTGAGTTACTTCAATTAGTCAAAACATTCCCTCTTAAGTAGAGGGAATAAAATTTACTCCAAAATATACCGTCAGTCGGTATATTTTGAACTATTACAAACAAATGAAAGGTAGTTGTTAAAAATGAAAAAATTCGGAATAAACTTTAAGTTAGTATTAGCAAGCCAAACCATCAGCTTGCTTGGAGGAAATATCTTAAACTTTGCATTATCTCTCTTTATTTTAGACTTTACACAATCGGTTGGAACCTTTGCTTTGATTATGGCTATTAGCCAAATTCCTGTTGTACTACTTTCCCTAGTTGGCGGCATCATTGCTGACCGACTAGATAGAAAGAAATTAATTGTCATCTTTGATGCAATCAAGGCAGGTATCTGTATTGTACTATTCGCTATCTTTTTAACAGGCGCTTATTCTGTCCTTAATTTGACACTAGCTATGGTTCTCTTTATGTCAATCCTTACTTTATTTGCACCTATTTTAACTTCTGCCACACCGTCCATTGTTAGATCGGATGCATTAGTTGAAGCGAATGGTGCAATGGGCATGATTCAATCCATGAGTGATTTGTTCGCTGTTTTAGTGGGTGGTGTTTTATTCGCGACCATTGGCATAAGAAATATCATCATTTTAGCAGGTGCTGCATTTTTAATCTCAACCCTTATTGACTTGTTCATCAAGATTCCGCATATAAAGAAAGAAGCTGAATTTGGAGCAGTTAAAACAGCTGGCTTAGACTTAAAAGAGAGTTTTCGCTTTGCAATAAGGGAATGTCCATTTGTTCTCAAAATTTCATTCTTCTTTGCGCTGATTGCTTTACTATTCACACCAATCATGGCGATTGCACTTCCTTATATTATGCGCGTTCAATTTGGAGCAAGCGATACCATGTTTGGCGTTTCACAAGCACTTCCTGGAATAGGTATGCTTCTAGGTGGCATGCTATCTGGTGTGTTTAAAAAATGGCTTGATGTCAAGTATTTCTCAAAGTTCATTTTGTTTATCGCATTGTTAACCGCTGTATTAGCCGTTTCGGTTCATACACCTTTATTTGGTGAGACGACCACACTTCCATTTTGGTTGTTTAATATCGCTATGATGTTCATCATGATGATTTTTGTTTTCCTAAATATCACAGTCATGTCACGAATTCAAACGGAAGTTCCAGAGAAATATCTCGGGAAAATTATTGCAGTGTTCATGACCATTACAAGTTTTGCAACGCCAATTGGTCAATATGTATTTGGTCAATCTATGGAATTGTTCACCGGCAATATGTCTATGTTATTTGTTTCCATTGTCGCACTGACTATAGGAATATCAGGTGTTGCCAAAAAGATATTCAATCCGAGAAATGCGAAAGTTAGAAATCTATCTTCACCGCAAAGTGTGTCACTCTAAATGATATCCTATCCTTCTTGAAAAAGTAAAAAGAAATAAGCCCCAAGATCACACTGATCTCGGGGCTCATTTTCATCGTTTCAAACCAACTGCCTAGTCCCTTTTCTTGCTTCCGACCACCGTTACAATCGCCATCACAACAGCGATCCCAGCGCAAATGAGGAAGTCTTGCAGGAACGCTCTTCTCAGAACGTCGTTAATCGGCAAAAGATCAAGTAACATAGTGAGTGAATCAAACACACTATTTCCAAGGCCTTCCCCATAGATCAAAAATGCGGTCCCGACCGTTATGGATACAGCCACAGCAATCAGTGAAAACAGCGCAGCTATGATGATCCCAACTGCGCCCGGTGCGCCTTTCCCTGCTTTATAGGCGCCCGCCACTAACATTGCGATCACAGCAGCCGCTGCACCGCCAACCGCACCGCCTGTACCTGTTCCGAGTAATGCAATCACGGCTACCCATAGGATGATCCCCAGCAGCATACCGCCAAATGCAAATAAAATGCCTTTCCCCATGTTGTACTCTACAGCCTTTTCTTGTTCCATTTCCATTCTAATCGAACTCCTTCCCTACTCCTTTATATTTCCAGCTAGTTTATAACTTTACACGTCCCCTGAAATCTTGTCAAGTCAAAAATTTCACGAATTGCGGATAGAGCGCCTTCTCGATTATCGACGCTGACAAAATGCCCAGCATCTGGGACAAGAAATAATGCTTTATCCGGCGCATTGATCTGCTCCAAGTAAGCCTCAAGGGGTGTAACAGAGATTTGATAGTCCTTCGCACCGTGAATGAAGTACATCGGCACTTGAAAATCCACCAAAAACTCTGCATTGAATGTTAAAAGGAATTCAATCAAAGGACGGCTCAATTTTGAGGCCTTCATCATCGCGAAAACGTCTGCCAATTGAAAGAGCGGACTCTTCGTAAAAATGTCTTTGATCTTCTTCTCATCCAACCAGATCCCATATTTCTGCTTCAACTTCTTAATGACTTTCCCGGCTCGCTCATATTCCTGCACAGTGGAAATATTGTTCGGATAATCCCCTAGCTGTTTGAGCTTCTGACAATCTACCGGATTGTCCTTTGCGAGTTCCAGCAAAAGCCGAAATATCTCTCGCTCACTCTTCCTCAAATCAATCACTTGCCCCGCACCCAGATAGAAAAGCACATCCTCCGGATGCTGATGGGCATAGAGCAAGCCAAGCACACTCCCCCAAGAGTGTCCGGACAGGACAATCTTCTCTTTCTGATACTTCTCTTTGATATAACGCACCGTTTCTCTCAAATCTTCCATCAATTGCGCCTGGTTTACATCCTGACCCTTCGTCGGATTTCTACGCAAGGTTTTCCCCGCCCCCCGCTGGTCATAATAGACCGACGTAAACTCAGGTGTCTCCGGCTCCACATAATAGGCGTATGGCGCCTCTGACTGTCCCGGACCGCCGTGGATGACTAACATGACCTCTCGCTCAGGATCCACCGGATAATGCAGAAAATATTGCACAATCCCGTTAATCCGAACATACTCCTCTGTATAAGTCCGTCCTTTATTCATTGTGTGAGCCCCCCTGTGTAAGCGAAACATCACACGCATAGATCCGAGAACTTTCTCCCCATGGGTGATACCCGTCTCCGATATAAGAGAAGTCATATTTTTCATAATACCCCACATGATCCGTACAGAGGTACAGCGTATCAAAACCCATCTTCGCCGTATCTTCTTTCATTTGCGACATAAGCAGATTCGCTAAATTCTGTCCTCTATACTTCTTTTCAACGTAGAGCGCGCACAGCCACGGCCACAAGTCCATCCGGCTAATGAAATCATTCGTGATCAGTCCGCCGCATCCGATGATTTTGTCACCGTCCATGAGCAGATACCAAATCGGCAGGGGATTTTTCGCATCCATGCTCTTTGTGATGCAGTCTTCATACACTTTCTTGTTTCTCCTGTTACCCCATTTGCTCTGGATATAAGTGATTGCTTGCTCCAAATATGCCGGGTTTTCTCTCATGTTCACTACTGTCATGATTTATCCTTCCTTTCAACATTATTTCGTAAAAATGCAGAGAGCGGTTTTTTCTCTCTAAGGTGTCTGAGCCATCGGACACAATCGTGCAAATATCCGAGACCGAGATACAGTGTAGACATTTCAAAATAGTCTGCATCCTCTGACACAGACAAATTTTCTTCCAAGGCTTGAAGCCGGCGTAAGGTTTGTTGATAGTGCAATTCATATTCCTGAAATTGGCGTTCACGCAAATCCTCAGGCAACTCACTGAAAAAGTAGATTCTCGCCAATAGGGACTCTGATCTGGATTTTGGGTCAAATGGCGATGAAAGCCATTTCAAAAATGCTGCTTTGCCCAGTTCCGTTGCCTGATAATACTTCTTGATTCGGTTCCCATAGGCTTGCTCAGTCAAGGCTAAATGCCCTTTATCAGTCAGTTTTTTCAAAGCTGGATACAAACTGCCATGACTCGCTACATAGAAATTTCCGACCCCAGCCTCTATTTCTTTTTTAATGTCATACCCAGTCAATGCCTCATGAAGAACCATACCCATCGCAATATATTCAAGCATCTCAATACCTCAATGTGTCTTTTAGACACATTTTAACGCCATATTAACATCTTGTCAATTCTTTTCTCTCACACCAGATATACATATCCCCGCCACACCCCGCATAGACATATCACACGACATCTATGCCGAGGAGGATTCCCACATGCAAGAACACTTAGTTGGCGAATACGCCGTAGTCTTTAAATCCCAAACAGTCGGAACGCTGACTGTCTCCCTAAGAGGCCTCATGACCCACTTTTCCTGTACATGCACCCTGTCCTGGGCGGAAGTCCTGCGCCTCGCAATCCAAGTGGGTCAGCAGAGGATCCCCTTAGGCGTTTTAGTGCCGGATGGCAATACATTACACCTGAGTAAGAGTTTCTCCAAACACGCCCTCCACCAAAAAGGCATCACCGCCATAGATGCCTGCACCCTAATCACCAGCACAGAACTTCTAGACATTGGGTCAGCGGTTCCTCCGCGCCCCGTGTCGGTGCCAGCCCCAACGCCTATCCCGATATCCGAACCTCTCCCAGAACCCATACCGGAACCAGAACTTACACCCGAACCGGAACCTGCACCTACACCAGAACCCCCAACACCACCTGTAGGGGACGCTGTCCTCAGCGTCCCGCCCCCCACACCAGAACCTACACCGGAATCCCCAGCACCACCCGTAGGGGACGATGCCCACATCGTCCCGTTCCCCACACCAGAACCTATCCCTGCATCCACACCAGAACCCCCAACATCACCCGTAGGGGACGCTGTCCCCAGCGTCCCGCCCCCCACACCAGAACCTATCCCTAAACCCACACCGGAATCCCCCGCACCACCCGTAGGGGACGATGCCCACATCGTCCCGCCCCCCACACCAGAACCGGAACCAGTGCCTACACCCGATCCGCCAACCAACCTAGCCCCCTCCCCTGAGTGGGAGTTCATCCAAGACTTCACACCCACCCAAGAGACTGACACAGCAGAAACCATCCACATATTCCCAAGCCCCCCTGTCATCCCCCCTCCATATGCCGAGGCCGATCTGGACGATGTACATCCCTATCCTCAAACAGAAGCCCCTTGGACACCACATCCGAACCCAGGCGTCCTCTTCCGAGATCCGGAGCTAAACAAGATAGAGGTAGGAGGCGCCCTAACCCGCTCTTGCGGAGACGCTTGCATCGAACTCGCTGTCCCCCTCTTAGATGGAGAACCATTCCCCCTCATGCAACTCTTCTCCCTTGGTGAAGCCTGTGCAATCATGGGCAAGGCCTATCTGGTCTTTCGGATCGAAGATGGAAATCCAGTCAAATAAGTTGGTATATTCCTCCTGTCTATGCGGCATACTAAGGGCCTAACCATAACAGACAGGAGGAATTTCCATGCCAAATCTAAGTTGTAAAGAGCTCACCGCCTTGGAAGAAAGTCTCGGCGCAGAGCAAAACCTAGTCAAAAAGTTCAAAGCCCTCGCCTGCCTATGTAATGACGAAAAGATCAAACAAGATCTGGAAAACATGGCAAACCGGCATCAACAACACGCAAATCAACTCATCACATTCTTACAATAGGAGGCGAAATCAATGGCAAATCCAACTGTGACCGCTGAACTTCTAACCGAAAAAGAGATCCTGACAGACTGTCTATCAAGCCAAAAGTTCACAACCGCCACATTCAACATGTTCGCCGGCGAATGCATGAACGAACAGCTCCGCACAACCATGCTCAATATCTTGGATGACGAACACAAGATCCAAGCAGACATCTTCAGCCACATGCATGCAAACGGCTGGTACCAGGTTGAACAGGCCGACCAACAGAAGGTCATGCAAGCCAAGCAAAAATACGGCGGATAGAAGAAAACCGAGACGCCTTCGCGTCTCGGTTTTCTTTTGTTAAACTATCCGGTGAAAATACCCTCTTCCAGCGCCGATAGGAAGGGAAACATTTCGTTATAATGCTTATGCAGAAACAACGCGCTGTCCTGACGATACAGATCCTCAGCAAGTTTGTCCGCGATTGGGGTAAGTAGTCTTTCGTGCGCACACTGGACAGGTTTTATATCAATCGCAAATTCCTCCCCTCGGCGCGAGAGCATATCATAAGCATAATTACAGCGGGACTGGATGGCGCATATTTTGCACGCCTCAAGAGGCATCGCGCCTTTTTGGGCAAAAACCGCCTGCTTCTTCTCATCAATGCCCACCCAAACGTCACCGATGGCAAATGCAGGGTCGTCAACATAGCGGGAACCCGGAAAAATCCTTCCATCGGGCGCGACAGAGGGCTGGTTCTGTGACATTTTCCGTCTGTCTATGTTATAGGCCGCCCCCTTCACGTGAGATAGAATCTTTTGATCGAAGGGCGAAAGATAAAACTTCTGTTCGTCCAGTGTCCAGTTCCGATAGAGCTTGGCTAGTTTTTCATATTCACGCCCCAGTACTTCAAAGTCCGCCTGAGTCCAGGGCGCATCATAATTGAGATTCAGCGTCATATAGCGAAATCCGCTCCGGTGCAAGAATTTGACCATATCTGTCGCCTTATGTACAACCGAGGCATCCAGCACACTCATACCGATTGCATAGGGCTGATAGCGCAGAAGCAAGGGGATTTTATCCGCAAGTATTCCAGACGATGGTGACCCGTCAGCAAAAAAGCGGCAATCATCCTGCGCGGGTCCATCGTGAGAGAAGCCGATTGCCAGATCAACGCTTTTGGCGAATTGCAGAAAGTCCTCATCAAGCAAAGTACCGTTTGTTGTAATTTTATAAGAAAACTGGTGCCCCGTTTGTTTGCGAATTTGCTTTGCATATGCCACGGTTTGATAAATCACTTCCCGCTCAAGCAGCGGCTCACCGCCGTAGAATAAAATCCCGGTGGACGAGCCTTTGGTGACTGCAAAATCCACCGCCTGCTTTGCTGTATCTGCCGTCATACGCAGCTCCCCAAAGGCGACAAAACAATAGGTACACGCGAGATTACATCGATTGGTCAGGTGTAAGGTAAGATTCATACTTATGACTCCCCGCCGGACGGCAACATGTCTTCTGTGCGCAATTGCTCAATAAAGGCATCAATCTGAAGCTGAATACATACCAACAGCCCTCAACTCCTTCGCTCTGTTCGCTCTCAATCTGGTATAATAAAAGCAAAGAATACCCCATCCCATCCTTTTTATCTGGAAAACACAAGAAAAACTAAAGCAAAAATAAATTCGGAATAAAAATCGACCAAACACATCGCAAAATCTCGAAAACGCAACCAAAACATAACTTTCAAAAGATAAATCATCTGAAAATGCTGCACAAAACAGGTGCAAAAAGGTACAAAAAGGGGTCTCTACAGCATCTTTTTCTCCATTTTGGGTAAAAAAGAAAGCAAGCGAGAATTTATTGTACAAGTATCGTCTTCCATGGGAGTCAGGTTGAACTCATGGCTATACTTGCTACTCATGTCGGCAACACGCCTTCCCCACGTAGGTGATCCAGAAAGGTGTCAACCTGAAGCAGAAGGCGCTCCTTGAGGATTTGTCCGGCTTCTTGTTTTTCCTCTTCTGTAAAGGTCAGTTCGACTTCTCGATCCCACCAATCAGAGTCACACATGGATTCACCCGGGTTTTGCATGAAGGTGACGGATAGATCAAACCGCTGTGCAAAATCCTGTTGCAAGGCATGTTCGATCTCCTCCCCGGACATACCCCATTGAAATTCATCCTGCCAAGACCAAGGGGTCGGGAAGACAATACCTTGCCTTGTGCGCTCGTCAAAAAGCGAAAGCGCAGCAGTGGCTTCTGACCAAGAGGTTTCCACTGTTGCTACATAGTCCGGCAGAGGAGCCTCAAAGCAAATGCCCGCCTCACAAAGCCGATTGCGGATAATCCGCAGCGCCTCTTGTTCCGTCAAATAGGCAACATAAAAGGGTCCAGCACCCGAGCCGCCCCAATGTGTACGCACTTCTACATCCAATTCCCGCCCATTCTCCGCATACCAATCGCCGCCAACTGTGCCGGCTACACCGTGGGTACCATCATCACAAGATGCAGCCTCTTGTTCAGTTGGGTAGGCAACGTAAAAGGGTCCAGCAGCCGCACCGCCCCAATGTGTATGCTCTGGCTCTGGGCTGCAAGCTGTCAGTACGCCAAGACTTAGCGCACCGAGGCAAGCAAGTACCGCCGCGTTTTTCGCCCAACGTACAGGTAATTTTTTCAGTGTCTCCGCCGGTTTTGTCTCCCGGCTTGGATAGGCGGGAGAGCTATAGTTTTGCACCGGACTTAGGGAAAAGTGTTCATTCTGCATAATGCCACCTCCTAATGATGCTAGACGACAGACGACTAGGAAAGTTCCCGCCTCTTTAACTGCACCCGCGCCAACGTTTCATATACAGCACAAAAAGTACAATTGTAGCAAAAATAGCCATGCCGCTTCCTACTTGAAACCCTAGCCTCACAAGATGAGCCGACTGAATCTGCACCCCAAAAAGACGGCTGATGGTCACAGAACTCATATTGCTGATAATGGTAAGCGTCATAATACCAATAACAGACAAAATGATTGCCAAAACAAGCTTTCCTGTTCCTCTTTTCGGCGCTTCTTGTATGGGAGCGGTAGTTTCGGTCGGAATATGATCATTGACACCACCCGTCAATTCACCAAGGGATACCCCGAATAGTTCCGCAAGCGTCATCAGATTTGCCATAGACGGAACCGATTGTCCAGCTTCCCATTTCGTTACAGCTTGGCGGCTTATTCCAATTAACTCTGCAACTTTCTCCTGTGAAAATCCCTTCTTGATGCGTTGTTCTTTGATTCTTTCTCCTACTGTCATGTTTCATCACCTCAGAAAGAATTGTAGCAGAAACAGCGGTTGCATACTACCAACTATGCGGCAACTATCGGTTGCAAACTAGAAGTTGCCTAACACTCCCGCTCTAGTAACCAATCACAAAGCCAGAGTAACCTCGTCCTATCATCAAACGCCTCCAAAGCCGCCTTCGCAAGCTCCGTCTGCTCACGGAGCATCTCTTCTGCCCGCTCTAAGCCATAGAGCGTCACATAGGTCGTCTTCCCGCTCTCCGCATCCGACCCGATCCGCTTGCCAAGGGTCGCCTCATCACCAATGCAGTCAAGGATATCATCCCGAATCTGGAATCCGGTTCCAATTGCCCTCGCAAAACGGGTCGCCGCTACAATCTGTGTCTCCGTGCCGCCCCCTGCGATGACACCCATCACACAGGCCGCCTGGATCAAGGCCGCCGTCTTGAGCTGGTGGACTTGGGATAGCTCCGCCTCAGTCAAAGGCCGCGTCTCCCCCTCTAAGTCAAGCACTTGCCCCGCAACCATGCCGTCTTCACCAGCACAGCGCGCTAGGGTGAGCCCCGCACGGCACCGCATATCCTCCGGCAGATCAGCCGCTAAGATCGCCCGAAACGCAGCGGATTGGAGGGCATCCCCCGCCAAAATTGCCAAGGCCTCCCCATACTGCTTATGACAAGTCGGACGCCCACGCCGGAGGTCATCATCATCCATCGCCGGCAGATCATCATGGCAGAGAGAGTAGGTATGCATCATCTCAACAGCCGCCGCGAAGGGAAGCGCCTCTTTCGGATCACCACCTGATACCCGGCAAAACTCCAATGTCAAAACCGGGCGAATCCGCTTCCCGCCGCCCAGTAAACTATAGCGCATCGCCTCATACAAAGGCCTCCACTGGACAGGTGAACGGAAAAAACCGTCTAGATAGACCTCAATCTCCCGCACATAGTCCGCATACCACTTTTCCATCGGCCTTACTCCGTCTCAAACAGCGTCTCAACAGGCGCATCGTCCCCGCCCTTCATGAGCCGCCGCACTTGTTGTTCCGCCTCGTCCAATTGCTTACCGCAACTGGCTAAAAGCTTTGTACCTTCCTCAAACAGTTTCAAAGCCTCATCCAGAGGCGTCTGTCCCCGCTCAAGAGATTTCACAATCTCATCCAAACGCGCCATAGACGCCTCAAAATTCTTTTTCGCCATCTCTAGTCTCTCCCCTCTACCAAGCAGTGCAGCGTCCCCTTTGAGAGCGTCACACTGATTTTTTCACCAATCTCTACATCCGATGCTTCTGTCAGCACTTGACCTTCTGCACCTTTCACCACCGAGAATCCCCGCCCAAGCACCTTGAGGGGACTCAGTGCGTCCAATTTCGCCGCAAAGCCCACATATTGCTCTTTCCACGTAGCAGAAAGCTTCATAGAAGCCCCTGAAAGCCGCTCCCGCATATGGAGTAAGGCCTCTCTCCGTTGCTGGATATAGCCCAGCGGACTTTCCAATACCGGCTTCTGCTGAAAGTCTGTTAACCGCTCCCGATATTGGGCAAGCTGACGATTCAGCGTCAATGCCATTCGGTTTGTACTGCTATCCAATATCTCTCGCAGTTCGTCAATATGGGGTACCGCAAGCTCCGCCGCATTTGATGGCGTCGCCGCTCTGACATCTGCCACATAGTCCGCAATCGTCACATCCGGCTCATGCCCAACAGCAGAGATCACCGGAATCTCAGAGGCAAAAATCGCCCGAGCCACACCTTCATCATTGAAAGCCCACAGATCCTCAATCGACCCGCCGCCCCGGCCTGTGATGATCACATCCGCCACACGATGCCGATTGGCATAGGCCAAGGCACCGATAATCTCCGGCGGCGCCTCCACGCCCTGCACTCTGACAGGCATAACAAGCACTTTCGCCAAAGGATAGCGCATCCCAAGCACCCGGATCATATCCTGCACTGCTGCCCCGGCACCCGAGGTGATCAGGGCAATCCGCTCCGGAAAGCGGGGAATTGGTTTCTTGTACCGCTCATCAAAGAGCCCCTCTTTTGAAAGTTTCTCTTTGAGCTGCTCAAAAGCAATATGCAAATCCCCCGTACCATGGGGGATCAATTGGTTTACATAAAGCTGATACGCCCCATCCCGCGGAAAAACGGAAACCCGCCCGTTTGCCACCACTTTCATCCCATTCTCAGGCCGAAACTGGAGCTTCGATGCACTGCCTCGAAACATCACACAACGCACCGCACTCTCTGCGTCTTTCATCGTGAAATAGTGGTGCCCCGAGGGATAGAGCTTATAGTTCGAGATCTCGCCCAAGACAAAGAGGTTCTGCAAGAGCACATCCCCATCTAAGAGGGACTTTACCCGACCATTCAGATCAGATACGCTAAACACTTCCCCTGTCATCTAAGACTCCTCCACAGGTGCTGGGGCTTCTGTAAGCCCCAGCATCTCCTCGCGGATAAAGCTTCCCAAAATGCCATTGATAAAAGCAACTGTGTCCGCCTCTTCATAATGCTTTGCGATCTCTACCGCCTCATTAATCGAAGCGCTGCCGGGGATATCCTGCATATAGAGCACCTCATACATGGAAACCCGCATAATCGCCATCGCCACACGAGAGATGCGGGAAATCTTCCATCCTCTGGCATATTTCTCAATATAGAGGTCAAGCTCAACGGAATGCGCCGTAACCCCCTCTGCCATCTGGCGCAGATAGGCAATCTGCTTGGCGGAGGGATAGTCTTTGTAAAGCTCGTCCTCTTCTTCAAGGGACTGATAATACTCCCTATCCAAAAGCAGCTCCAGCACATCAGAAACTGGACGTGGATTGGCATTTTGCGCGAAAGAGATGTGCATCACGATCTCCCGAACTTGCGATCTTGTCATAGCTCCTGTTTCTCCTCAACATAAAATAGACGGAGAAAATTTCTCCGCCTACTATATTTTTCTCTTACTTACTCTTTTCAAAGGTCACGCCGCAAACCGTCACATTCACTTCTCTTACACTAAGGCCTGTAATCGCCTCTATGTTTGAGACAACAGCCTCCTGCGCGGCCTTTGCAACCTCTGTGATCCGTGTGCCATACTGCACCAAGAAAAAGGCATCAATTGTAACGTCGTTCCCCGTGCAAGTAACTTTAACCCCGCGAGACACCGCCCGCTTCCCCAGACGCTCTGCAATCTCACCGCCTAAGGAAGTCGAAAACCCGCCAACACCGTCAACTGAGCGTACCGCTTCAGCCGCAATTGCCGCGATTACATCCTCTGCTATATTCACGCTTCCGTGTGCCTCAGTACGTGTAATGTAGTTTAGTTCTGCCATTGATAATAGCCTCCCTGCCTCTTAAGTGCATCTAGCATACCATAAAACTATGAAAAAGAAAAGGATTTATGTGCGGCTCAGTCGTTCCGCCATAAACTGATGAGCCCGCTCTTCCAGAGTGTCATTCAGAGGCGATAATTCCGCCGCACCATACTTGCGTTCCAGCGCAAGCCGAATCAAATGATCTGCAAGCTTTGGATTCTTCGGCAGGAGCGGCCCATGGCTGTATGTCCCAAATACATTGAGATACCGAACGCCCTCTGTACCGTCTTCCCCATTGTTCCCGTATCCGGCAAGCACCTTCCCAAAGGGCTGCACACCGCTCCCAAGAAAGGTCTTCGCACTATGGTTCTCAAACCCAACGATTTGAACCGGCTCACCCAGCTCGTCCCAAGCAAACATATAGTCCCCGGTCATGCGCTCACGCCCGCCGATAGAGTGGAGGTCAAGAGCACCAATAAAGTCCATCTCTTTCCCATCCCAAGTCTGATACGAATGCCCCAAAAGCTGATACCCGCCGCAGATCGCAAGCACAATCTTACCATCTTCAATCGCAGCCCGAAGCTCCGCCCCCCGCGTAGCACGGAGTTCATCCAAAAGCACCCCCTGCTCCGCATCCTGTCCGCCGCCGATAAAGAGGATGTCCTGCTTGGATAAATCCACTTGTTCCCCCAAGGGCGCGTCTGTAACACTTACGGAAATCCCCCGCCGTATACAACGTTCTGAGAGAGTCACGACATTGCCTCGGTCTCCGTATAGATTGAGCAGGTCTGGGTATAAGTGACAAATGTTTAGTTCCATTCTAACAGAATCCCTTCTTTCCATTCCGCATATGACTGACAAAGCGGCTTGTTTCCGTAATAGCTGGAAATGTCATGCCATATATCTTCGGTTTCTTTGCAATTCACTGTAGTAACACCCTGCCTGTGCCGCAGTGTGATAATATGTCTGTGGTGCTCTTCTTTTTGCACAAAGGTAGCATAGCCGTGCAGAATTAAGAGGTTTTGAAAATAGTTCTCGCCACCAGCTAAGGCCGTATGTTCTTTCCAGCCCCCTTCCTCGGTATGATACAGAAATTTCACACACACAAAGCAACCATCAAAGTGCAGATATACCCATAAATCCTCAAAGACTTCACCAATCATGCGGCTCACAACTGGAATGATACTTTTATAGCTGCGCTGTGTCTCACCAACAAGCTCTCTGACAGCTTGCTTGAGTGCCACAGGAAGCCTGTCCGCAAAGCCATCCTCCTCAAATAATGAGTTAACCCCTATAATCTGCCAACAAACAAGAGGGATGCGCTTCTCATCTTCCCTGCTGTTAAACGCTACCTCTTCCAATAACTCTCTATACTGGGTAATCGCTTCCATTCTGTTCCCATAGCATCGCGGTATGAGCGACCTGCCATGCATCGACCCCGAATACATGGACACAGACTCCCGTAGAAAGATCCATTCTTGAATCTCTCGATCCGCATCCCAAGGATATGCAGGAGCGACCATCCCCCACCCAGCGGAAAAGTTTTCTAAATAGTCTAGACGATCCGTCCCCACATACATACCGGGACGTTCTGTGAGCTTTAGAAGTGCCTTTCTCAGGGACTCCTTGGTGTCGATTTGAAACAACATAAGCGATCACGCCCCATCATAAGTCAACTCCGAACAATTTCTTGACTTCCATCAATCCATCCGCAACTTCATCTCTGGAAAAATCACACTGTTCCAGATAGGCGTCATCATATTCGCTTAACCTGAAATAGAAGTCAAACGCAAGCAGGTAACTGTCGATATCATTGGTATCCATCTCTGCAAAGAGCAAGTCTTCAGCTTCATTAATCTTGGAATCTGCTAACAGCTCCATAAGCCGGCTATAAAGCAGATCAGCCGCCGTATATTGTTCAGGGTTAATAATCTCATATGCAGGGGTATCTTTGTTAAACAGAAGTTTCGCAAGAACAGACGCCCCTATATCAATTTGGCGCATAAACCAATCTTTTTGGTACATAATTTCCTCCTAAGATAATCAAAATTTTCTTCAACTTTCAAAAGAAAACCTTGATGATCTAAGGCGGACAAATAGTGCGCCATAAGAATCTGCTTCTTCTTGCTTTCAAAAATGTAGGACAATATCGCGCTCACCATAGAGAACGTACTCGTAAGCGCAAATAGAGCCGCAAGGTACTGCATCCACTCCCACATCCAAAAGGCATCGAGAGCTAATAAAGAGAATGTCAGCATCATAAAGCCAAGCGCAAAACTAACAAAAACATGCATAAATCCCATCAAACTCTACTCCCAAAACCGCCCCAAGCCATACCGCTTGGCAATCCGCTCTCTCACATCCATCATCGCCGTATAAGTCGGCATCACATAAACCGGCACTTTAGCCTGTCCAACCACATCCACAAGCCGGTCAAAATCAAGCTCAACGGAAATCTTCTCTAACGGCACCCCGGCATACTTCATCCAAACCGCCAGCTCATCCCCTCGCATACCGCCGCAGAGAACGCCTGTGAGCCGATCCCCAAGACCTGCAAAAACCGAGGTATCCACATCCCAAAGCCAAGATACATCCGCCCCGTCCCCCGGGCGGTCATTCAAACACATCACAAGCAAAAATGGCTCAGTCTGCCCCGCCAAATACCGCAAAGCTTGGCTGCATCCAATGGGGTTCTTGACCAAAATCATACGAACAGTCACATCCCCAAGGGAAAAGCGCTCCATCCGCCCAAATCCGCCCCGGAACTCCCCAAGCGCCGCCCCGGTCACCGCCATGCCGAGGTTCATCACCTCAGAGACCGCAATTACACCCGCCGCGTTATAGATGTTATATGCTCCCGGCAGATTGATCGTCACCTCATGCTGCTCTCCCCCTACTCGGACAGCAATCTTCGACGTATCTGGTGTCTCCTCCAGAATCCCAGTCACCGCAACATCCAAAACCGGACGGGCATTGTCACAGTTCGGGCAGCGGTACGCACCCAAGTGACCATAGGTTCTGTAGTCATACACATACTCAGCCCCGCAAGCACAGCGGGTCGATTCTAAGATATCCTCTGAACTCACCTCAAATAAAGGCGCATCCACACCATAATAATGCACAGGGTTCGAAAGTCCCTCCATCATCGTGAGAAGCAAGGCGCAATCCGCATTCAAACACACCGTGGCATTCGGTGAGTTCTGGATTCCCGTCTGAATGCTCGTCAGCGTATGAGTAATCTCACCAAAGCGATCCAGCTGATCCCGAAACACATTGGTCACAAGGATCACCTTCGCGTCTACGTATTTGGAAACATGCTTAAACGCCGCCTCATCACATTCGATCACCGCATAGTGAAGCCGCATTTTCCCGCTAAGACTTGCATGTGCCGCAAACTCCGCCGTAATCCCCGGCAAGAGATTCGCACCGGAACGATTGGAAAAAGCCGGAATCGCACCATTTTTAAAACACTGTTCCAACATCCGGGCAGAGGTGGTCTTCCCATTCGTCCCCGTGATAATCACAGTCGTAACCTGCCGCCCAAGTACACCCAACAGATCAGGACATACTCTAAGTGCAAACTTTCCGGGTATCGTTGTCCCCCCGCGCCCCAAAACACGAAGCCCAAAACGTACCATTTTACATATTAAAATCGCAAGCCATACACGAACCTGCCGCATAGTGATTACTCCTCCAGAGGCTTATTTTCACTCCTCATTATCGCATAAATCTTCTCCATTGGCAAGGTGCTTCCTCTGATACAAGGTGTAGTTAAACAAATTCCCCACAATCAAAATATGTCCGCACACGTAAGCCCAAACCATCAGCAGGATAAAAGACGCAAGAGAGCCATAAATCAGTGGATACCGTGCAGACGCGCCCATGAAGAAGGAGAAAATCATACTCCCCAAAACCAAAGCAATTGTCGCAAAGACTGCCCCTGGGAGCCTGCGAATCTTCCGCTCTTTCGGGGCTGTGAAACAATAAAGAAAATGCACCACTAGGGCACCGATCACAAAGAGAAGCAAGAAACGAATTCGGCTCCAAAAGAGCGCCAGTCCATAGATTCCCGTCCAGCCTTCCACCATCTCCATAAGCCATCCACCGGTGGTAATCATGAATACAGAGAAGTAAATTGTAAACAACAGCACCAAAGAGAAGACTAGACTAAATAAGAAACCCCAAATCCCCGTATACCGGGGACAGCCTTGAATCTCCGCCATACTCTTCTCCACCGCCCGAAACGCGGCAGATCCGGAGGTTACAATGATTGTGATCGAAGTGACAATGATAAAAGCAGAGGGCACATTCCCCACATGCTCCACATAGTCAAACACCGCCTCTAACACATCCGCCGCCCATATATCGCCCAAGAGACCGGAAAGGTTGATCTCAAATTGTCCCAAAATTGCGATTACACAAATGAGCAGCGGAAAAATGGAAAGGGTTAAAAAATAAGCAAACTCCGCAGCAGAGCGCGACACGCGCCGTTTTTGATACGTCTGCACCATCTGCATCACAAAGCCAATCAGTGGATACTTCTCCATACAAGCATATTTCCCTTCCCGGATTGTAGGGGCGGCCATTGGCCGTCCGCATATTGCAATGTTCTCCGCATGACTAACAATGCGGCAAACCATCACAGACGGACGCGCAATGCGCGCCCCTACATAGTATCCCAATCCACAAACGCCTTTACTCAAAATTTCATAGAAAAAGAGATCATCTCCAAGAGATGATCCCTTTCTAATATTCACAAAAGCACAAGTTTATTTCGAGTTAAAGATCTTAAAGATCGTATCAAACGGATCTTCCTCGTCATCGCTGCTGCTCTCAGAAACCGTAGGACTGCTTGGAGCCCCAAAGTCAGAAGCCGAGGATTCTATAGAACGCTCAGAAGCAGTAGAGTAGAGCCCACTCTCTTCATCGAGTTTCTTCTCTTCCTTCGGCCGACGCCCGCCCGGATGATCGTCAAAACCGGTCGCAATAACGGTTACCCGGATCTCATCGTCCATGTCCTCGTCAAAGGTTGCGCCGAAGATGATATTCGCGTCTGGGTGAGCCGCTTCTTGTACAAGGCTTGCCGCTGCTTCCACGTCTTCCAGACCGATATCCATAGAGCCTGTGATGTTGACCAAAACGCCTTTTGCCCCATCGATAGATGTTTCCATCAGCGGGCTTGATACCGCAGCACGAGCCGCGTCTTCCGCTTTGCCTTTACCAGCAGCGTGACCAACGCCCATGTGGGCATATCCCGCGTCTTTCATAATGGCTGTAACATCGGCAAAGTCAAGGTTGATGAAACCTGTATTCTTAATCAGATCAGAAATACTCGTAACCGCTTGGCGTAAAACATCGTCTGCAATCTCAAAGCCGTTGGCGAATGTGACTTTCTGGTCAGTGGCATACTTAATCCGATCATTGGGGATCACAAGCAAAGAGTCAACCTTACCAAGAAGCTCTTTAATCCCTTCCGTCGCCTGATTCATGCGGCGCTTTCCTTCAAAACTGAATGGCTTTGTGATCACACCAACAGTCAAAATATCAGACTCCCGCGCGATATCTGCCACAACAGGAGCAGCCCCGGTACCTGTACCGCCGCCCATACCCGCTGTGATGAAGATCATGTCCGCATCTTCAAAGGCCTTTGCAACATTGTTGCGGCTCTCTTCCGCGCTTTTTCTGCCCACTTCTGGATTAGAACCCGCACCTTGTCCAAGGGTCAGCTTTTCGCCGATTTGGATCTTTTGGTTGGCAGCGGAAACCGCCAGCGCTTGCTTGTCCGTGTTGACCGCGATAAATTCAATTCCTTTCGTGCCGGAATCGACCATACGGTTCACTACGTTGTTCCCGGCACCGCCGACACCAACAACCTTGATGGTCACTACATTATCAGGGCCATTATCTTGTGTAAAAGACATTTCTAAATTTCCTCCCAAATCATTCACTTGGCTCTCTATATGAACCGGTAAGCTCTTGAGCCAAACCAGATCGTTTGAAGAGACACTTCTCTTTTTACTGCTATATATTTTAACGTCAAATTGACATAAGGTCAAGTGCTATCGTGCAATTTATCAAAATTTTTACGCTTTTTTCGTCTATTCGTAACAAATATACTCATTTTGTAACAGCATCCGAACAAATAGTTACAAGAAATCACCCCTGCCGGAACACAGGCCGCTCCGGTTGCAGGTCGATTACACCGAATTCGTCATCGTCCATCGTTGCAATAATACCAACAAACATGTCCATCTTATACTGTAGATTCCGATTCGGTCCGAGGAGCACCGTAAAGCGCTCATCATAGTGAAACTGCGGATTGTACACATCATACATATCCAGGTTCGACACCCAAGGGACAATCCCCAAGCTTGAAAAGGTGTTCAAAATCCCTTGCAGATACTGGAGCTGCGCTCTGCCTTCTTCACCTAGGGCTAAAATCTCACCTTCTCTCGGGAGAATAGGCGTTCTGAGTCCCTCTATAAAAACCAGCCGTTGATGAATCGGTCTCACATCCACACGCTCTAAGACCCGTGCGCTGCGGTCTAAGATTAAGTATCCCCCCTCTGTCCATAAAAACGCAACCGGAAGCGCTTCTCTCACTGTAATCACAATCCGGCTCGGAAACCGCCGTGTCATCTCCACATGTCCGGCATAGGGCAAGCTTGAGAGGATATTCTCTCTCACCACGTCCTCACGCAGAAGAAACAAATGGGAACCAAACTCGATCTCCGATGCCTCGATGATCTCCCCGCGAGAATAGCGTGTATCACCGACTACCTCAATCTCACTCACACGGAAGAACACAGAGACACCCAGGAATAAGACCAAGCATATCAGTGCAAAGGTCAAAAATCTGCCCAAAGGCGAGCGTCTCCGTCTTCGTCCGGACGTGGTATATTGCTGTCTTCCTCCCATGGGATTCCATCCTTTATCTTTTGCAGGGATATTTATATTGTCTGCACATTGTAGGGGCAGCCATTGGCCGTCCGTAGTTCCAATTCCACATGCTCAATCATACGACGAAAACTGTCACTTGCGGACGCGCAATGTGCGCCCCTACTTATATTACCACACGCCGAATATCTCCGCCGACTTGTCTAAGTGTCTCTTCTAACTGATCATATCCCCGATCAATATGGGCGAGTTCACCGATCTGGGTCTCTCCTTCAGCAGCTAAGGCCGCCACAACCAAGGCCGCACCACCTCGTAAATCTGTTGCTTCGACCGAAGCGCCTACAAGGCAATCCACGCCGGTGACCACTGCCACCCGCCCTTCAAGCCGAATCCTTGCCCCCATGCGGCCCAGTTCTTCCACATAGCGGTATCGGCTCTCAAAAATATTCTCAATAAACACTGTCGTCCCTTGGGCTTTGGTGCAAGCTGCTAAGAGACAGGGCTGGGCATCTGTCGCAAACCCTGGATAAGGCCGCGTAATGATAGGCGAGATGGCAGAAAGCTTCCCGCTGGACTGTATCTGTAAATTCTGCCCCGAAATATCAATCTCACACCCGGCGGCCCTCAGCGCCGTGACTACCATCTCAATGTGCGCCGGCACAATATCCAAAAGCTCCACCTGTCCGCCAGCAGCGGCAACAGCAGAGAGATAAGTAGAAGCCACAATTCTGTCGGGCATGATTCGGTGAACCACAGGCCGCCCCATAGAGCCGCCCTCTATGATAATAGTCGATTGCCCCGCACCTTGAATGTTTGCCCCAGAGGCTTCTAAGAAACGCGCCAAGTCCACAATCTCCGGCTCTCTTGCCGCGTTTGTGATCACCGTCTCACCCTCGGCGCAAACAGCAGCGAGCATTGCGTTCTCCGTCGCACCCACACTGGGACAAGCTAGGGTAATCTCAGCCCCCAAAAGTTTGCCTCCACGACAAACAATATTCCCGCCGCTCTCTTCCAATTCCGCACCCAGTGTACAGAGCGCTTTCAGGTGAAGATCAATCGGCCTCGGCCCAAGCTCACACCCTCCCGGCATAGAAAGGGTCGCCTCTCCCATGCGGCCTAAAATGGCGCCGAGGAAGATCACGGAAGAGCGCATCTCACGCATGAGTTCGTCTGGAATGTCTGAACGGGTCAGCGTAGTAGAATCAATATGTACATTAGAACCCTGCCGTGTAACGATACAACCCAAATGCCGCAGAATTGAAATGGCAGCGTCTACATCTTTGAGATCTGGGCAGTTCTGAAGCAAACTCTCACCCTGTACTAAAATAGAGCCTGCTAAGATCGGGAGCACACTGTTCTTTGCCCCCTGCACCTGTATACTGCCCTCTAATCTACGTCCGCCATATATCTTGAGTTTTTCCATAGTTGTGTATTCCCCCGAAGATTGCATTTGAAACTGTTCCACACGTGCCAACTTTCCGGCAAAGAACAATTTCTAAGCCATCGTATGCAAACAGGAGTTCTAGTGTACCTTCGCTTCTATTCCGTAGCTATTTTCTGATCTTTCCGGCGCAAATACAAAGCCCAAATGCCCACCGCCAATACAATTGCAAAAAGGTAAATGAAACCGCCGCTCCACCAAGCCTCCGGCTCACGGACGCGCCACATCTGTCCGACTCCATTGACGAGGGTATGCAGGATCATTGTGGGATAGATGGAGTAATATCTACGGAAAAGCGCATTGAATACGATGTGCTGCGGAATCAAAACGAGCAGCCATAGACCATTCCCCACATGAAACGCAGCAAACCCGTGTAAGCCCAACTGAGGCATAATATGCATAAGTGAAAATAAGATCGCCCCAACCAAGACGGCTAACAGATCGCGCTTTATGAGTCCATATAATCTTGTCTGTATGTAGCCTACAAATATCATATCTTCGTGCGCTGCAAGAATGAAGGTGCGTAAGAGTATCAATAAGAGGATCAGGGCAGAGGTCTGCATTTCCCAGCCAAGGATAAATCCGGGTAACAATCCATTATTTAGCGCAAGGGGTACAAACCCAAATAAAAGCCCAATTCGAAGTGCGGGCCACAGATTTTCCTTATGAAATCCAATCGACCCAAGGCCGTCCTTCTTAATCCCTATAACAACAAAACAGGCAATCCCCATAATAAGACCAAATATGGCACCACTATAGGGAGACATCCATACTCTCCATAGCAGACCCAAAGCATAGCCTGCTACACAATAAAATAGGAAAAAGCAAACTGCAACTACACCGTCTCGCTTCCCAAACTTCGCTACCTCTGCCTTATAGGCCGCGTTATAGCTATATCCCCCCACTGCGCATACCCCTACTTCTTCATGATCTCCAGTACAATCTCCACAATCCGCTCTGTCGCCTCGGGATTCCCCATCTTCCGCATAGATACCGCCATCTCAGAAAGTCTCCACCTATCTGCTAGAAGTCCCTGAACCATGTCATATAACACATCCGGCGCACAGTCACGCTCTAACAACATAGCGGCTCCGCCGCCTTTGACTAAGGCCTTTGCGTTCTCTTCCTGATGGTTCGCCGTCACATTGGGAGAGGGCACCAAAACAGCCGGTTTCCCCATCGCCGTAAGCTCTGCCAAAGTAGAAGCCCCGGCACGGCAGAGTACCAAGTCCGCCGCCGCAAGCACAAGGGGCATATCATAGATAAAGGCCCGCACATCCACTCCATAAGACAAGGGATCTGACACGCCAAGTACACCAAGTGCTGACATCATCACCTGAAGTCCGTCATCCCCGCCGCCTGTGGCGTGGATCTGCCGGAAGCTCTGCTCCTGACAGGCACGGCGGATAAAGTCCACCATCGCCGTGTTCATCCGGCTTGCACCCAGAGAGCCCCAAAATGACACCACCAAAGGCTTGTCCAAAGGGATCCCAAGTTCCGCCCGCGCCTCTTCTTTTGTACGCGCCAAAAAACCGTCTCGAACCGGCGTACCTGTATAGATCAGGGGAACAGATGGTTTATACGTGGTCTCTTCCTCTTCAAAGCCGGTCATCAAACGATCCACTTTTGTGGCAAGCAATTTTGTCGTAAGCCCGGGCACGGCATTTGCCTCATGAAGCGCCGTGGGAATCCCCCTCTTTGCCGCTTGCCGCAAGACGGGATAGCAAACATAGCCTCCCGTGCCAATCGCAACATCCGGCTTGAAATCCTTCAAAATCCGCCGTGCTGACCACATGGAGCCTGCCAGATTTTTCACAGTCTTCAAATTATGCAAAACACCCTGCACCGTCATCTTCCGTTGCAGGTTTGTAATCTTCACCGTACGGATCTCAAATCCCTCACGAGGGACAAGCTCCGTTTCCATCTTACCCTCAGCCCCAACAAAGAGAATCTCCGCATCGGGCATCAGTTCCCTGATCCGTCCAGCAACGGAGATTGCTGGATAAATATGTCCCGCTGTACCGCCGCATGTGAATAGAAATCGCATATCCCTACCCCGCTTTCTTCGCCGGGATCTCGCGGGATACGGCAAGGATCACGCCCATACAGACAAGCTGGAACCAGAGGGCAGTACCTCCATAGCTGAAAAATGGCAAAGAGATACCAGTCGCAGGCAAGAGATTTGTCACAACGCCTATGTTCAAAAACACCTGAATCGCAAGGAGACTGCTCATCCCCGCCGCAATCAAGGTTCCAAATTTCGTTCGGGCATGTAGGGCAATCCAATACCCGCGTACCACTAGCATGGCAAAGAGAGAAAGAATCAGCACAACGCCCACAAAACCCAGCTCCTCCGCCACAATGGCAAAGATATAGTCATTGTGCTCTTCCGGCAGATACAAATATTTCTGCCGTGACTGTCCAAGTCCAAGTCCCAAAGCGCCGCCGGAACCGATGGCAAACAAACTCTGAATAATTTGATACCCCGCATCCAGCGGATCTGCAAAAGGATCAAGCCATGCCGTAATCCGTGCCGATGCATGCCAGAATTGGGAGACAATAAAGGAGCCAATCCCCACAAAAGCTACGCCGCCGCCAATAAACCACCCAATCTGCGTCCCGCCGATGAACATCATAGCCGCACCGACCGCAAGGATGATAACCGTCGCTGACAAGTGAGGCTGTAAGAGCAAAAGGCCCCCAATTGCACCCAAAACCACCACAAAGGGCAGTACACCCCAGCGGAAGGTTTTCATCTTGTCCTTATAGATACAAATCATATGGGCAAACAAAAACACAACCGCAGGTTTTGCAAACTCAGAGGGTTGGAACGTGATAAACCCAAGGTTAATCCAGCGTCTCGCCCCAACCGTATCCCCGATCCCGATGACACGAACCGCCAAGAGCAAAACAATGGTAAGTCCCATCAGAGGCAAAGCAAGCCGCCGGAAAAAGCTAGATGGAAAGCGGGCGACAACCAACATCAGCAAAATTCCGGAAATCGCAAACACAGACTGACGTAAGAAATAGAAAGTGGGATTCCCCCCCGTCTCACTTCCAACGCTAAAATAAGCTCTCGCAAAGCTGGCGGAGAGCACCATGATAACACCAACACAAAGCAGGAGCAAAACCAAAAGAAGAAATGGCAAATCCATTTGGGCACGCCGTGCCTCAGAAACCGCCTCTTCTCGTAGCTCTCTTTCTTGTCTCCGACTTAAAATCTCATCCAAAGCGTCCCACCTCCCCGAAATTTTCTACCTAAGCTCAAGGTCCGTATCTCATATATATAGAAAAGAATGCAATCACAGAACAAATCACACTGACCAAGGTAAACACCGTGAAGACCTTTTTCTCATTCCACTTCTTCCCTGACCAGCCGCCCATCTCAAAGTGATGGTGCAGAGGTGCCATCCGGAAAAAGCGCTTCCCGCCAGTTGCCTTGTAATAACCGATTTGAATAATATCTGAAAGGGTCTCCACAATATAAACCGCTCCAAGGGGGATCAGAACAAGGGGAATATTCATCGCAAAGGCAAGGCCGCAAATCGCACCGCCTAAAAATAGAGAACCTGTATCCCCCATGAAGACTTTCGCAGGATTAAAGTTGTAAATCAAAAAGGCCGTAAGGCCGCCCACGAGAGCCGCCGCAAAGAGGCCGAGTTCCAGATAACTCTGTCCCCAAAACAGCGCCAAAGCACCATAACAAAGCGCCACAGGCAAGCTCACGCCTGTCACAAGTCCATCCACACCATCTGTGATATTCACCGCATTGACTGTCCCAACAATGACAAAAGCCGCAAAGATGAGATACACAACCTCCGGCAAGAAAATTGTCCGTCCGATGAATGGGATGATCAGATTCGGTGCCAGAAACCCAAGGTGACGGAGTACCAAGACCAAAACAATCGCCATCACAAGTTGGATCAAAAACTTCTGTGCCACAGTCAGTCCTAGATTTTGCTTCTTCCGTAACTTTTCATAATCATCCAAAAACCCAATGACTGCGTACAGGAGCGCGAAAGCATATACAATCACATGTCCCAACTGCCCTGCCCGGAGCGCCGGGAGGCCGATGGTGAATACCGCAATGCCAATTCCCACAATAAACATGAGCCCGCCCATGGTAGGTGTCCCCTGTTTTGCCATATGCCATACAGGGCCGTCTTCACGAATGCTCTGTCCCGCTTTCATTGCCCGCAGTTTCGGGATCAGAAACTTCCCAAACACCGCTGTCACGATAAAACTCACAAGGGCCGCGAGTAAAAGTTCCCTTATCATTTAACGCCCCCCTCGCTTTGCCAGACATTCCGCCACTATCAGGCGTTCGTCCAGATCAAATTTCTCTTTGCCAATAATCTGATAGGTCTCATGCCCTTTCCCGGCGAGGATAATCACATCTCCCGGCTGGTGGTACTCAATCCCATAGGCAATCGCCTCACGTCTGTCTTCGATCGTCACATATGGCGTGTCATGTTGCATAACACCCGGCAGGATATCCGCTATAATCTCCGCTGGCTTCTCTGTCCGCGGATTGTCCGATGTCACAATCACAAAATCCGAAAGCCGCGCCGCAGCCTCTCCCATCAGCGGACGCTTCGTCCGATCCCGGTCTCCGCCGCAGCCAAAAAGCGTCACCACACGACCTTTCGCGAATCCACGGACAGCTGTGAGTACATTCTCCATGGCATCCGGCGTGTGGGCATAGTCGATCAGAATGGTGTACTCCCCATCTGTTGGCACAGTCTCTACTCTGCCTTTCACGCCTCTTGCTTTCCCCAGTGCCTCTGCAATCTGCGGCAAAGTCGCGCCCAGCGAAAGAGCTGTCCCCACAACGCCCAAAGCGTTATAGATTGAAAACTCCCCCGGTATGTGGAGCGTCATCCGCTCAATCTCCCCCGGTATAAGTACAGAAAATTCCACGCTGCTCGTCCGAAGCCGAATACTCTTTGCCATCAAATCCGCTTCGTTCTTGTCCACAGAAAATCGTACAATCTCACAAGCGGACTGTTCCGCAACTTCCAGCATAATCGGCGCATAGTCATCATCAATATTGATAATCCCCACATCACTCTGGGCAAAAAGCTGTGCCTTCGCCAAGGCATATGCCTCCATGGTATGGTGGAAATCAAGGTGATCTTGGCTCAAGTTGGTAAATACCGAGGCCCCATACTGAATCCCCGCCACACGCCCGAGAGCCAAAGCATGGCTGGACACTTCCATCACCACATGGGTACAACCCGCATCCGCCATTTGGCGCAGGAGCTTTTGCAAGACATAACTCTCCGGCGTGGTACGCTCTGCCTCGATTGCGAGGTCTCCAATCATATTCTCATTCGTGCCAATCAGCCCGACTTTTGCATCGAGACACTGCTCAATCACACTCTTGAGCAAAAGTGTTGTTGTGGTCTTGCCGTTTGTACCTGTCACACCCAGCATCGTCATCTCTTTCGCCGGCTGACCAAAATAACGGGCAGAGATATAAGCAAGTGCCCATCGGCTGTCTTCTACCAGCACATAAGGCACATCTACATCAGGCTTTCGCTCACAAACCACAAGCCCGGCGCCCCGTTCGATCGCCGCTGCAATATAGTGGTGTCCATCTGTCTCAAAGCCTGTAATCGCAACAAATAAATCACCAGACTCAACCGCGCGGGAGTCATAACGAATGTCACGGATCTCCATCTCCAGATCCGCTGTTAGTTCAATTGGCTTTACATCAAGTAAGAGTTCCCGGAGCTTCATAGACGTCCTCCCGCCAGTATCTATTGTAGGGGACGCTGTCCTCAGCGTCCCGTGTCCTAAAGTTGCACCGAAATCGAAAGGGAGGGACGATGTGGGCATCGTCCCCTACGAAATCGGATACACGATTGGGGTGATTAATAATCCGCCCCCTGTATATTTCGTACTAGAAAAAACTATCCTGTGTGGTATCAATAAACATGATCTCCACAACCGACCCGCGCCGTACAATCTCCGTTGGTTCACGGGACTGGGCATAGACCACCACATTCGCATGATTCAGCATCGATCCGCTCCGCCGTACATGCAGACCCCGGGCTTCCAAGGTTGATCGGGCGTCTTCATAGCGCATCCCACGCACGTCAGGCACAACTACGTCCTCATCCGACCGCTCCTGATCTAGGTACAAAATCACCCGTGACCCGGTTATGACAAAGGCGCCGCCCGCCGGCATTTGGTCGATCACACGGTCACCGCTACCCTGGGTATGCACATCAAAACCTTCCGCTTCCAAAGCGGCAATCGCCTCGTCCACAGTACGGCGGCGGACATATGGCACCTGGGTATTTACCGCTTGCTCATTCGTCCCAAACCGCGGACTGATGCCGAGATAAGGCAATATCTCCTGTAACATGGCACCCACAACAGGCGCCGCCATCTGACCGCCGGACACATAAACCGTATTGTTCGCCCCCGGCGCCTGTAAGGCAACCAAAAGCACAATCTCCGGATTATCAATCGGAGCGGCACTGACAAAGGATACAATATACTGCTTCTGCCCGGTCTCTGTATAGATAACGATGTCTTCAGACGTCCCGGTTTTCCCACCGATCCGGAAGCCGGGTACTGCGGCATTCCGGCCTGTACCAAAGCCCGCGTCCGCTACCGTTTGCTCCATGAGATGTAAAATCGTGTCACTGGTCTCCCGGCTCACCACCTGCCGCCGAACAATTGTCTCATTTTCTCTAACCACAGTTCCATCTCGCCCTACAACGCGCTCTACCACGTAAGGCTCTATGATATACCCGCCATTTGTCAGGGCAGAAATCGCCGTTACTAAACGGATGGGTGTCAATGTAAAAGTCTGCCCGAAGGAAGCCGCCGCCAAAGAGGAGAAGTTTCCGTTTGCAGCCCAGTTAACCCAGTCTTCCTCTGGCCACCACAGCCCCATGGTCTCACCATTTAGATCGATTCCCGTTGTCTCAAAGAGTCCGAATCCGCGCATATACTCCAAAAACAGCTCCGGCCCGATCTGCAAAGCTAACTCAACCGTTGCGATATTACAAGACTGCTGGAATGCCTGCGTGAATGTCAACGCCCCATGTCCTGTACGCCGCCAGCAATTTACCGGATCAACACGGCCTCTGACATCCTTCTGCCCGCCACAGTAAAATACGCGTCCGTCATCTACAGTTACAAGTCCCTCTTCCAGTGCAATCGCAAAGGTGAGTGCCTTAAAGGTAGAACCCGGCTCATAAGTATAGCCAATGTTCTTATTCCGGAAGCTGCGGAACAACTCCTCATTCACAGCCGCCCAAAGCGCTTCTTCATTTTCAGAGAACTGCGCCTCAAGGGCTTCCATCCGCGCTTCCGGAAGCCGCCCCGGTGTATTGGGGTTAAAATCTTCCAGACTTACCATTCCTAAAATCGCACCGGTCTGGGGATTCATCGCCAAGGCAATGCCGCCGTATTGAAGGTCAAAGTTATGCACAGCCAGATTCATGTGCCGCTCCATAATCCGCTGCACATTCGCATCAACCGTCAGGTGTACATCATGCCCCGGCTCAGATCGGTAATAGTTCTCATAACTCGCCCGGAGCATATCTACACCGCCCGCGCCGCGCAGACGCACAATTCTGCCATCCACACCAGAAAGACAGCAGTTATGGCTGCCCTCAACACCCATCCCGGCTCCATCTCCGCCGACAAAGCCGACGATATGAGACCCTGTCCGCTCCAGCGGGAAGTAACGCCGTGTCGTAGGCTCTAAGTGCACACTCCGCAAACGATTGTCATCCATAAATCTACGCACTTCATACTCAAGGTCATATTCAATTTGTCTCGCGATGACTTCATAGTAGGAATTTACATTCTCCATCCGCTCACGAATAAGTGTTTCTTCCACATCGAGGATTTCAGCAAGATTCCGTGCGATAAAATCCTTGTCTTCCTCAAATCGATTCAGTTCCGCCGGACTGATGAACACATTGTGTACCGTGGCGCTCATTGCCCAAACGGCACCTGTGGCATCGTAAATCGTCCCCCGGCCTGCAGCCACCGCCACCTCCCGCACATGCTGCTGGATCGCGCGGCGTTCGAAGTCTGCGTGATTGATAATCTGAATATAAAACAACTGAACCGCAAGCACAACAAACGCAAGAACACCGCACAAGCCCATCAGAACTAGTGTGCGGCGAAGTATTTGCTTGTTCGGCCCCTGATCGCGTGGTCTGGGTCTAGACATCTATTTCCTCCTAAATCATCCTCATCTGTCGGCAAATGAAATCCCTGCCTTCTAGTTTATGAGGACAAAAACGGCAAATATTCCCTGAGTAAGCCCACTAAGTGGGTAAATATCCCGGCCTCTCTGGTCTCCGGTACATAGAGCACTTCTGCCACGTCATGACTGTTACTACCTACAATCACAATCTGCCCCGGCGCTGCATCTACCATGCCAAGCTCGTCTCGAGCAAATGCCTCTACCGCCTCTTGGCTAAACACCGCTTCATGTGCGAGCTGAAGCTCATAGGCTTGTGTCCTTAGACTAGAAGCCTGCCGATCCAATCTCCCCATCTCAGTGGAGATCATCGCAAGCTGCATGTGGGAGAGCACCACCAAAAGAAGCATGATACACACAACGGCTCCGCCCATAATGGCAAAACCGGAAATACTCTGCCGCTGTACCCTCTTCCGCGCCTGTTCCCGGGTCCGTCTTGATTCTCTAGGGCGTAAACCTTCCGCTTCCCACTCCGCTTGGCGCAGATCCTCTGCAAGTTCAGGAAGCGCCCCGAAGCGGTCTAAGTCATATGCACTTGTACCCACTGTTGCCGCATGATTTCTAGCCAAAACAGTCGCCTCCTCATAATCAAACTATGTCTATCTTCAAATCCGCTCCGCCACACGGAGTTTCGCGCTCCGTGATCGCGGATTTTCTGCTATTTCATCACTGGATGGTAAAATCGCCTTTCGGCTCACCGCCTTGAGTGTGGGCTGAAAGCCGCAAACACAAACCGGGAAATCCCTCGGACAAGTACAACCACGCTCTCCCCGCTGGATGGCGGTCTTCACCAGCCGGTCTTCCAAGGAATGGAAGCTAATCACCGCAAGCCGTCCGCCGAGCGCCAGATGGGGCACCGCTCCGGAAAGCATGTCTTCCACCGCACCAAGTTCATCATTCACCGCAATCCGTATCGCCTGAAAGGTCCGTTTCGCCGGATGCTGTTTCTCTCTCAGTGCCGCCGCTGGCATTGCTGAACGAATCACATCTACAAGTTGGCCTGTTGTCCCAATCTCTCTTGCCGCCGCAATGGCTCTTGCAATCCGCGGCGCATAGCGTTCTTCGCCGTAATCCCAGAGAATCCGCTTGAGCTGTTCCTCTGTCCAAGTGTTCACCACTTCAAAAGCTGAAAGATTCGCCCGCTGATCCATCCGCATATCCAAAGGGGCGTCTCCCATATAGGAAAAACCCCGTTCCGCATTGTCAAGCTGGGGGGACGAAACCCCTAAATCAAACAGCATCCCATCCACCAGCGGGATGTCTAACTGATCCAAAATCGAGCCAATCTCACGAAAGTCCCCATGTACCAATGTCACACGATCTCCAAAGGCCGCAAGTTTCTCTCGTGCCGCCGTGATGGCCTCTGCGTCCCGGTCAATCCCAATAAGCCGTCCGGTACTGAGCCGCTTGGCGATCTCACTCGCATGCCCCGCCCGGCCAAGGGTGCCGTCCACATAAATGCCATCCGGCCGAATCTTGAGCGCCTCCAAACATTCATCCAGCAGAACCGATACATGCCGTTCCATTAAAACTCAAGCTCCTCAAGGGCCGCTGCAATGTTCTCCGGCGTCGTCTCAATGGCAGAAACCTCAGCCCAACGATCCGCATCCCAAATCTCTGCATGGTCACCCACACCGATGATCGCAACTTCTTTCGTCAGCGCCGCATAATCTCTCAGCTTCTGGGGCAAAAGGATTCTCCCCTGTGCGTCAAGCTCACATTTAGCCGCGTTGGCAAAGAAGGCACGAATCCGCCGCTTATTCGTCTGGGGCATCGCTTTATACTTTTCCAAAAACTGATTCCAACTGTCCGCAGAATAAGCAGACAAGCACTGATCCGGCGCGATGGTCACATAAAAAACCGTACCCAAATCTTCCCGGAGTTTAGCAGGGATAAACAGACGCCCTTTGGCATCGACGGAGTGATTATACTCACCGGTCATATTCCCCACCTCTCTCCTCTTAGTGGGATTTAGATGCACTTCGCTCCACTTCGCCCCACTTTTGCATTCATTATAATCTTATGTCACCCAAAAAGCAAGCCTTAATTTAAAATTCCGAGATAAATTTATTTTATAAACAAAAGAATCCCTGTTTCATATACATGAAACAGGGATTCTTTTGTTTCTCGCAAAACAGAACAGTATGCTTATTTGGTATGGCAGCTACATCGCTCTCATCTCAAGCCAAATGTTCTATTGCATATTGTGGTAAGAGCAAGTTTGGAATATCTTGTCTCTGCAAAAGAGAATGTCCCTCAAGCATAGCAGAAATGATTGCAGAGCGTGGAGTAGTAGGATGGAAAACGCAAGTGTCTGTCATACTTGCTATTCTGCTCAATGAATCGTCTTCTAGTACACTAGGAGAAATCCTTTGATGTAGGTAAACATCCTCACTATATCTAAAAGGGAGGTAACAAAGGGCAGCAAGTTTATCTTCATCACTTAGTCGTAGAAGTTGCTTTCTAAATTGACGATATTTTTTTGTTCTGCTGTCACTATCGCCGAACATAAAGACAACGCTACTTTTTTCCAATGGAAAGATACATATATGGAGCTCCGAGATCTTTGCATCTACCTTAGTGAAATCATTGATGATATTGTCTTCAAAGTCGCAATACGGTCTAATCGAATCTTGAAATGCGATAGGAATTACATAGTTAAGCTTTTTAAAGGAAAAAAGCCTATAAGCATCATCTACACCTTTTCTTACAACTCGCTTTGCATTATCTAGGCCTTTCCTATATTCTTGCACACTCACTTCTGCTATTTCATGCGGTGTCGATTCATTCACATATCTAGTAATATAATCTGGAATTTTGTGCTTAGAGAAGATTGCTTTCCAAAGCTCAAGTTCAAATTGTGCCTTTGAAAGTTTTCTCAAAGCATTTTTTAATGCTATTTGAGCTATCATTTTTCCAGTTGGTTCTTTCTCATAGCTTAATGGGTTCTCATAATCAGAAAAGAGTTTTTGGTCACATTCGTTACATATCAGCCTAAATACTCCTGCGCTTTTAAGACCAAGATCTCTTTCAATATTAGGCACTTTCATGAGTCGATTAGTCGTGGAAACTGTTCCTCCATCCGCAATCCTTCTTAGCACAAAGTCTGGAACTGAGTGGGAATTACAGAAACTAGTGCAATCACTTCCGCAATAAAGACATTGAATATCTTTCGACTTTTCCCTTGCTACTCACTTCAGCTCAGAGCGTGATTTTCTAAGTTCTATCTTCTCTTGTTTGTTAACCTGTGTTGGTCGATTAAACATTTCTCGCAAATCTTGCATCTTGGGAACACTCATTGACATTTTATATCTCCTAAAATCCAATTTTAGCTCGAAAATATGGGATGGTAAATTGCATCGAATATAAATTAACTACATCCTCAAACCCTATTCATACCACCGAATCAAAGATTGGGTTCCACAGTTCCCAAGCCCCCGGGCTTCCAAAGCTGCATACATTTCCATCACACCCCGGGTCTGTGGAATCGCACCCCCGCGGCTCTCGCATTCATCTAGGGTAATCTGTAAATCTTTAAGTAAATGCTTGAGATAAAAGGCCGGTGAATCGTCCCCCGCAAGTACTTTCGGTGCCAGCAAATTCATCTGCACACTCCCCGCAGACCCGCTCTTGATCGTCTCAATCACCTGCGCCGGATCAAGTCCCACCCTGCGCGCATAGGTGATCGCCTCACAAAGCCCCGCAATCGCCGCCCCGATGCCGACCTGGTTCGCCATCTTGCAATGCTGCCCGCTCCCGGCCTCACCGTGATAGCGAATCACCTCGCCCATGGCCTGAAACAGAGGTAAAGCCTGTTCAAAATCCGCCTCTTTACCGCCCACCATGATTGTAAGCGTCCCATTGATCGCCCCAACTTCGCCGCCGGTCACAGGCGCGTCAAGAGCGCATAGTCCCCGCAGATGCGCCCCCTCGGCAATCCGCACCGCAAGATCAGGCTTGCTCGTTGTGGTATCAATAATAAGCGCACCAAGCTTCGCATTCTCCAGCACACCACCCGCACCAAAATAGACCTCTTCCACATCTGAGGGATACCCCACCATCGTAATCACTGCCTCTTTATCTCGGGCACATTCCGCCACCGTGTCCGACCAGAAAGCACCCTCATCCAAAAGCTCCGCCGCTTTCTCCTTCGTGCGGGTATAGATCGTCACCTCATACCCTGCCTTCATCAAATTCCGCGCCATCGCACACCCCATGATGCCGATCCCGATAAATCCAACTGTTTTCATATGTATCATTCCTTTTCTTAAATAGTCTATGCGGGCAGATTTTCTCTGATATACCACTTTGCAAACGCAAGCAATTCATCCTCATTGTACATGAAGTCATAAAGGAACACTTCATATAACATTCGTACATTATCGTCTATCTCAAATTGATCGTAAGGTATACCGTACACAAGGTATACAAAACCAGAGGCTACATCGCGTTTTGAAAACGTAATTGCAACTAAGCTGTCATCATCTATTGAAAACCAAAAATTAACCCATCTCAAAGCGGCACTAACCGAACCATCAAGCTCAGCTAATGCAAATGTTTTGTATGCACGATCTCCGGCCATTCTATCTAGTCTTGTTCCAAATTCAAAATTTTCTGCTCGCAACGCTTCTTGCATCTGGGGATAACCTGCACCATTAGAGGTACAGCTACCAAACACTAGAATACACACCAGTATTCCAAAAATAGCTATTGCTTTCATTTTTTTCATGTTCTATTAATCCTCTTCTATGTAAAAATTCCACCAGTAAGCAAGAGGGCAACCAAGACACCACTTGCCGCAATACAGACCACACCCCAAATCCGAAATTGCTTCAGCCTTTTATCTACATCCTCATCGCTTGGCACGATGTGTCCCTTTTTCACTAATTGCTTTTTAATCGTAGGGATAAATGCACTTTGGGGTCCGATCAGAAGGCCGATCCCATAAATAAGCGCAAATACTGCAAAACCCCAGAAAAAATAATCAAGAAACTCCATTGTCACACAAACCCTTTCAAACTTATCAATTTTCTATAGCAGATCGTTTTTCATGTGGCCTGAAAATAAGCTAAGTCTTCTTCGTGATCTATACTCTAGATATACACAAAATACTTATACCCCGCGAAAATCATCTGGCTTAATTATTCAACCGAAACCCCACAAACAGAAACGCACACTCTAACATCTTATCGAAAATAATATCCTCAGCAATATCACTTAGAATAGCATATTGCTTCGCTTGCTTGAGGAATGAAGCTTGTCTCTCGTTATCAATTTCTAATTTCTTGTAACTCAAAACACCTATCTCCCCTTCCAGTACGAGGGCATACTGCCTAGAATTGACAGCAAGTTTTTCACGCTTCTTATTGGGGAATTCAAAAACAATAAAATATAAATTATTTGTTTCCGTAAACCCGAGCGAACCCGCTACTACTTTCTCGTGGAGTTTAGAAATAACCGTTGCAGTCTCAGACAATACAGGGGCAGATTCAATCTTTTTTACTAGGTCTCGCATTAGCTTATCATTTTTAAAAAACGGCATATAAACTACCTCTCTTCAATTCTTTGACAAATTGTCATTTCACAGTATATAAATTCCCTACATCTCCGCAAAGCGCTGCACCAACACCACCGCATGCGCTGCAATCCCAAGCTCAGTCCCCGTAAATCCAAGCCCTTCCTCCGTCGTAGCCTTCACATTCACCCGCGACACATCCACAGACAGCGTGTCCGCTAAAATCTGTCGCATCTCTGGGATGTGCGGTGCCAATTTCGGCCGTTCCGCAACAATCGTCGCATCCAAATTCCCTAACACATAGCCCTCCCGCGCCATAAGTTCCGCCACATGGCCGAGGAGCGCCACACTAGAGACGCCCCGATACCGCTCATCCGTATCCGGGAAGTGTTGCCCTATATCCCCAAGCGCCAAGGCACCAAGCAAAGCATCCATCACCGCATGGACGAGCACATCTGCGTCTGAATGTCCATCAAGCCCCGTCTCATGGGGAATCTGTACGCCACCGAGAATCAGATTTCTCCCCGCTTTGAGCCTATGTACATCGTACCCGTGTCCGATCCTCATCTCCACCGCAAAATCGCCTCCGCCGTCAGCATGTCCGTCATCTGCTCAATCCGGATGTTCTCCTCCGTCCCCTCCACAAGCCGGAGAGGGAGAGCAAAGTTCTCCAAAATCTGTGGCAACTCACCTACCCGCTCCTCGGAATCATGAGCCTTCTGCAAAGCAGCTTTCAGTAAGCTACTCTCCACAACCAAAGGCGACTGCAAGGCTCTGAGGCTCGTGCGATCCGGCGTCTCACAAATCACATCATCCCGCACAATCTTAATCGTATCCCGCACCTCATAGGTCGGCGCCGCCGCGCCATGCTCTTGAGCCACTATGATCGCCTGTCTTAAAACAGGCTCCGTCACAAAGGGAGATAAGGGGTCACAAATCGCAATGTACAAAGCCTCTGGCATACACTCATGTACGCCAACCATCAATGCCATATGCCCGGCCTCTTTCGCCACAACCACTTTTTTCACCCGGTCAAGGGAAAATACCTTGCAAAGATCCGCCATCCGAAAGACCTCCGTCTCCCGCACAACGAGGATAATCTCCTTCACCGATGACATTTGGTTCAGAGCCATCAAAGTCCGTACAATGAGCGGTATCTCGGAAAGCAGCTCATACATTGGTCGCTCTTCCTCAAACACAGCGGGTACCACCACACTGACATGTCTCTCAAGCATATTCTGCAACTGATCCCATTTGATCTGCTTTTTCCGCTTCCGTCGATTTGGCACTTGTCCACCTCCTAGAATCACATTGCAAAAAGGGGCTATGCGCCCCTTTTGTTTTGTCCATTTAGTTTATGAGTCCGTCCTGCCCCATTATGCCAAAGCAGTCGTAAGCCGCGCTTCCACTTCTTCGTAAGTCACACGCTGAGACAACACAATTTCAGAGATCAAAATCTGCTTTGCCGAGTGGAGCATTTTCCGCTCCCCAGTGGAAAGTCCCTTGTCAACCTCACGGCTCACAAGCCCCTTAATCACAGCAGCGACTTCCATTAGATCTCCGCTCTTGATCCGGATCATGTTCTCCCTGTACCGACGGCTCCAGTTCTGCGTCATCTCGACTTTTAGCTCCGCGATGGCGACAAAAATCGAGTCTGCCGCTTGGGCATCAATAATCGGACGCACACCAATCGTGTCACTGGTCTCTTTCGGGATCATAACGATCATGTCCCCCACAGGCATTTTTACAATATAATACTCCCTGACTGCGCCGTTGATCTTTTTTGCCTCAATCCGTTCAATCACCCCTGCCCCATGCAGTGGGTGGGCAATGCGATCCCCAATTCTATACATGCATTTGCTCCCTCTTATACGCCCAATCAAACGACACCTATCCAAGAAATAGTATACACCGATTCTTGGGATTTATCAACAGGTTTTCCAAATTCTTTTTCAATATAGCTGTTTTGCGGCTTTGATTTTCCGAAAGGACTCTCGCTATGCCACGAATAAAGTGTACGCAATTGTGTACAATCTACATTGGCACACCGCCGCCATACGAAAAATTACAGGGGGATTTACAGGGCGCGTATGCAAGGTGCATTAATATCAAACATCGTTCGGTCTACAAAGTATCTGAAAATCCAAAAGCAGTTACAGTTATAAGCCTTTGGACCCATTACAAATTCTAGTAAAATAGCCTTATCTTTACAAAACCCCTTTGACAATCACCCCAAAACATGATACTCTTGACAGGCAAATCAGATGTGTCAAAAACCGAGGTTCACCTCGGTAGAATGCGGAATAGGGTGAGAATCCCTGCGAGCGGGTCACTGTGATGCGGTACGGCCTCAAACCGTCACCGATTAGTCAGAAACGCAGCGATACATCAATTGCTTCCCCGGACGGAGCAGTGTGTATTGATACATCCTTTTATAACACGCTCCCTGACCATATGTCCGGGGACGTGTTCTTTATTTTGAGAGGAGAGTTTCATCATGCAAAAGACAAAAGTACGTTTATTGGCAATACTCTTGGCATTCGTTCTAGTACTAGGCCTGTTCCCTGGTACCGCTCTCGCAACAGACGAAGACATTACAGTTTACATGAGTTTTGAAGGCTTCCCCATCGGCTATGGCTTCTTCATCGAACCCATCCTACTCACACTTCCAGCAGGCACCAACGGACAAGAGGCCACCCAAACCCTGCTTGACTACCTCGGCTATGACTACGAGTACACCAGCGGCGACTGGGGCTTCTTCCTAAACCGCGTATTCGGCTTTGATGTAGGAGACGCAAACCCACCTGCCTTCATCCTAGCGGAAGTCACCGACTCCGAAGGTGAAACAGATTGGGGCGGCACCCTCGCCTTTGAGCCCACCGGTAGCGAAGACGGCTCCCTCGGCGGCGGCGATTTCTTCGGCCTCTCCGGCTGGATGGCAACCGTGAATCATGAATTACTTGATGTTTCAATAGATACCTATACCTTAGAAGACGGCGATGTACTCCGTTGGCAATTCTCTCTATTAGCAGGCGATGACCTCGGCGTACCAGGCGGCTGGCAGCCTCCATTCTACAACCAAGTAGACAAAACTGCTCTGATCCGCGCCCTATTCACAGCGGACGCGGCAGAAACTGCAGTACAAGCGGCACTTGATGTCATCATCAATCCCTTGGCAACAGCAGCAGAGGTCGCCGCTGCCCTAGCGGCACTCACACCGGCAGGCGAATGGCAAAATCCATTTACCGATGTGGCACCCGGCAACTGGTTCTTTGATTCTGTGCAATTTGTCGCAGAAAACGGCCTCATGCAAGGCACATCTCCAACGCGCTTCTCACCGAATACAAACCTTTCCCGTGCCATGATCGTCACAATCCTGTGGAGATATGCAGACGAACCTGTAGCAGAGGGTGAAACATTCACTGATGTACAGTCTGGAAGATGGTATACAGAAGCCATCGCCTGGGCCAGTGCCAATGAGATCGTACGCGGCTACGGCGGCGGACGTTTCGGCCCTCATGATAACGTAACCCGTGAGCAATTTGCAGTCATTCTGCAAAACTTTGCGGTATATCGGGATTATGAAGTCGAAGAAGGCTCCTTTACAGCCAACTTCACCGATGTAGACGCCATCTCCAGTTGGGCACTTGAAGCCATGGAGTGGGCAAATGCAACCGGTCTTATCACTGGCCGTACCCCCACAACCCTTGTACCCGGCGGTTCCGCAACCCGCGCTGAGTCTGCGGCAATTCTATATCGTTTCATCGAAACCATCGCAGGAGGCATGTAAGCATGCGTAAAGCTCTATCGGTTTTTTTAGCCCTTGTATTATTAATCGGACTATTCCCCATATCCGCCACGGCGGTTTCCAGCGCAGAGCTGGAGACCGCTATTGCGGATACAGCGGACTTTCTCCTTCGTACTGTGCCAAACCCGGAATTCGGCACAGTTGGTGGAGATTGGCTCGTGTTCGCCTTGGCACGGAGCGGGCTCAATATTCCAAACTCGTTTTTTGAAGATTATCAGAGACGAATTGAACAGCATCTCAAAGACCGAAACGGCGTTTTAGATGCAAGACGGCACTCCGAATATTCCCGCGTCATCCTCAGCCTAACGGCAGCAGGCTTCGATCCCCACAATGTGGCAGGCTTTGATCTCACTTTGCCCCTCGGCAACTTCGAGCAGACCATTTGGCAGGGCATCAACGGTTCCATTTTCGCCCTTTTGGCCTTAGATAGTCTGGGGTATACTATCCCAATACACCCAGATACCCGCACACAGGCAACACGAGGGCGCTACATTGCCGATATCTTACGGCGGCAAACTCCTGATGGCGGCTGGAATCTCACTGCGGGCATGACAGGTCCAGTTGGCGCAAATGAGCGCGGCGATGCGGATATTACCGGCATGGCTTTGCAAGCTCTGGCAAATTATCAACACATGCCTGAGGTCCGAACGGCAATCGACCGTGCACTCGTACTCCTGTCGCAAATCCAGAACGACAACGGCGGATTCTCCGGCAACTTTGCCCCCGATGTGACAACAGTTGAAAGCACCGTGCAGGTACTTGTCGCCTTGAGCGAGCTTGGGATCTCTGTAAATGATCCGCGTTTTGTGAAGAACGGCAATACCTTGGTAGACAGTGTTCTAAGCTTCCGCAATCCAGACGGCGGATTCAAACCCTCTGAGGTACACACAGCAACCAACCTAATGGCCACCGAACAGGCGCTATACGGCCTCGTTTCCGTCCAGCGCATGCTTGCAGGTGGAAATAGCCTATATAACATGTCCGACACAGTTAGACGCGGCCCCTTTGCACCCATCGATCCTGTCGGCCTCCCTGACAAACACGCGGACATACGGCGGATGGAAGTCATCTTCCCCGGCAGAACCTTCCCCGATGTGCAAAATCATACAAACCGTCCGGCAATAGAAGCACTTTCATCCCGTGGAATCATCAATGGCAGAAGTGCAACTGTATTCGCCCCGGAAGAGACCATGACTCGGGCAGAATTCGCCGCCATCATCACCCGCGGACTTGGACTTCCCGTAAGAGCCACCTCCGTATTCAGCGATGTTCCAGCCGGCTCATGGTTTGCAGCTCCAGTGGGGACAGCTTTCCATTACCAAATCGTCCTAGGCACTACGCCGACAACTTTTAATCCCCAAGGCACCATCACACGGCAAGAAGCCGCTGTCATGGTTGCACGAGCGGCAAGACTCGTCGGGATGAACACGACGCTTAGTGAAACGGAAATCCAAAACACCTTAGCACAGTTTGGTGACTACCAATCTGTTGCAACTTGGGCACAAGCTGAACTCGCCTTCTTGTTCCATGCAGGGATCTTGGATGATTCTGCCTCTAATATCCAACCCACCACTGCAATCCAGCGGGGAGAGATTGCGGAAATGTTACACCGACTTTTGGATCAAGCAAACCTGCTGTAGGAGACTCTTTATGCGAAAACACAGATCAAAATTGATTGCCGCTGCCGTCATCTTGGTAGCTTTGGCAGGCGCATGGTTCTGGGGCGGAGACTTCTTCACCACAGAAGACAACGATGTGCCAGCCTCTGCCCACATAGCGCAAGATGCGGATACTACCTCACAAACCGAGGGAAGCGGAACTGTCTTCGTACCCGACCAAATCATTAACTCCCCCGGTACAGGGCAAGGCGGCACAGGCGGATCACCGGGAGGAGACGCACCCTCATCACCTGAAACACCACCGGGCGGAGGCAACACCGGCTCACCTCCCCCAAATTCGCCCCCCTCTGACCCATCATCGCCGGGATCACCCCCTGCCGATCCGCCAAGCTCACAGCCTCCCGGGCTCCCGCCCTCTGACCCGCAGGCCCCGAGTGACGGAGCCTTTACTGTCACACTCTCGGTACGTGCAGATACTATCCTGCGCAATATGCACCTGCTAGACAGCGCAAAGCATAGCCTCGTCCCCGCAAACGGCGTGATCTTCCCCGCAACCCAGGTCACAGCAGTTGAGGGCGAGAGTGTCTTCGATGTACTCCAGCGTGAGATGCGCAATGCCAGAATCCATATGGTATCCCGTTTTACGCCCATCTACAGCTCCGCCTATATCGAGGCGATCAATAACATCTTTGAGTTCGATGTAGGTCCCCTGTCCGGCTGGATGCATCGAGTCAACGGCCAGTTTCCGGGCGTCGGCGTATCCCAGATTCAATTGCGCCCCGGAGATATCATTGAACTCTTATACACCGTTGATTTAGGACATGACATAGGCGGCGGAATTCGTGAATAGAGACGCATTCGGGAGCCTTCACCCATTCGTAAACTTCTTATACTTCGCCTTGGTGATCGGGTTTTCCATGTTCTTCATGCATCCGATCTGCCTCGCGGTGTCGCTTCTTTGTGCTTTTACCTATGCTATATACTTAAACGGGAAAAAAGCAGCCCGGATGGCGCTCTTATTCATGATTCCCATGCTCCTGCTCACAGCCCTCCTAAACCCCCTGTTCAACCACCACGGTATCACGATTTTAGCCTACCTGCCAAACGGCAATCCCCTGACCCTTGAATCCATCCTCTACGGGATCGCAGCAGCGGTGATGCTCATCACCGTGCTCTCTTGGTTTTCCTGTTTCAACACCGTAATGACCGGTGATAAATTGGTCTATCTCTTTGGTCGCTTGATCCCCGCCCTATCTCTGATCCTTGCAATGGCATTGCGTTTAGTACCCCGCTTCTTCTCACAAATCAAGCTGATCTCAAACGCGCAGAAGTGTATCGGACGAGATGTGACAAATGGGAACCTACTCCAAAAGGCAAAACACGGCATAAAAATCATCTCCATCCTAATCACTTGGTCGCTGGAAAACGCAATTGAGACAGCAGATAGTATGAAAAGCCGCGGATACGGCCTACCGGGCCGCACAGCCTTCTCCATCTTCCGCTTTGACCGGCGTGACGGCTGGGCAGTTTTATATATCCTCATCTGTGCCGGGGTCGTGATTGCAGGCGCTTCCCTTGGTGTATATCAGTTCCGCTACTTCCCACAGGTCACCGGACAGTGGAGTGGATTTGGGCCAATTACAGTGTTTGTCGCCTACTTCGGGCTGGGCGCCTTCCCTATTCTTGTAAATCTGAAAGAGGATCTCCTTTGGAAACATATCGAATCGAACATCTAAGCTTCACATACCCAAAACGTAAAAAACCCGCGCTCTGCGATCTGAGCCTGATCGTAGAGCGCGGCGAATTTGTCACGCTTTGCGGCCCCTCCGGCTGCGGTAAGACAACACTTCTCCGACATCTCAAACCATCCACTGCCCCCCACGGTGTGAAATCCGGCGAAATCCGCTTTGAAGGTACACCGCTTGACGTCTTGCCTCCTCGTGACGCAGCGGCGCAGATCGGCTTTGTCTTACAGTCACCGGAGAATCAAATCGTCACCGACAAAGTATGGCATGAGCTGGCCTTTGGTCTGGAAAGTCTGGGGCTGAAAACACCAGAAATCCGCCTCCGGGTCGCAGAGATGGCAAGCTTTTTTGGGATACAAGAGTGGTTCCACAAGCCGGTAGCAGAACTTTCAGGCGGACAAAAGCAAATCCTCACCCTCGCCTCCATCATGGCGCTTGGCCCCTCCGCCCTGATCCTAGACGAGCCGACAAGTCAGCTTGACCCTATCGCCGCCGGTGAATTCCTCGGAGTCGTCGGCAAGATCAACCGGGAACTCGGCGTAACAGTGATCCTCACAGAACACCGTCTAGAAGAAGCCCTTCCCCTCTCCACCCGCGCTATTGTAATGGATGAGGGCAAAATCATCGCAGACGGCGCGCCAAGAGATATCGGCCTAGAGCTACGCAGGCAAGACCACGGCATGTTCCTTGCCATGCCTGTCCCCATGCGTATATGGGCAGCCTGTGACAGCGAAAGCGAATGCCCAATTACCGTCCGAGATGGTGCGGCATGGCTCTCAGAACAACTTGTAGGGGACGCTGTTCCCAGCGTCCCGCCGCTTCCACCCTCCACAACAACCCTAGAAACTGCAATCGAAATGACCGACCTCTGGTTCCGCTACGAAAAAAATCTGCCGGACGTGGTAAAAGGCCTGTCCTTCCAAGCAAACTACGGCGAACTCACCGCCATCCTCGGTGGAAATGGTGCGGGTAAAACAACAGCTTTATCTCTCCTCGCAGGGCTCCACACTCCCTATCGGGGCAACGTTTCTGCGGATACAGACGTCTACATGCTGCCGCAAAACCCCCAGTCTCTTTTTGTCGCAAAAACTGTGCGGGAAGATTTGCTTGAAATCCTATCGGAACGCAAACTATCAAAAGAGGAAAAGCAGAAGCGGTTCACTGCAATGGTAAGCCTATGCCGCCTAGAGGGCTTGCTAGACTATCACCCTTACGATTTATCAGGAGGCGAACAACAACGAGCAGCCCTTGCCAAAGTGCTATTGTTACAGCCCAAAATCCTGTTGCTAGACGAGCCCACAAAAGGACTGGACGCAGAATACAAGCAGATATTCGCCGCAATTTTACGAAAACTCACAATAGTAGGCGTCGCTATTGTAATGGTCAGCCATGACATAGAATTCTGCGCCGAACACGCCGACCGATGCGCCCTATTTTTCGACGGAAACATCGTCACCGAGAATTCCCCCCGGGGATTTTTCAGTGGAAACAGCTTCTACACCACCAGCGCAAACCGGATGGCACGCCATGTCCTACCAAAGGCTATAACTGCCGATGATGTAATCCAGTCCCTCGGCAAAGAGATCCCGCCCGCACCAGAAACATTCCATGATGAGATAAGCTATGAGATCAGCGAAGCCGCTCCCGCCCCGGAATCGTCACAAGCGCTCCAATCACACCGCAAGAAATCTGCCTTATCTAAGCGCACCCTCACAGCGGCGATCCTGATTTTACTCACCATCCCCCTTACGATCTATGCCGGTATTTACTTGTTCAATGACCGTAGATTTTATTTTATCTCCATGCTCATTCTCCTACAGACCATGCTACCCTTCGCCCTCGTATTTGAGAGCCGTAAGCCCCAAGCACGGGAACTTGTAATCATCGCCGTACTCTGCACCATCGCCGTGGCAGGCCGGGGGGCATTCTTTATGCTACCCCAGTTTAAGCCTGTCATCGCACTGGTTATCATCGCAGGCGTCGCCTTCGGCGGCGAGGCCGGGTTCCTCGTCGGAGCCATGACAGGGTTTGTCAGCAATATGTTCTTCGGACAGGGGCCATGGACGCCATGGCAAATGTTCGCCTTCGGCCTCATTGGCTTCCTAGCGGGCGTTCTATTCCGGAAAGGACTGCTCCGCCCTAAGACGATCCCTCTGGCCATATTCGGCGGACTTGCAACCGTCCTGATCTACGGCGGCATCCTAAATCCCGCCGGTGTCCTCATCTTCCAACCCAGTCCCACACCGGAAATGTTCCTTCTAGCCTTCGCATACGGCCTCCCCTTCGACCTGATCCATGCCACAGCAACTGTAACCTTTCTGCTGATTATCTCCCGGCCTATACTAGAGAAACTGGATCGGATTAAGGCGAAGTATGGCTTGGTAGAATAAAGAATACTGGACTCTACGCATTGACAGACCTCCCCCATTCCGGTACAATATCACCAATACGCATACTATGAAAGTATGCATCCGGCAACACTGAGAATTCCCCCCAAGAAACCAATACCTGAAGGTATTTTACGCAGCAGAAGCAGCGTGACTACTTTCAGGTTTTTTATTTTCAGAAGGGACACAGAATGAAAAGAGCATTTTTATTAGTTCTATTGGTACTGATCCTCGTAACCTTTTCCGCTTGCGGTTCAGGCAATGGAAGTCCCAGCGAAAACACAGGCGAGACGAGAGTCATAATAGACGTATGGGGCCGAGAAGTAGAAATCCCCGCAGAAGTGGAAACCATCGTCACCCTAGGCCCAGGCGCCACACGGATCGCAGTCTACTTAAACGTCCAAGACCTGATCATAGGCGCAGAAACCCAAACCGTAAACTTCAATATACTAATGGACTTTAGCCCCATCGCACACGAAGCCTTCCAAACCCTCCCCATCGTAGGGCGAGGCGGTGGAAGCGGAGAGAATAACGCCTATGTAGAAGCGCTCATCTTGGAAGCGCCGGATGTAATTCTAGCAGCATTTTCCCCGGTCGCGGCAGATGAACTGCAAGCCCAGTCAGGCATCCCTGTCATCGCTGTCAGGTACACAAGCACCGGCCTCGCAAACGAAACATTCTTCGCCGCAATGCGCGTATTCGGTGAAGTTGTGAATCAGCAGGATCGTGCTGAAGAAGTACTCTCCCAGATTGAAGCCCTGAAAACGGATTTAAGTAATCGCACAGTCCATGTACCAGAGGTGGAAAAGCTCCGAGTCTATGCTGGTGCTATCACCTTCGCCGGACAGCGCGGTTTTGGCGGAACATATTCCAACTTCGGCCCCCTCAACCTCATCCATGCACATAATGTAGCGGATACCGCCATGGAGGCAGGATTCTATGAAGTAGACTTCGAACAAATACTCGCATGGGATCCCGATGTGATCTTCCTAGATCCCGGCAATATGAGTCTGGTGTCTGCCGAATACGAAAGCAACCCAACTTTTTTCAGATCCCTGCGCGCAATACAGCAGGGACGAGTCTATACATTACCGGCCTTTAATTTCTCCGCCACAAATGTGACATATGCGCTGATGAATGCTTATTTCGCCGGAACAATTCTCTTCCCTGAACAATTTGCCGATATTGACATTGCCGAAAAATCAGCGGAGATTCTGACCTTCTTCCTCGGTACTGACACCTTCGATCTCATGGCAGAGAATGGCCTTTTCTTCGGCACAATCACACTAGGAGACTAACTGCTTGAAGCGATTAGAACACACAGAATACACCCACTACATCAAGAGAAAATGGATGGCAGTTTTTTTCCTTTGCGCTGTGATGTTTGGCGCAAGCCTGCTATCCTTATCTGTGGGCGCGGCTCCCCTCCCCTTACCTGAAATCTTGCGCGTACTCACAGGCGGCGGCGAGGACATGAGCAGAACGATCCTTCTCCATGTCCGCCTCCCCCGGGTCATGACTGCCGTCAGCATAGGGATCGCCCTCGCCATGGCGGGCTGCGTGATGCAAAACGTACTCCGAAACCCTTTGGCCTCCGCCTCAACCCTAGGGATCTCACAAGGTGCCTCCTTCGGGGCGGCGCTTGCGATTGTCTATTTCGAAACAGGTATCGTCTCCGGCGGGGCAGTAACAGCCGCAAACCCTTATACAGTCACCCTATTCGCATTCCTCGGTGGCATCATCACAACCATATTGATTCTGCTCCTATCTTACCGAAGCGGTGCAGTTCCCTCCACAATGATCCTAGCCGGTGTCGCCATCGGTGCCATGTTCACAGGAGCCACGGCTCTGGTGCAATATTTCGCAGATGATCTGCGGATCGGCTCCATCGTCTACTGGACATTCGGTAACCTCGGACGCCCAGGATTTCAGGAAATCCGCATCCTTTCCATCCTCAATACCGCCGGGTTTCTATATTTCATGCTGAACCGCTGGAACTATAACGCCATGGAAAGCGGCTCCCACACTGCAAAAAGCCTCGGCGTAAACGTGAATCTGCTGACACTCATCAGCATAGTAGTATGCACCCTAATCTCAGCCACAGCAATCGCCTTCGTCGGGACAATCAGCTTCATTGGGCTCATTGCCCCCCACATCGTGCGTAAATTCGTAAGCAATGACTATCGCTTCCTGATCCCCTGCTCGGCTCTTATGGGCGGGACAATCCTCCTATTAGCCGATATCGCATCACGCACAATTCGAGTACCCGCCGTCTTACCCATCGGTGCCCTCACTTCTTTCCTCGGTGCGCCACTGTTTTTGTATCTGATTATCAAAAAAGGAAATATGGCGAAATGATAAGAGTGAAAAATATTTCCTATTCTTACGGCGGCAAAAATGGGAGTCCAGTTTTAAAAGACATAAGTTTCGACATAAGTCCGGGCGAGTGTGTCGGCATTTTAGGCAACAACGGTGCCGGAAAAAGCACTTTACTTACCTGCCTCTGCAAGATCCGAACACCTCAAAACGGCAACCTGTCCATAGGCCAGCAAGAACTCTATCAAATGAAACGATCAGAGATTGCAAAGCACATCTCCTATGTGGCGCAAAAAAGCGAAATGAGCCAAATGACCGTATTCGACGCGGTACTCTTGGGAAGAAAGCCCTATATCAGGCAAGCGGTCTCAAAGGAAGATCTCGCCATCTGCGAACAGATGATAGCGCAAGTCGGCATATCAGACTTAAAGCTCCGGTATACGAATGAACTCTCAGGCGGTGAGCAGCAAAAAGTAATGCTGGCACGCGCTCTTGTGCAAGAACCAAAGCTCTTGCTCTTAGATGAACCGGCAAGCAACCTCGATCCAAGAAATCAAGTCGAAATGCTGGCTTTGGTGCAAAAGATCGCAAGGGATACAAAGGTCAGTGTCCTCATGGTCTTACACGATCTCAGCCTTGCCTTGCGTTATTGCGACAGGTTTTTATTCCTGAAATACGGCAAGGTCTATAAATACGGCGATGACTCCATCGTCACCAGAGAAACAGTCGTGGAAGTATATGGTATCGATGGAGCGATTACCCTGATAAATGGACAGAAGATCTTTGTACCTGATTAGCCAAATAGAGAGACCTGCTAAGTTTTGTCAAGCCCAAAATCAAGAATTTTTCTGAGGGCAGAAGTGCGCATGACAAAGCGAGGCGCTGGATGTTCCAAAACAGCGACCGTTTAAGTGTTAGGAGTAGTTATGGTGTTTCTGCCAGTGCAAGATGCGCCTTTACCTGCGCGTAGTAAATACGCAAGAATTTGTTGGAGGACGCCATCATGTAGACCTTGTAAGGTTTGCCTTCAGCTCGCTTTTTGTTCATGAACTGGTAAACAGGCTCGTCTGGGGGTGAGTTTTGTAGAATGATGCTCATCACCAGAAACAATGTCCGGCGAAGTGAGGACGATCCGCGTTTAGAAATACTGCGGCTGACCGGATTGATACGGCGGTGCGTCAATGCCCGCGAATGCGACCAATGCTTTCTTAGAGTGGAACCGGCGCACATCGCCGATCTCAGCCATGAGCTGAGGGCCGAGTGCTGGGCCGACACCAAACATCTGCATGACAACCTGATGCTCCGGCAAAGAGGCTGCCAAGGCTTCCATTTTCTGCTGGATCACCGCCAAAGCTGTGGCAGTAGCTCGTAATTGAGAAACAGCTTGCTCCACTAAAAGCCTTGTAGCATCAGAACTTGGCATAACAGCGATGCAACTAGAAGCAAACGTATATATTTTATGTGCTTTGCTCTCGCTGAAATTGTAGCCTTGTTTCCTACACCATTTCAGATAGCGACCAGTAAAAGTTTTTTCTGAAAGACCAGATACACACTCACGGTGCCAGAAGGCACCCACAAAGTCAATCCATTTCTCACTGCCGTCCGCTCTGCGTGGGCTGTTGAATAGGCGGTTTGCTCCAGGAAAGACTTGATCGAGTAGTGAAATCAGATTGTTCTTGAGCATCGTCCGCAGCTTGGAATATTGCTCATACTGCCGATAGCTGTTTTTCAGCATCAGCCGAATATCTTCCTCGGGGGCATACCTCGGCAACGTGAGCCAATGATCGAGGGCATAGTTCGCTAGTTTCAAAGCGTCTTTCTTGTCCGTTTTGGCTCGTCTCAAACTGTTGTTCCCGTAGTCATGCACCAGCATTGCATTAACTGCGGAGACATATAGCCCGGCGGCGCTCAAAACTCGTGCGATGGGCGCATGGTAACTTCCTGTATACTCCATCACCACACGAGTCTCACCGCTCAGGTTTTTGAGCAGCTTTGCCAACTCGCTCAGTTCACTGTCGGTGTGCCACACTTCAAAGGGTGAGATCACCACCTCTCCGAAGGGACGCATGACTGCAATCATGCTCTTTCCTTTGGAAACATCAATGCCAACGGCGTTCATTATCATTCCTCCAATACGAATAATCTGCAACCGGAATCCATCTTTTTCTCATTGCCGATTCAATCTATTGGGTGACACGAACACTCCGGCACACCGATGGCTCAACCTGCTCAAATCGAACGCTACAACAAGAGGATGGCTGACAGTCTCTCTAACGGACATAAAAGCCCAAGGAGAATTTCGTCAGCCAGTTGCTCCTCTCATTGTAACTTAGGCACGAGATGGAAAGAAACCCCGCCGGATGCGAGGCTTCGGTTCCAAATATTATTGTAATAGGAGAGTTCCATGACATTAGAACAATTTTTCAAAGAGAATCCAAAAGTCGCAATTGGATTCTCAGGTGGGGTAGATTCCACCTACCTCCTGTACGCAGGCATTAAATATGGCGCAGACGTAAAGGCCTATTACGTGAATGCAGACTTCCAGCCGGACTTCGAGCTGGAAGAAGCATATGCCCTAGCAGAACAAATTGGAGCCAATATGACCGTGCTAGAGCTAGATGCCCTCGCAGACGAAAGAGTGGTAGCCAATCCCCCGGAGCGTTGTTATTACTGCAAACTCGGTATCTTCGGCGCACTACAAACACAGGCCTTTGCCGATGACTACCCTCTCGTAATCGACGGCACAAATGCTTCAGACGATGCCTCAGACCGTCCGGGCATGAAAGCTCTAGCGGAACTGGATGTACGCTCCCCTCTCAGAGAGTGCGGTATATCTAAAAATGAAGTGCGCCGCCTCTCAAAAGAGGCCGGACTCTCCACTTGGGACAAACCCGCCTATGCCTGTTTAGCTACACGTATCCCCTTCGGACGCCCCCTTACAAAGGATTTGCTGAGGCGTGTGGAGCACGCAGAACAAGCCCTCTTCAAACTCAGATTCTCCGACTTTCGGATCCGCGTCTACCACGAAGCCGCCCGGATCCAGCTCCCTCAGGAACAGGAAGCAATCGCACTAGAGAAAAAGGCTGAGATCATCACAGCAATCAAGCCATATTTCCCCATTATTTTATTAGACTTGGAAGGACGGTAAAGTAACATGAGTAATCACGCACTAGACATTCTAAAAAGCATTGAGGCCGGCAAACTCTCCCCTGATGAGGCTTTACTCAAACTGCGTATGCAGCCCTTTGAAGAGCTGGGCTACGCCACCGTAGACCACCACCGCCAACTTCGGACGGGCATTGCCGAGGTCATCTATGGTGAAGGGAAAACCCCGGAACAAATCAGCGGCATTGCCTCCTCTATGGTAGATAAAAAACAAAGTGTCATCTTAATTACACGCATGTCAAAGGAAAGCGCTGATCTCGTTAAAAAAGACCATCCCGCCATGGTCTACCACGCACTGGCGCGGGTGGGCATCATCGGTGAGATGCCAAAACCAGACGGCATCGGTTACATCGTAGTCGCCACCGGCGGCACAACAGATTTGCCCGTAGCGGAAGAGGCGGCTCTCACCGCTGAGGCCTTGGGCAACGAAGTCATCCGCCTTTACGACGTAGGTGTCGCGGGGCTACACCGCTTGCTCGCAAAACTAGATGTCATCATGGGTGCAAGATGCATCGTAGCCGTAGCCGGCATGGAGGGCGCCCTCCCCAGCGTGGTGGGCGGCTTGGTGGATTGTCCCGTCATCGCCGTCCCGGTCAACGTGGGTTACGGCGCCTGCTTCAATGGCTTATCAGCCCTCCTCACCATGCTCAACTCCTGCGCCAGCGGCGTCTGTGTCATGAACATCGACAACGGCTTCGGCAGCGGCTATTTGGCCAGTATGATTAACCATCAATAGGGGCTGCAATATGCCATAGCCTTTGATCTTAGGCTCCTTTTTCAAAGGAGCTGTCCGCAAAGCGGACTGAGGATTGCCCTTCGTGCCTTTTGCAAGACTAAATCCTCCGTCAGGCTACGCCTGTCACCTCCTTTGAAAAAGGAGGCTTTGGTGCGCAGAACACCGAAGACGTCACTCCTTACACCAGAACATTAAAAGAAGCGGAGCACTCAGCTCCGCTTCTTTTATTTGATACCCTGTAGGGGCGGCTACTAGCCGCCCGCGGGCGATTGATAATCGCCCCTACGCTTCCTCAGCTGATGCCTCTTCCATAGCAGGCTCCTCAGAAACCTCGACTACTTCCTCAACCACCACAGGCTCCTCTGCCAAAACCTCGACAATTACATCAAGCTCTTCCGGCTCTGGCTTATCGACATCTGTGTTGTAAACAACCACATCTTCCTCAAAGACCGCTTCTTCCTCTGCCGCTTTGGAAGCGCCTAGATCTTCAAGGAGCGCCCGCATACTAAGAGATACGTTCTTTTTCTCATAGTCGATATCCGTAACTTTCACCTGGACTTCTTGCCCCTCAGAGAGCACCTCATCCGGTCTGTTGATTCTGCGGTCTGCGATTTGAGAGATATGGATCAGCCCATCCACGCCAGGCATAATCTCTGCAAAGGCACCGAATGGCATGAGTTTGACAACTTTCACAGTCGCAACACTGCCTTTTTCAAACTTGTCGGTAAACATCTTCCAAGGATTCTGGTTTGGATCTTTGTGACCCAGAGAAATCTTCTCTTTTTCACGATCAAACGAAATCACATAAACATCAATGGAATCGCCGACTTTCAGCACATCCGCCGGACTCTTAATACGGCTCCAAGAGAGTTCAGACACGTGAATCATGCCATCCACGCCGCCGATGTCAACGAAAGCACCGTATGCAGTCAGGCTCTTGACTGTGCCTGTGTAGTGTTTGCCATTCTCAATCTCGGCCCAAGTTTTTTGCGCCTTTTCCCGTCTCTCTTCTGACCCAACTGCGCGGATCGAGCCCACCACACGGCGGCGAGATTGGTTCACTTCCGTAATCCGAAGTTTCACGCGCTGCCCCATGAGTCCAGACAATTCCTGTCCGCGGGGAATACCGGTTTGAGACGCCGGAACAAACACGCGAATACCCTTCACGCGAACGACAACGCCGCCCTTGTTCTCTTCTGAGACGATCCCTTCCACAGTGGTCTTGTTCTCCACCGCTTTTTCGATCTCTTCCCAATATTTCACAGTGTCCAGACGCTTCTTTGAGAGCATAGCAGTACCCTCAACATCATTGACACGAACAACAAAGGCTTCAATTTCTTTGCCGATTTCTACCAGATCCGCAGGATTTACATCAAGCTCGTCCGTCAGCTCATGAACGGGGATATATCCGGCATGCTTGGTACCGAGGTCAACGGAGATTTCCGTCGGGCTAATTGCGGTAACAAGACAAGTAACCTTTTCTCCCGTGTGTAATGTTTTGATAGATTTCTCAAGCAGCGCCTCAAAAGACTCCTCTTCCTCAGCTTGTGCAGGGACAGCTTCCACAACTTCTTCTGCTTGTACCGGGATAACTTCCGCTTCCTCGGCTTGTACCGGAGTATTTTCTACTTCCTCGGTCTCTTTTAAGATTTCCTCGCTCATCGTCTGATAGACCTCCTTTATGATCCATGCCGGCGTTGAAGCTCCGGCAATGACGCCGATGGTTTCCCTCTCAGCGAATCGGCTGAGATCCAGTTCATCTGCGCCCTCGATAAAACACACATCCGAGCAGTGACCAGAGCAGATCCGGGCGAGACTTCGGCTATTTGCGCTGTCTCTGTCCCCAATTACCACCATGGCGTCTGACGCTTCCGCTAGCTTCTTCGCTTCCGCCTGCCGTTTGGATGTAGCATCACATATTGTATCAAATATTTCACAGCTTGTACACCACTTTTTTAGAACTTCTTTGCACTGCGTCATATTTTCTCGGGGCAAGGTGGTCTGAAACACCACTGTAAGTGGCTTTTGCCGATTCTCTGAATCACGAAGCCATGCGTCAAACTCTTCCGCTGACTCCACTACTACGGGATTCTCACACCAGCCGCAAGCCGCAAGCACCTCCGGGTGATCCCGCTTCCCAACCATCACCACTTGTCCCGTGGCAGCTTCCATAATCCGGTGGATTTTCTTCACATCCGGACAGGTCGCGTCAATTACACGGACACCACGGACTGTAAGCGTTTCTATCACATCCCGCGCGGCACCATGGCTGCGGATAATCACCCGGCCTCCATGTTCGGCTTCCTCTGGTGAATCGATCATCCCCACACCGAGACTCAGAAGCCGCTCCACCACATGCCGATTGTGAATAATCGGCCCCAGTGTCACACAGACGCCCGGCTCCTCTGCGGCACGTTCCGCTAGATTCACAGCCCGCCGCACACCAAAGCAAAATCCGGCGCTCTCCGCTAGTATAACACGCCTCACCGTACTGATTCTCCCAAGACGCGGATTTTCTCCATCAGCTCATTTGCCGCTTGGTCAAATTCGGCACTGCTGGCTTTCTTATCGAGGGTAATGCGATAGGGCTCCCCGATCACAATCGTGTTAAAGCGAAACACTCGCTTCTTCCGCGGTATGTACACCGGCACAATCGGCACTTCCATCCGCGCCGCAATCCGAACAGCCCCTGCTTTCGTGGCACTGGCTTCCTCAGAAGAAATCCGCGTCCCCTCCGGGAACATGCCGACTTTTTCACCGTTTTTCAGAAGCTTCATCGCCTGCTTCATCGCAGCCGCCCCACCATGTTCTCGATCAACCGGAAACATCCCAATCGCTCGCAAAACAGGGCCAACCACCGGGATCCGAAACAGTTCCGCCTTCGCCATAAAGTGAATTTGCCGCTTGGGACCCATGCTAAAGGCAACCAAAAAAGGATCCACCATAGACGAATGATTCCCGCAAATCAAATACGCCCCCCCATCGGGACGGCACACTCTACCTACTGTGCGACGGGGATAAACGAGGGTCACAAAAAACCAAGCAAAGGGATAAAAAATTTTATACGCAAGGCTCATTCCCTACTCCCCTCTCCGGATCACTCGTGATTCCACAAGCTCTACCAGTGCCATAAGGCTTTCTTTCAAATCGAGGTCTGTGGTATCCAGTATCACCGCATCAGAAGCTGCCCGTAGCGGAGACACTGCACGACTCGTGTCTTTCTCATCCCGCACAATGATATCAGCAAGCACCTGTTCATAGGTCTCATCCACACCCCGGCTCAGAAGTTCCTGATGCCGCCGCTCCGCCCGCCGCTCTGGGGTGGCGGTGAGGAACACCTTGAGCGTCGCATTGGGCAACACAGTAGTTCCGATATCCCGCCCATCCATCACAACGTCGAACTCTGTAGCAAACTCTCGCTGCATCTCAAGGAGAAATGCCCGCACAGGAGCCATCGCCGCCACTTGAGAGGCAAAGACCGACACCTCCGGCAAACGAATCGCCTGAGAGACATCTTCCTCTCCCAAAAATACACGCTGTTCTCCCTCTATATGCCGAAAGCTGATTTTAGAAAGCCGAGGGAGCAATGCTACCACCTGGGCTTCCTCACCCGGATCACTCCCCGCCCGATGGACATAAAGCCCCACCGCACGATAGATGGCACCGGTGTCTAAGTATAAAAAACCAAACCACTCCGCCAGCTGCCTCGCCAGCGTACTCTTCCCGGAACCGGACGGCCCATCAATTGCTATGCTGTATTTCATAAAAATCTCCAAACTATTAATAAATTCCCTGCGAATAAGTAAAACACCCGGCTCTGCGGAGCCACCCTCTTTACAAAAGAGGGCAGGGGTTTAAAAAATCCTTCGTCTTTGCCCTCTTTTGTAAAGAGGGTGCCGCCCGCAGGCGGCGGGTGTTTTGCTCGCATACCATATAAATTCCCTGCACTACCCTACGCCCAAAATAAACTTCAAAACCTTCTTCTCGTCCGCAGCCGGATTCAGCGCAAATACCCGCTCCCGAATCGCCTGTATGGCATCCTCCGCACGAATCTCCTCTGCCTGATGAAACAATTCATCGCCCCAAAACTGCTCTGTCGTACAAAATATCGTAGACGCTAGACCATGGGGCACTCCCATCTGTGAAATCCGCTGACGCTCGCCACATACAGTGAGATACAGTTTCATCTGTAACTCCGTCAAAGCTCGGTCAAACTTTGACTTTTCTTCCCGCGAGAACCCAGCAAGCCGCTTAATCTCATCCAGCGGAAGACTGCCGTGCTTAGAAACAGCTTCATAAATTCGCTTCGCTGTTTGACTGACCGCACCGTCGAAATACGCATCTTCAAAAGAAAATCCCTCTCGCCGCGCCGCTAGAAAATAGGGATACCATTCCTTTGTAATATATCCGGCTTTGCGGAAGAAAACCTTGGCATAGGCAATATCGTCTCGCTCATTGAGCACCCGCATCCGCCACACCCACGGGTCGGTGTCGGGATCCCCCGTATGCCAGCGGACTTTACTGTCCGGTGGTTCTTCGTTCCAATCGAAGGGGATTAAACCAAATACACCCTCGTGATTCCCGTCGAATACAGAGAAGCCGGAATTTAGTAATGCATTGCAAAAATCCTCGTAGTTTTGAATCATGCAATTCTGCCCTTTCTTGATATCATTATACAAACACAAAATATATCCCAATCATCAAGTTAAGTGCCAAGTTCGCGCTGATATGTACAATCAAGCTTCCACTTACACTTTTGAATTTAAGTGCTAAGGCGTTGAAGATCAGCCCCGCCCCAATAAGACCCACTGTACAAAGAACAAGAATTCCCGGTGAAACAGCATCCCACAAAATTGGTATGTGATAAAAGGAGAACAAGACAGAAGAATACACATGGGCATACCGCTTCAGATTCATGCGGTAAAGGGACATAAACACAAATCCTCTGAAAAAGAGTTGCTCTAGCGCCGCGTTTATCACAACGATATATACAAATACAAAAAAGGCATTCCGAGGTGTTATTCCATTTTCCGCTAAGGCCGCCACAACCATTGCTCTATCCATAAAGGGCTGTACAATAATAAAGGTGATTACAATAAATGCAAACACACCAAAGCCCAAAAGGAACGCGAATTTGATATTTTCCGCCCTCTTCAGCGAAAACAAGGAAAGTAACCCTTTGAAATTCCCCTCTTTTGAAACCTTAAAATAAAGGATCGGACACAAAGTGAATACAATCACCTTGAATGCAGACGTATACGCATAAGCATTGAATGGCGTAAATAGTATTACAGCATGCAACGCACAAGCAAACAGAGAAAATAGCGTAAGCAGTAAGACATTTTTATTTTTCATTACAGTACCTTCTCTATCTAAGCTACCCACTCGTCTCAAACACATCATACTCCGTCCACATCCGCTCAAGCCGTGTCAGATTCTCCGATACTTTCTCCTCCGCCTGATGAGCCATCGCAACCAAAATCGCGTTGACCACACTGAGGGGCGCCGCCAAAGAGTCTAAATAGGACACCATGTCACTCTTTGCAAATAGCTTTATATCCGCCAAAGGCGCAATCGGAGAGGCTTCGCTGTCTGTCAGTGCAATGGTCGTAGCTCCCTGATCCCGCGCATAGCCCAAGGCACGCACTGTCCGACGGGAATAGCGTGGGAAACTGATGGCAAAAAGCACATCCCCCGCCCCGATGTTTACAATCTGCTCGAAGGCCTCATTGGAATAGGTATCCCCCACTGTCCGCACGTTTTCCGTAGTGAGACTTAAGTAAAAGCCCATGAAACTGGAAAGGGTTGCCGCCGCACGGAGTCCCAGTACAAAGATCCGCTTCGCCGAAAGCAAACTCGTCACCGCCGCTTCAAACTGTGCCTTGTCCACCTCATCGAGAGTTTGGCGGATCTTATCCATATCGTTTGTCAGCACACTCTGCAAGATATCCCGGCTATCCATGGTATCCCGCGCAACCTCAATCCGCTGGACAGAGGTCAAGCGATTGCGAATCATCCCCTGCAAAGCTCTCCGCATACCGGGATATCCGTCATACCCAAGCATAGACGCAAAGCGTACAACGGTGGATTCGCTCACCCCCACTGTACGCCCCAGCTTTACCGCGTTCATAAACGCGGCTTTATCATAATTTTGTGTGATAAAGCTCGCAATCTGCCGCTGGCCCTTCGAAAACTTCTTCGACTTGGCTTCTATGATTGCTAAAACATCTTGTTCCATTCCCTTGCCCTTCTTTCGCAGACAGCCCAATTTCGGGTAGGCTTTCATTCTACGTCTTCTTGTCGGATTTTGCAAGAAATATTTCATGGGTTTTCATTTTTGAAATCGTCATCTGTGATATAGAAACCAAAGCCTCCTTTTCCAAAGGAGGTGGCAGGCGAAGCCTAAGGTCGGATTCAAATCTGCGCAAATACATTAGTAAAGGGCAATCCTCAGTCAGCTTCGCTGACAGCTCCTTTGGAAAAGGAGCCTACTACCCCTCAAATCCCCTGCAAATATGTAATCTCCTCAGCCGTCAAATACCGCCAATCCCCGGCCTTCAGATCTCCAAGTGTCAGCTCTCCCTCACCAACCCGTACAAGCCGCAAAACTTCCAAATCACAGGCCGCGCACATCCGCCGCACCTGCCGATTCCGCCCCTCGGTAACCCGCACCTCAAGCACACTCTCTCCGGAAGACTCAACACGCAAAACCCGCACCAATGCCGACTTGATCCGCACACCATCAAGCGTAATCTCCCCCGCCATCGCTTCCGCCTGCCGTGGGATATTCTCTCCCCGTACCCACACATGGTAGACTTTCTCCACCTCAAAGGATGGATGGGTCAGCCGCCGTGTTACCTCACCATCATTGGTAAGCAAAAGCAGACCCTGGCTCAGATAATCCAGCCGTCCCACAGGCCAAAGCCCGGCACCCGCGTCTCCCAGCAGATCCATCACCGTCTTGCGTCCCCGCTCATCCCGCACCGTGGTCACATAGCCCCGGGGCTTATTGAGCATGATGTACACCCGCTCATCTAAAGATGCGGCAATGGGCTGTCCGTCCACACAAATCGTCTGCGCAGACGGATCAACCCGCTGACCAAGTTCGGCGGGCTGACCATCCACAGTCACCCGTCCGTCTAAAATCAGTTGCTCCGCCTCCCTGCGCGAGGCAATCCCTCGCGCAGATAATATTTTCTGTAGTCTCTCCAAGCTTTCCCACGTCCTCTATCTTCTCATCATATCAAATCGCCACCGGAGCTCTTCCCAAAACCCGAGGCGGTTTGATTCATCTAACAAAACCGTCTCCACAAAGAGCAAACGCGACTCTAACACAGTCTCCCCATTGACCAGCACCCGCACCAATCCCGCCTGTTCGCCCGCGCGAACCTCTGCATAGACAAAGCTCGGTACATGGGCTTCTACCGTCACCACATCATCCGGTGACACGAGGAGGGACAGGCTCATCTCTGGGATCACATCCACCTGCTCCTGCATTCCAGAAATCACAGGCACCGTCGCAAAAATGTCCTCTGCTCTGATCGGCCCATGGTACTTAAACCGGACAAAACCCCAGTCATAGAGCGCTTCATGATCATCCCAATCATCAGGCGCCGACAAGGTAACGCAAATCAGCGTCGTTCCATCCCGCTCCGCAGCGGATACTAAACTCCGACCAGATGCCTTCGTGTACCCCGTCTTCACACCCAAAGTCCCCGGATAGCGCCACAGGAGCTTATTGTGATTCACCAAACTCCGCCCTGCCGCCTGCACCTGCCGGGTGCTTGCAATCTGGACAAAATCCTCCAGTTCTATCGCCCAAGCCGTGAGGATCGCCATGTCCCGCGCTGTGGAGAGATGGTCCTCCGCATCCAATCCATGAGGATTGGAAAAATGGGAGTGCTCCATTCCAAGTTCCGCCGCTTTCTCGTTCATGAGAGCCGCAAACTCCGCAATCCCTCCCGCCGCATGATAAGCCAGCGCCGTCGCCGCATCGTTTCCGGAAGCAAGCATGAGTCCATAGAGCAAATCTCTTACCGAAATCTCCTCCCCGGCGCGCAAATACATGGACGATCCCTCAATCCCCACCGCTTCCGGTAGTATCGTCACAATTTCATCCAGATCATCTGTATGCACGATCACCAGAGCAGCAGTCAAAATCTTCGTTGTACTCGCAACCAACATCTGGGTATCCGCATTCTGTTCAGCGAGAATTGTCCCCGTCCCACCATCCATCAAGACAAAGCTCCGCGCAGAGACGCCCGGTACATTATGCGCCCAAGCAGGGGTGATCCAAAGGGCTAGGGTAATCAAAATTCCAAGAAATAGGGCAAGTATCCGTTGCAAGAATAAGCACCACCTTTTCTAAATTCAGGCAGTGCTTAGTATAAACGTAAAAAGGCGCTCCTATTCTACTTCTCCCGATCCCGCCACTCAGACACCTTGTCCATCACCTCAGGCACCATCTCTATGGCACGATCTAGTGTAGTCGCCGGCGGCTCACTCACATTGATGAGCTTCACGTTTCCATCTTTCACAATGAGGAAAGCCACAGGTTGGATCGTAACGCCAGTCCCTGTCCCAACCCCAAAGTTCTGGTTCTTCGCCGCCTCTTTCGTCCAGTCTGAACCGCCGGAAATAAAGCCAAGGCTCACCTTACTCACCGGGATCACCGTGATCCCGTCCGGTGTGATGATTGGCTCACCAATGATGGTATTGGCGTCAATCATCTCTCTGATTCTCTCTACTGTACTCTCACCAAATTGATTGATCGGATGCTTGTCCATTATACTGCTCCTTTCTGAATTACAGGTTTTTTCTTCGCTATCAGTCCGCTCTCTCGTACTTTCCCTAATACAAACAGTCCTAGGCAAATAGCACCCCAAACTGAAATGGAAACTTTCACACGTAAGAACACAATATCCTCCGTCTCCGCAAAACAAGCGCGGATCTGTACATCTTCCCGCTTTACTCGAAACTGCTGCCGGATGATCGGCAGGATCTGCGAGACTGCCAGATGGGCCCCGCCGTATGCAAGGGCAGTCATCGCCGCATCTGACATAGACGCCGTGTAGTGGAGGGTAAGGTCTGCAATCAACAGCCGCCGCTTCACCTGATTCAAAATCGGTCCGATGATAGACAGTCCGGCACGGAGCTTCCGCATTGTCCCACCCTTTTCGTGGGGAGGCTTCTCTTTTTTGGGCTTGTCCTTCTTACGCTCTTTCTTCTCTTTTTCCCCTGATTGGTACACCTTTATTCGAAGGAAGCCAAAACCAGCCCGAACAAGCACACCCGACTGGTCATACTGCGCCGTAACCGAAAGCCGTGTAGCCAGAAAGAGTATAATTACCGCTAAGATAATGGCAAATGCTATCATAGCTACACCTCCGTCTCGTGGGCGTCCTCCGGGGGTTCCTCTGCTGTGACCTCTGCCTCTTCCGGAATTTCATCCCCGGTTTCCACCTCTAAAGCAAATAATGTACCGGGCAGTCCCGCCACATCTCCCTCTGCCCGTGCCGCTTCTTCCTGCTCCCGCTGGATAGCTTCAATGGCATTCTTCAGCTGCGCTTGGGCGTCATCATCTTCCGCATCTGGGAGAGGCGGCAGTTCGTCTATGGAGGCAATGCCAAAGGTACGCAAAAAGGCAGGGGTTGTCCGAAACAAAGTTGGTCTCCCCGGCACTTGCAGTTGCCCACAGGGTTCTACCAAACCCCGATTCTGCAAAATTCCCACGGTATAGGCAGCATCCACACCCCGCACACGTTCTATATAGGCACGTGTCACCGGTTGGAAATAGGCGATAATGGCCAACACTTCAAGTGCTGTCGGCGTAAGCTGGGGAATCCGCCGCTTTTCCAGCACCCGCCGGATCACATCCGCGTATTCCGGCGCCGAACAGAGCTGCACCGCATCTTCCACCCGGACGAGGCGGATCCCACGGGCACCCTCATTATAGTGTTCAGAAAGTTTCTCCAAGGCATATTCCACAGCGCGCTCATCAATGTCCAAAATCTGTTCCAAACGCCCCACCGGCACAGGCTCACCTGAGGCAAATAAGATGCCCTCAATCGCCGCGACTATATCATATGTTTCCATCTCATTCTCCTTCCGCCGCGATTTCAAGTGCTGTCGTATCTAAATCCGCAAGCTGTGGTTCTATCCCGGTAAAGCTTACCGCCATGTCAAGCCCCTCACCCTCAAAGCGAAGGCTGCCGATTTTGCAGAGCTCCAATACCGCGATAAAGGTTGCCACAACCTCACTGCGGCTTCCCGCCTCACCAAATAAGCTACTGATACTGACTTGCTCCATCTGCTTCAGCCGCACCATAATCTCTTGGGCTTTTTCTGTAACGGAATAGGTAAAGGGCGTCGGCATGACAAAGGGCCGCTCAAAATGCTCCGGAAAATCCGTCTCTCTTTGGAACATGCGGCTCATGGCCTCAAGCAAATCAAGCACCTGATGGGGATACTGATACGCACCTTCCAAAGGTTGAGGCTCCGGCGGCTTTTCCATATACCCCCCACCGGGGATATATCGCGCCTCTAAAAGCTCCAAAACACCCCTGATTTGGTTCTGCTTCTCTCTGCACTGCAAATCTTCCATAGAACTAATGAGCTGTTCTAATTCCGGAATCTCTTTGTCCGCCGCAAGGAGCGCTCGCGCTTTGATATACACCAGATGGGAAGCCATCTGTACAAAGGCGCTAGCTACCTCCAGATCCATCTCTTTCATCTGCTCCAAGTAAGCGATATACTGATCGCAAATCTCCCCGATCTGAATATCCTGGATCGCCACTTTATTGCGCTGGATCAAGTGGAGCAAGAGCGTCAAAGGCCCTTCAAAGTCCTCCAGTTCCTCCCTGCCCGATACGACAGAGTCCAGCTGAAATGTTGGGTTTCTCTCCATCCGCTACCTCCCAAACAAGAAGGCCGATGGCGTATACATCTGGTCATATATCCACATCCAAACAGCATCCATCGCCCCCCGCAATGGGCCGGACATAAGACCAAACCAGATCAGGGCAAAGAGCAAAATCATCCCAAAGCGCTCATAACGCAAAACCCAGTGATATCCTTTGGGTGGCAAGAGGGAAAGCAAGACCTTCGACCCATCCAGAGGTGGAATTGGGAGTAGATTAAACACACCCAAAAACACACTCACAATCCCTGTTGTGAGCAACATCTGCGCCACAAGCTGCCCAGTACCTCCACCATTAAATAGCCGTACAATGGGAACCTGAAATAAAAAGATCAGAGCCGTAAGTAAAAAATTAGACAGAGGCCCCGCCAAGGCTGTAATCGCCATATAAGCCCGGGGACGTCTAAAGTTCCGCATATCAACAGGCACCGGCCGCGCCCAGCCGAACCGCGCCACAAGTAGCATCAAAAAGCCAATCGGATCAATATGCTTGAGCGGATTGAGCGTAAGCCGCCCTAACTGTTTCGCCGTCGGATCCCCCAGCGCATACGCAGCCAAACCATGAGAGAGCTCATGGACTGTGAGACAGATGAGGATAGGGATAACTGCAAACAGGGCATCTGTTATAAAATTGTTCATCGTCTCACCTCCTAGTTCCTTATTTTTCCATTATAACATATGTTCTTGTCGATTTCTAATCTGCTTTTTTCATTTTTGCAAACCGAATCACCAACCACAGGAACAACACAAGGGTAATACCCCCTGCAATCAGCGCCGTGCCCCACATGGGAACATGATGGCTGCCAAGCCAAAGCTCAATTCCAAAGCTCCGTGCAATTTCCCCGGACAGCATCTCATGAGTCAGCGGCGTAACCGTTTCCAGCGTGTACAGGAATGCCCCTCTGGAAAGCACGGTGATCTGCGCAAATGGAAGTGCAGAGAAAATGTTCCCGATCGTATCTCCAAACATCCCAAGTGGAATATACGCGCCGCTCACAAAACCCATCATCGTCCCCACAATCGCGCCGACCGCACTGAGGGTTTGCTGTGTTTTGAAAAACGATACAAGCAGAAGCATAAAGACATTGGCAAAAATCAGCGCCCCGATCATCACGAGCAAAATCTTCCCGATTTGGATCAGTGTAAAACCGACACCATATACGATTAGAAAATAAATCTGAAAGAATACAACAAATCCCGCAAGCATCAAAAAGCAAACAATAAATGAGCTGGCAAGATAAGAGGTAAGCAGACTCCCCCGGCGAATAGGCGACACCAAAAAGTCCGACAAGGTATTGGTTTCCCGATCAGCTACCATAAGTCCCAGAGTTGTCAGAGAAATCGTAACCGCCCCAATGGGGATAATGGCAGAAAACATCAGGCTGTCTGCAATCCACTGAAGCTGTAAACGTTCCACAGAAAGCCCCGGAATGTGCGAAGCAATCTCCACCCAGTTATCCGTATACACCTGCCGGAAGATCGCAAAATGTAAAACGACCAAAATCAAAACGGCAAGTAGAGAAAAGAAAATATTCCCCTTTGTGCGATAAAAAATCTTGATATCCCGTCTGGTCAGACTCCCTAAATGACTCATTCGGCAGCCCTCCCGACAACGTTCAGGAATACGCTGTCCATATTCCCCTTCTCCATCTCAAAACTGTCCAGATAGGGCTTCACCTCTGGTAAAAGATCAATGGCCTCAATACCATTCTTCATTTTCACAATATATGTATCCGCAACGAGTTCATATTCTTGCAAATATCGCTCTAGCTCTGCATGCAGGCCGGGCTTCACCACAAGACGTAATACATCAGTGGAATGTGCCGTTTTCAGCCGCTGGGGCGTGTCAATGCAGAGGATTTTCCCATAATCCATAATGGCAACCCGGTCGGCGCTCTCTATCTCTTCCATGTAATGCGTGGTAAGAAACACCGTCATTTGGGATTCCTTGCGGATCTCTTCGATGGTCTCCCATAGCTCAATCCGGCTCTGCGGGTCAAGCCCGGTTGTCGGCTCGTCTAGGAACAGAATCTTGGGCTCTGCAAGTAGCGCCCGGGCAATGTCACACTTCCGCCGCTGTCCACCGGACAATTTGGCATATCTGCGATCCAGAAAACTTGTCATGGAAAGCCGTTTGGCAAGATAGGCGAGACGCTTTTTCGCCCCCTGCTGATCTAGACCGTAAAACGCCGCCCGAGAGAGGATATTCTCCTCCACCGTCAGCATAGCATCGAGCACATTCCCTTGAAACACAACACCAATGCTCTGTCTGGTTGCATCGTCATCCCTGCCCAAGGTCAGTCCGTTCAGCCGAATATCACCGGATGTCTTCTCAACAAGTGTGCAGATAATATTGATCGTTGTACTCTTTCCCGCACCATTCACGCCGAGCAGACAGAACAGCTCTCCGGGAAATACTTCAAAGCTGACGCCGTCTACCGCCTTGGTGCTTGTGGTGCCGTAGCGTTTTACAAGGTTTTCGATCTGTAAGATGGCTTGTTCCATGCTTTCCCTCGCCTGTCTATTGATTTGCTGTGTTTTTCTATCTTACCATAGGTTTCTAGGTAATTGTAGTACTGATCTTTTAGGTCGTCTCCGACGGGGAGGTTTCGCCTGCGGGCGAGTTCTTTTGGCCCGTCCAAAAGGAACCAAAAAACGGCTCGAGGGCTTCGCCCTTAAGAATCCCCTCGAATGTAGGGATCGTTTTTGTTGTGTCAGTGCTCATGTATCATTCTCAGGTGTTGCAGTAATTTGTCACCTTTGGGTTGCACGAATTGGTAGATCTAGGCTTCTAGGAAGTTTTTGCAAACATACTGCTGTTCCACCAAGGAAGAGATTTAAGGGCAAGCGCTCAAACCGCAAACCCAGCTTCCTTACACCGAGTCAAAATCAAGCTAATCAGTTGATCCTTCCCTTCACCTTTTTCCGCCGAAAACGGCAACAAATCCGCCTCATCCGGTAAACCCAAAGTCTCGCGAATCACCGTGAGATTCGGTTCAATCTGGCTCTTCTTCAGCTTATCCACCTTATTCGCAACCACAATCAAGGGACATCCGGTCTGCAAAAACCAGTTCGCCATCACACAATCATCCGCTGTAGGCGCATGGCGGGAGTCCACAATCATCACACCTAAGGTGAGCAGTCCCGACTCGAAATACTCTTCCATCAGACGCCCCCAGCGGGCGCGTTCGGTCTTCGACACTTTTGCATACCCATAGCCGGGCAGATCAACAAAATACGCTTTCTGGTCAATCAGGAAGTAGTTGATATGTACCGTCTTCCCCGGTTTCTGCCCCACTCGGGCAAAATTCTTCCGCCGCAAGATGCAGTTAATCACGCTAGATTTCCCCACATTACTCTTCCCCGCAAACACAATCTGCGGCATGTCGCTCTCAATAAAATTCCGCGCTTCTGTCACGCTCTTTAGAAACTCAGCATTGTGTAAATTCATGCCTGCATAACTCCTCACATAAACGCAGGGGCGCACATTGTGCGCCCGCTTAATCCGCTTTTACTGTTTAATTGAAACCTCGCCCGTCCGCTTTTCCCCAGATGGAATCGGCGTCTTCGGCGTTTTTTTCCCCTTTTCCTCTGTTTTTTCCGCAGGCGGGAGAGTAAGTGCAACATCGAGCACCTTGTCCATGTGATCCACACAGATAATCTGCAAAGCTTGCCGCACCGTGGGGTCAATCTCTTCCAAGTCACGCTCATTCCCAGCTGGGATAATCACCGTACGGATATCATTCCGAAGCGCCGCCATCGTCTTCTCACGAAGCCCTCCAATGGGAAGCACACGCCCCCTCAGGGTGATCTCACCCGTCATCGCAATATCCCGTCGGATTGGAGCTCCCGTAAGCGCCGAGATAATTCCCAGTGCAATCGTAATCCCCGCCGACGGCCCATCCTTCGGAATCGCCCCCTCAGGGAAGTGAATGTGAATGTCCTGCTTCTTATAAAAATCAGGCGCAATCCCAAGTTTCCCGGAACGAGATCGGATGTAACTGAGCGCTGCCTTGGCAGACTCTTTCATCACCTCTCCAAGATTCCCGGTGAGTGCCACAGAACCGGAACCCTCTAAGGCCACCACTTCCAATGTCAACACTTCACCGCCTACTCGTGTCCACGCGAGGCCTTTGGCAATCCCCACCTCGTCCACCGGTGTGGCGTACTCAATCTTATGCTTCCGGGCACCCAAGAGATCGTGGAGCATCCCAGTCGTGACTGTAGTGCCTGTCATCTCATGCTCCGCAATCGCAGCCGCTGTCTTCCGGCAGATTTTGGTAAGCTCACGCTCCAACTGTCGTACGCCGGATTCTCTGGTATACCCTGCGATGATATCCCGCATGGCATCGTCCGGAATCCGCAGCTGCCGTCCGGTGAGGCCGTGGCGTTTCCGCTGTTTCGGCAAGAGATGCCGCTTTGCAATTTGGAGCTTTTCTTCGTCCGTATAGCTCCCAAGCTCAATGACCTCCATCCGGTCAAGAAGGGGCCGTGGAATGGTATCGAGAGTGTTCGCTGTCATGATAAATAAGGTCTCCGATAAATCAAAGGGCAGTTCTACATAATGATCTCTAAATGTGCTGTTCTGCTCTGAATCCAAAGCCTCAAGCAAGGCAGAAGCCGGGTCCCCCCGATGATCGCTTCCTAGCTTATCAATCTCGTCGAGAAGCAAGAGCGGATTCTTACTCGTCGCCTGCCGCATAGCCGCCATAATCCGTCCCGGCATAGCACCCACATAGGTCTTCCTATGCCCTCTGATCTCCGCTTCATCATGGACACCGCCGAGAGACACCCGGGCGAACTTCCGGTTCATCGCCTTCGCAATACTAGAGGCAATACTCGTCTTCCCCACACCCGGAGGCCCAACTAAACAAAGGATGCCGCCCTTCACAGCAGGTGCCAGTTGCCGCACTGCCAAAAACTCGATGATCCGCTCTTTCACCTGATCCATGCCAAAGTGATCCGCGTCAAGCACACGGCGCGCCGCAGCGATATCCAAACGCTCTTTCGTGGTTTCATTCCAAGACAGTTCCAATATTGTATCCAAATAGGTGCGGAGCACTGCCCCCTCAGATGATCCAAAGGGTTGCTTCGATAAGCGGGAAAGCTCTTTCAAAAGCTTCTCCTCATGCTCTTTTGCAAGCCCTAAGCGCAAAATACCTGAGCGATATTTTTCCAGCTCATCGTCAGACTCTTCCATCTCACCCAGTTCCGCCCGGATGAGTTTCACCTGTTCGCGGAGATAGTAATCTCGCTGGTTTTGATTCATTGCCTGATTCGTCTTCTCTTGGAGCTCACTTTTGATCTCCAAAATCTCCACTTCCCGGCTCAAAATCCGAATGATATGCCTAAGACGCGCCACAGGAGAGCATTCTTCCAAAATGTCCTGCTTCTCACTATGCCGGATGAAAATGCTCTGTGCAATGTAATCTGCAATATATCCGGGATCTTCACTAGTGAGCATCTGTAAGGGATCACTCTCACTGCCGATCAAGGTCATATACGTGTCAAACAGCTCCTGACACTGCCGCAAAAGTGCGTCTGTCCGGCTTGTATGGCGTGAATTCTGCTTGTCCGGCACAGGCTCGACCTGTACAGTGAAATAGGGACTCTGAGACGTGAGCGCAATCATCTCCCCACGGGAAATTCCCTCAACCATCACACGCATCCCATGTCCCGGCATACGTAAAACTTGCTTGATCACACAAAGGGTACCCACACGGTACAAATCAGCCTCTCCCGGCGTCTCGTCGAATATCTCCCGCTGGGTCAAGAGAAATACACGCTGGTCAGAGGCCAAGGCAGCATTAATCGCCGCCACAGACATACTCCGCTCCACGTCAAAATGCAAGAGCATTTTCGGAAAGGCTGTCATACCCCGAAGCGCTACCATCGGCAAGGTTTCAATATTCGGATTTTGTTCGTTAAAAATAGGTTCCATGGTTTTTCCTCACTACTCTTTGACGGTACAATATCGGATGCACCCGTAGGGGCGCGCATTACGCGTCCGTGGCTGATAGCTTCCTTCACATTGTTGATGGTACAAAAAACATTGAAACACACGGACGGCCAATGGCCGCCCCTACATTACTCTCCGCACCTTATGATAGAAAGAGCCGCAATGAAATCCTCATGCGGCTCGCGTAATAGCTAGACTTCTTAGGACGCATTCTCTTCCGGACCCGGGATGTTGATTTCCACCTTCTTATGGGTAATCTTCGGCGGCGCACCGTCTCTGACACAGGCCTCTGTAATGGTGATGGTGTCAATCGTATTATCAGAGGGCGCTGTGTACATGATATTCGTCATCACACTCTCCAACACACCTCTGAGACCCCTAGCGCCGATCTCAAGCTCAATCGCCCGGTCAGCAATCGCCCCGATGGCCTCTGGTTCAAAGATAAGCTGCACATGGTCATATCCGAGTAGCACCTTATACTGCTTCACAAGGGCATTCTTCGGCTCCGTTAGAATCTGCGTGAGTTCTTCCCTACCCAGTGACTGCAAAGGCGAAATCACCGGAATCCGCCCAATGAGCTCCGGGATCAGACCAAACTTGAGTAAATCCCGGGATTGTACATGTTTAAGAGTTTCCCCTACATTCTGCTCACGCTTCCCCCGCACATCTGCACCAAAACCGATGCTCTGTGTGTGGATCCGCTTTTCGATAATCTTCTCCAAACCGTCAAAGGCTCCGCCGCAAATGAAGAGGATATTCGAGGTATCAATATGCACAAACTCCTGATGGGGATGTTTCCGCCCCCCCTGAGGCGGCACATTGGCAACGGTACCCTCTAGAATCTTAAGCAAGGCCTGTTGGACACCCTCACCCGATACATCCCGGGTAATCGAGGTGTTCTCACTCTTCCGAGAGATTTTATCGATCTCATCCACATAGATAATCCCGCGCTGGGCAAGCTCCACATCGTAATCCGCCGCCTGTAAGAGGCGCACGAGGATATTCTCTACATCATCGCCCACATATCCGGCCTCAGTCAAGGTGGTAGCATCTGCAATGGCAAAGGGTACTTGTAATACCCGGGCCAAGGTCTGTGCAAACAAGGTCTTACCGCTGCCTGTTGGCCCGATGAGGAGAATATTGCTCTTCGCAAGCTCCACATCATCAGAGCCGCCGAAATAGATCCGCTTATAGTGATTATACACCGCAACAGAAAGGGCAATCTTCGCCGCTTTCTGCCCCACGATATACTCATCTAATACCGCCGTAATATCAGTCGGCTTCGGCAACTTCTCCGGCGCTTTAAGCGCCTTATTCAAACGCCCATCCCAAGGTTCCGGTGGGTATTCATCTTCCAAGATTCCGATACAAAGATCCACACACTCATTACAAATACATGAATCCCGTCCTGCAATGATGCGGTTTACCTGATCCTGGTTCTTTCCGCAAAAGGAGCAATAAACCATTTTTGTTTCGTCGTTTCTGTTAGACATGCATGACTCCTAACGCTGAGAAATTACCTGATCGATGAGCCCATACTCCACGGCTTCTTGTGCAGACATGAAAAAGTCCCGCTCACTGTCTCTCGCAACGATTTCAACCGGCTTGCCTGTGTTCTTCGCCAAAATCTCATTCAAGTTCTGCTTCATCTTGAGAATCCGCTCCGCCTGAATCTGGATATCCGTCGCCTGACCACGGCTGCCGCCGGAAGGCTGGTGGATCATCACTTCCGCATTGGGAAGCGCCAAACGTTTCCCTTTCGCCCCGGAAGAGAGCAAAAACGCCCCCATAGAAGCCGCAAGCCCAATACAGATCGTAGACACAGGCGCCTTAATGTACTGCATCGTGTCATAAATCGCCATCCCCGAGGTGATGGAACCACCCGGAGAATTGATGTAAAACTGGATATCCTTATCCGGATCTTGGGCCTCCAGATAGAGAAACTGCGCAACGATCAAACTCGCCGTTACGTCATTGACTTCCTCAGACAGAAATACGATCCTGTCATTTAGAAGTCTCGAATAAATATCATAGGACCGCTCACCGCGGCTGGTTTGTTCTACTACATATGGCACTAAACTCATGGCCTTCGCCTCCTTGCTGGGTCTATTTCGCAAACACTATATACTAGCCAAAACAGGGAGAGATTATTCCTCTGTCTTTTTCGCAGGCGCTTTCTTCGCCGGTGCTTTCTTTGCAGTCGGCTTCTTTTCTCCATCTGCTTCTACTTCTTTTTTCGCCGCAGGTGCTTTTTTCGCAGGCGCCTTTTTCTCTTCTGTATCTGCCGCTTTTTTCGCAGCAGGCTTCTTCGCTGGTGCTTTCTTCTCTTCTGCTTCCGCCTCTTCCGAATCGGCTTTCTTTGCCGCTGCCTTCTTCACTTTCGCGCTTTCATGGATCAAGTCAGAGGCCTTCCGGCGCAGTATATCACCGCTGAGATCAGACCCTTTGATCGCCTTTTTAATCTCTTCCAACTTTTGTCCGTATTGCTCCGCAAGCTTCGCAAATTCCGCTTCGATCTCTTCCGCAGTTGCTTCCAGCTTCTCCGCTTCTACGATTGCGTCAAGCAAAATCCCGGTCTGCACCCGTGCCAAAGCATTCGGACGGCTACCCTCACGGAAGCCTTCTACGTTCATACCCATCATAGCCAAATACTGCTCTGGATCCATACCTTGTGATGAGACTGAGTAGAAGAAGTCACGCATCATAGAATCAAGCATTTGATCAACCATCACAGCGGGAACTTCTACTTCCATGTTCTCCACAGCCTGCTTCATGATCGCCTCTTTAAACTGCTCTTCCGCCCGGTCTGTCCGCTCTTTTGTGAGACGCTCTTTGATATCCGCTTTATACGCTTCCAAAGTGTCAAACTCAGATACGTCTTTTGCAAACTCATCATCCAAAATAGGCAAAATCTGCTCTTTCACATCTTGGCATTTCACCTTGAAGACCACGGCTTTCCCCGCAAGCTCTTCCGCATACTCTTCCGGGAATGTAATGTCAATATCCTTCTCATCCCCAGCCTTCATGCCGATCACTTGCTCTTCAAAGCCCGGCACAAAGTTACCTGACCCGAGGATCAGCTCATGCCCCTCCGCTTTGCCGCCTTCAAATGGAACACCTTCGAGGAAACCCTCAAAGTCGATCACTGCCGTGTCACCTTTTTTCGCTTTCCGCTTCACAGAGGAGACCCGCGCATTCCGCTTTTGCAAGGTTTCAAGCTCTGCGTCGATGTCTTTCTTCTTCACAGCTTCCACAGGCTTCTCCGCAGATAGGCCTTTGTATGCGCCAAGCACCACCCCAGGATACACACCTGTGACAAAGGTCAAGGTAAGTACCTTATCATCAGACACGTCTGCATCAGAGATGCTGGGTTGTCCAACTGTTTTGAGCGTCTTCTCTTCCACCGCTGCCTCAAAAGCATCGGGTGCGATCAGATTGATCGCTTCTTCAAAGAAGACAGAGCCGCCATACATCCGCTCAATCATCTTCCGCGGTGCTTTCCCACGGCGAAAACCTGGAACCATAATATTCCCCCGGGTTTTCTTATACGCCTTGTCCAAAGCCCCTTCAAATGCCCCCGCGTCGATCTCGACAATTACCTCAATCGTGCTGTTCTCTTTCTGATTCACGCCATTTACTTTCATAATAACCCCAGCCTCCTAAAACCTTTCAAGCAGGTAGGCACATGCCCCCTACTTTAATATCCATCCTATAGTATACCATATCTTCCATTAAATTGCAAACACTAAGTTAAGCATTCCCTACAAGATTTTATAAGGTGCAAACTGCAAATAATCCGCCGACACCATAGCATAGTCTACCCCTTCATGGACGCCCTGCACCGCATATTGTGTGCCTGAGCCATGAATGTGCCCATAAAAACAGCGCCTTACCCCATACCGCTCTAGAAGCTCCACAATCTCACGGCATACATACTCCCTATACCGGGGCGGATAGTGCAGAAAACAGAATTTCTCTCTATCCCCTGCCATTTTGAGCGAGGTCTCTAGGCGTCCAAGCTCTCGGCTTAGGATCTTTTTGTCATGCTCTGACCCGCTCTCTTCCTCATAAAACCACCCTCTGGTACCACAGAGGACAATGTCTTCGTAAAAATAGCAGTTGTTGTGCAAAATATCAATCGTGTCAATCTCCAAAGATTCAAAAAACCGCCCCACCTTAGCAACGGTATTCCACCAGTAATCATGATTTCCCTTGAGCACAATCTTCCGCCCCGGCAACTCATGAATAAACTGAAAATCCGCCGCCGACTCTTCCAGTCCCATCGCCCAAGAGATATCTCCGCAGAGAACCGTCACATCATCATCCTGCAAATGAGAAAACCCTTCTCTTATTTTCTCCGTATACCGCTCCCACCGTCCGCCGAACACATCCATCGGCTTGTCCGTCGAGAGGGAGAGATGCAGGTCTCCCATCGCATATAGACCCATCACACGTCCTCCGTATAATCAAAATCATCTGGGGAAATACTACGCACAAACCCGTAGGGCGCGATGTCCTCAGCGCGCCGTTCCCTCGGTAAATCACCATATTCAAAGGAGGCCTCCCCATGAACCAAGCAAATCAAGACGAAATCTTATCAGGTGTACACTGCGGCGTCACAGGCTGCGCTTTTAATGAATCCGGCAGACTCTGTCACGCAAAGCACATCCAAGTCACAAACGGTGTCCGCAGCGGGAACACAAAAACAGATACCTTCTGCGGCACCTTCCTTGCGAAATCACAAAGCGAACCCCAAAGCCGTCATTAGGTCGCCCGTAAGGGACGCCGCCCTCGGCGTCCCGCTCCTTCAATATAGTTACGCACTTCCCTAATGGCCAATCAAAGTCAGCTCTGTATTCCACAATGTGACATCGTCTGGCCCACTATGGAATACTGCCATACGCCTATCAGGTAAAAACAACATAGCCTTATCTCTAAATCGGCCTTCAAGTCCTGCTCCATAGCGGTTAAATAGCTTTGTTTGCTCTCCTGAGTTCGCGCAAAATCCATAAACATTGCTTCCTCGTCTAAAATATAAGTCAAAAGGTGCATCTGGACTCTGATCCGTATCATATACAATCACATTACGCGGCAGACCAGTGTCCGAAATAACTTCACCCAAAGTCCCTTCTGCCACATTCACTCTTGTAACAACATCTGACGCAAAAACAATGTCCCCATCCCTCGTCTTGATCAGATATCCCTCTCCTGTTGTCAGGGTGGTGCGCAAGGCGCCATCTTGGTCAAAGAAATACAGATAACTGCCGAAAGAAGGTGCAAATCTTTTTACCTGAATGAGGAATTCTCCCTCTTCTGTAAAAACAAATCGCCCCAGCAAGTGCCTGTCCTCAATTACATATGTATGATGAAACAGAACCTCACCCGTCTGCCTCATCTCTGTATAAAACAAAAGGCTGGTATCTCCATCTTGTGCCTGTGAAAGAAACTGAAAATGCCTTTTCTCTGTAAGTGCCAAACTCAAAAGCCGACGTCGTCCCAAGGTTTCATATGCCCACACATTTGCTTCACTGCACAGTTCTAATACAGTTGTCAGCGTACCATCCAGTTCAATGCGATTTACGGTGAGTGTGCCTGTGACAATTGTCGCTCTTTGCATGAGGTCAAAGACACCTTCCAAGATTCGTTCATACTCATAGTCCTCTTCCGTAAATGCAGACTCAAACTCTCTTTGCTGTTCGGCAAAGGCATCTAGTACGCCCTCTATTCCCGCAGATTCTCTGGCTATAGTTGTATAGGCGAAGTAAATCGCCCCATCTCCTAATACAGCGCCAACAATTGGCAGCTCCATCGAAAAAAGTAGCTCAGTATCATGATGTGTAATCTCTGCCTGAATCTCTGCCGCTTGAGGCGCACGTGTAAACAGACTCAGCAGCACAATGCTACCGATTGTCAAAATCACGAGTAAGGCAATCACAAAAGCTACGCGCTTCGTATCGCTTCCGGGCATAGCCTTTTCCTCCCTACCGCAAAAACGCCCGCACCGCCTGGATCATATCCTTCGGATGCACCACCCCCGCAAAACGTCTCCGCTTTCCGCGTAAGCCCACAAGGGGCGCCGGCGCCTCAGTTCCCGCCACCTCTGCAAGCCGGTCAATCTGCTCCAATCCCGGCATGTGGGCACTTTCTCCTAAAGCCTCTAGCACACTATCCGCAAACTTATACGGACTCGCCGTAGATACTACAACAGCAGGCGTATTGTCCCCCGTATCATGGCGATAGTGGTTCAGGACGTCAAAAGCTACTGCCGTGTGGGTATCAATGAGGTAGTTATACTTCTTATGGGTCGCGTCAACGACTCGTTTCGTCTTCTCATCATCACAATAATCCGCCCAAAATAGTGATTGAATCTCTCTATGAATCTGTGGCGTCACCGTATAACGCCCCACTTCCGAAAGCTCTCTCATATAGGCCGCAGTCTGCACATCATCCTCACCCGAGAGTGCGAATAAAAGCCGCTCTAGATTGCTAGAGACCAAAATATCCATCGAAGGCGAAATCGTCGTATGGAAAGTCCGATTCCGATTATAAACCCCCGTCCGGATAAACTCCGTGAGTACGTTATTCTCATTCGACGCACAGATTAGCTTCCCAATGGGAAGCCCCATACGCTTCGCATAAAACCCAGCTAGGATATTTCCAAAATTCCCAGTCGGCACTGCAAAGTTCAAGGGATCCCCAAGCCCAATCCGTCCCGCGTTCACCATATCGCAATAGGCCGATACATAGTATACAATCTGAGGCAAAAGCCGACCCCAATTGATGGAGTTGGCAGAGGACAAATAATACCCTCTCTGAGACAATGTCTCTGCAAGAGCCGCATCCCCAAAAATCCGCTTCACACCGGTTTGCGCATCATCGAAGTTCCCTTCGACACCCACAACGCCAACGTTTTCCCCCGCCTGGGTAACCATCTGAAGCTCCTGCACACCACTGACGCCGTCTTTCGGATAAAAGACCAAAATCTTCGTCTGAGGCACATCGCAAAAGCCCTCCAAGGCCGCCTTCCCCGTATCGCCTGAGGTGGCAACCAAAATACAAACCTCTCGTTCCTCCCCAGTCTTCTGGAGGGAAGCCGTCAGCAGATAGGGCAAGACTTGCAGTGCCATATCCTTAAAAGCAGAAGTCGGCCCATGCCAAAGCTCTAAAAAGCTGATATCCTCCGTCAACTCACGCAAGGGGGCGATCTTCGGCGTGTCAAAGCCTTTCGCGCTATACGCCCGATTGCAAAACTGAGTCACCTCTGCCATGGTAAATTCCTGCAAAAAAGCGCCCATGATATACACAGCCCGCTGCTGATAAGTCATCGGACACATGGTCTCAATCTGTTTCAGTGACAGTCCCGGCAAGACCTCCGGCACAAAGAGTCCCCCATCAGAAGCAAGCCCTTGGGAAATTGCCTCTGCCGCTGTGACGCGAACCATCTTGTCTCGTGTGCTTAGATAACGCATACCTCACTCACCACTCTCATTAGATTATGATAAAATATATCACAAACCAAGTCCTCTGCATAGTTTTTTT
>Ga0131853_10000450_pt1 | contig 75808 bp, 72 predicted proteins | sample TergutLab28metaG_FD_92764 | JGI IMG/M metagenome (GOLD analysis project Ga0131853, IMG submission 92764) | Labiotermes labralis P1 segment gut microbial communities from Petit-Saut dam, French Guiana - Lab288 P1 (version 2) (version 2) | ecosystem: Host-associated > Arthropoda: Insects >... | reverse complement strand
TACGGCGGGGAGTACGGAATCGGTTGCCGTGATTTCCGTGAGTGTTCCAGGACAGCGGGTTCCGAATCAGCAGATTGTTATTACGCGAAATGAGGTGAATATTCCTCCTCCGCCAGGGGGTGGCGGTGTTGGTGGAGGGGGCGGTGCGTCTACCCCACGTCCCGACATGGAGGGTTTTGATGATTGGGTGCGCCCCGCAGGTGGTACCGTTGGTGGAATGGGTTGGATAAATGGGCGTTGGCACATGGGAAGTGACTTTTATGGTTCAAATGGAACGGTGTTCAATGCCGTCGCACCAGGGACAGTGATGCGAATACACCGTTATGCAAGTACGGGTGATAGGCACCGATTGGTTATTATGCATGAAGGGCACTTTGTTGTGGGTGATAGAGTTTATAACAGAATTTGGACGGCGTATCAAGTGTATACAGGTGGCGTGATATTCCAGAATATACAGCCAGGGATGCAGGTTACCACCACAACTAACTTGGGTCAGGTTGGAGCGGGTTTGCCGTTGCACTTTGAAGTTCGTACGACAGGCCCAACGACGGCCGACAATCAGACGGGCAATATCTTGGCTACGGCCGCCGATACCTCTACCGCGCCCGTTATTGACCCGCGGTGGATATTCAGTTGATAAAATTCATTTGCCCATATCCCCCTCCCGTCATATATTAAAATCATGAAAGAAATTTTGAAGTGGGCCACCGAGCAGAATCGTGCAGTTTGTGCCTTTAACGTTACGAACATGGAATTGGTTCAGGCCATTACCGAGGCCGCGGCCGAATCAAACACACCGATAATTTTGCAGGCGACGAAGGGCGGGATTAATTACGCCGGGTTGGTTTATTTGGTGAATTTGGTTAAGTCGGCGCGTACGGTGCATCCGCGCTTGCGCGTTGCGTTGCATTTGGACCATGGGGATAGTTTTGAGACGTGCAAGATGGCCATTGATGCCGGGTTTGAGTCGGTGATGATAGATGGCAGTCACCTGGCTTTTGAGGAGAATATTGCGGTGACCAAGCGTGTTGTTGATTATGCCCGCAAGTTTGGTGTTACGGTTGAGGGTGAGTTGGGTCAAATCGCGGGGATTGAGGACCATGTGTCGAACGAGCGGTCGTTATACACCGACCCAGCCGTTGTGCGAGATTATGTCACGAGAACAGGGGTTGATGCGTTGGCCATTTCGATTGGTACGGCGCATGGTGCATTTAAGTACACGTCAGAGCCACAGTTTAGGTTTGATATATTAGAGCAAATTCATGCGCAGATACCGAATACCCCGTTGGTTTTGCACGGGGCGTCGTCGGTTACCCCGTCCGATTTGGCAACGATTAACAAATTCGGCGGGAAAATAGAGAATGCGCGCGGAGTGTCGGAGTCGGTTTTAGCGAAGTCTATCCCCGGGGGTGTGCGGAAGATAAACATAGATAGTGACCTGCGGTTGGCCTTTACCGCCGCGTTACGTCAATATTTCACAGAGAAACCAGACCATTTTGACCCGCGGCAGTACCTGGCGGTTGCGCGGGCACATGTAAAAGAGCTTGTCAAACGCAAGCTCTCTTCCTTTTCCGCGTGACACACCTGCACCATATATGGTAGTATGTCACGTATGACCAACACAATTAGCGGGTTGGGGTTGTTTCTTTTACGGTTTCGGCCGTTTGTGGTGTGAATGTTACAGGGCGGATGATTGCGTTGCGGTTCCCCGTGTATTCAGCATGGGTTTGCAGTCCGTCTAGGGTTAGGACGCGGTTTGCAGATGTGCCGCCCATGTTCATGTCGGTTGTGTTGTCCGCGATTGTTGCGGAGAAGCGTCCGCCATTGCGTGCGTATCCAGACATGTCCCATGTGTTTGTGCGGTTGGTGTCATTGATACTTGAACGCAGGCCGCCGTTGCGCATTGATTGGCCGTTGTAGCGCATGTTGCCACGGTCGCCGCTTAACCTTGCATTTGTGTTGCGGTAGCGGTAGTTTTGCATTGCCCCGCCATCCATGTAGTTGGCGCGGTTCATTTCTCCGCCAGTTCCGCCGATTGCGTTCATGCCATCCCACATTGTTGGGTTGTACATATTTTGGTTGTACATCATGCCCTGGCCGCGCATTGCGTGGTGGCCAGCGCCGTTCATGCCGTGGTAGCCCATCCCAGGGTTCATGCCCATGTGGTGTTGGCCCATCATGTTTTGACCGAGGCCTTGGCCCACGTGCCATCCGCCGTGGTGCATGTTGCCGTTGTGCATCATGCCGCCATGCATTTGGTGCATGTTGTGCATTCCCATTCCGCCCATACGCATTGCGTCAAGGGTTTGTACACCGTGGTAGCCGCCCATGTATGGGTGTTGGTTGTGGTGCATGTTGTGTTTGTAGTGTCCGACACCGTGGTGACGGTCGACCATGTGGCGTGTGCGGTTGTGGTGTGCCTTGCGTGCCGCGCGCTTTGCCTTGCGGCTTTCTTTGCGGTATTCTTGGCGTGCCTCGTTACGCGCGTGTTCAACGTGCATTTCAGCGCGGGCCGATGCCCCGCCACGGTTTGGTGTTGCGGCGTACACAATACCCGCGGTTACGGCACCGATAGCCAAGGCCGTTACCCCGAATGCGATTGCCTGGCCCGTGCGTTGACGGCTGCGCATTTCGCGAGCACGTTCTTCGCGCGCGCGTTCCTGGTGCTTTGTTCCTGTTGCACTGTACCGCGACGGATGTTGCGCCGTGGTGACTCCCTCGATTTCGTTATACATTATTTTACCTCCCAAATGTTTTGGCCGCCTTTGCGACCCGTGTAGAGGCTATTGTGCACGCTTTGTTGGGAAATATTCATGCAAGAAAAAAGCCCCCTTTTGGGGAGGCCCTTTTTTGTGTTTTTAGTACCTGTCTACGTCATTGTTTTTTTGTTGGGTGGCCGAGTTGAAGTAGGCTTCCCAGTCGGTGACAGGTTCGCTTTGGGTTGATTGGTAGGCCTGTTCTACTACGTCATTGTTGCTGTTGTCTGGGGTGTAGCCGTTATCGGGCGTATACCCGTTGTCAGGAGTGTAACCATTATCAGGGGTATAGCCATTGTCAGGCGTGTATTCAGGTTCAGGGGTTGGTGTCCAGTCGTCTTCTGGGCCGTCTACGATTTCGACTTCTGGGACGTATTCGGTTTCTTCCTCTTCCTCGTCTTCATTGCCGCCGTTGTCTGGGTCTTCGATTTCATCCCTGTCATTGTCGTTATCATCACCATTTTCATATTCGTAGTCGCCGTCAACATCGCCGTTGCCCGGGTCTTCGATTTCGTCCCCGTCATTGTCATTATTGTTGTCGTCAGGGTCGTGGACAACGACCTCGTCATCGTCGTATTCATAGTCGCTGTCGACATCGTCGTTTGGCCCCTCGATATCATCGGTTGGGCCGCCAGGTGGATTTGTTACCGTTCCGTGCGGAGGTGCGCTGTAGTGGTCGTCCTCGTTCGGCGGGATTTCAGGGAATTTGTCGTTGATGCCAGGTTCTTCGCCTACTTCTTCGTCTGGGTCGTGGACCTCTACCTCGTCGGTGGGTGGTCGTGGTCGGTTTGGCCTGTTTGGTCGGTTTGGTCGGTCACCGTCATCATTGTCTTTGTCGTTATCGTCCTTGTCGTTGTTGTTGCCGCCATCGTGGCCGTTTTCACCATCTTTTCCAGGGTCGCCCTGGTCACCTTGGTCACCCTGTTCGCCTTGTGGTCCCTGTGGTCCTTGCGGACCTTGAGGTCCCTGGCCACCTTGACCACCCGCTGGGCCTTGCGGTCCTTGTGGGCCCTGTGGCCCTTGTCCGCCGTCGGCACCATCCGTACCGTCGACTCCGTCTTGGCCAGCTTCGCCGCGGAGGAGGTCGGCACCGCCAACGGCACCGAATACACCACCAAGAACGGCACCAGCAACGACACCTTGTCCCGCGTCTTTTACCGATTGTTTGAAGCCTTTGCCCTGCATTAGGCCACGCAGAAAGCCCTTGACCCCACCAGCGGTAGCACCACCAGCAATACCAGTTCCCACCGCGGCGGTAAGTTTACCGACACCCAGAGATGAAAGGAGAGGTGCGACGACAGTTGCCGCCAATGCAGCACCCGCGGCACCACCCGCACCGCCCGCAACGGCACCGATACCAGTGTCTTTGAGGACCTCTTTGGCAGTTCCGCCAGTGAGATATCTTTTTAATCCGCCGAATACACCACCACCAGCGACACCAGCGGCGGCACCAGTAAGGGCGGCAGTTGCGCCTACACCCAATCCAACAGCGGCAATAGCAGGTCCAGCGAGTGCAAGGGTCAATGCGGCGGCACCAGCGGCACCAGCCATACCGATTACTTTGGCTACGCGGTTGCTGGCGAGAGCCTGTTGCGGGGTTGTACCCGTTGGCGCAGGGGTTGGAGTTGTCGGAGTTGTTGGCGCAGGGGTTGGGGTTTGTGGCCCCATCTTTTTGATAAGCGCCATCATGTCTTTTTTGTCTTGTTCGCGTTTGAGGTCATCAATTTCGCGGTTTTTTTCCATTAGAGCAAGCATCATCGAGTCGTCTTTTGCAGGTGCGGGATTGTTGATTACCGTGTTTGCGCCAGGGGCCTGGTGCCCTTGGATTGCGTTGTTAGGTGCCTGTTGCTGTGGTGCGAACCCACCGTGGAAGCCGTATGGCATTCCCATGCCCATTCCAGGCATCATCCCCATACCCATTCCCATTCCAGGCATCATGCCGAAGCCCATGCCCTGTTGCATCATCATTGGGTTCATTTGAGGCATCATCATAGGCATCATTCCGCCGTACATCATGCCGCCCATACCAGCGTTCATCATGCCGCCCATCATCATTTGACCCATCATTGCCTGTTGTTGCATCATCATTGGGTTCATCCACATGTTCATGCCTTGGCTCATGTTCATTCCCTGGGTCATGTGCATGTGGTTGTGTTGTTGCATGAAGGCATTGAGATGTTGGTGGTCGGCACCATGTTGTTTTGTATAGTCGTTGAAGATGTTTTGCAGGATGCCGATTTGTGTATTGTGTTCTTTTATCGAATTTGCATTGATTGTGATGTTGTTTTCGATATTAGTGACCTTGAGGTTGAGTGCGTTAATAGAGGCCGTGTTGTCGTCCGATACCTTTTCGACCCGAGTCAGTCGGTCCAAGATGTCCTGGAGGTCGGGGGTGTCCGCAGGGTCTTTTATTTTGTCCGCGATAACGGCGGGTAGTTGTTTGCCAGTTTGCTGTTTGTCTTCTAATAAAAGAACCTCGCCCGTTGTGGCGACGATAGGTTCTTCGATTATCAGGTTGCCATCTTTGTCGAACAATTGTCCTTCATTCTCTGCCATCTCTCCCCTCCTGTGTAAAGCCTAGGTTATCCCAGTATTTTACCACGAATATCACAACACAGTCAATAGTTCCTATAGTTTTTCCCTATAGCAGAAACCATATTCGCGTTGCGAATCTATCTATACGTCCATAGTCTCATATTTTTGGGCCTTTCGTCAAACGATTTCGGCCGTGTTATGCAGAACAGACCACAATATTTTGGGGTTAGTTGCGGTTTATGAACTCTTTGTACCCCATTAGTTTGTCGGTGAAAGAGTCTTGGTTAACCTCGATAATCCTGTTGGCTACCGTTGCAAGGATTTCTTCGTCATGTGTGGCAAAGAGCATTACGCCCTTGTATTTTTTCATGCCTTCGTTCAATGATGTTATCGATTCGAGGTCGAGGTGGTTGGTTGGTTCGTCAAGGATGAGCAGGTTCCCGCGGTTTAGCATGGTTTTGGCCATCATGCAACGAACCTTTTCGCCGCCAGAGAGGACACGGGCTTCTTTTAGGCTTTCTTCGCCCGCGAAGAGCATACGGCCCAACCATGAGCGGATGAAGGTTTCGTTGGTGTCGGTCGAGAATTGTTTTAGCCAGTCGACAAGGTTCAGCTCTACCCCGTCGAAGTATTCGCGATAGTCGGAGGGCAGGTAGCTGGTGGTGATTGTTTTGCCGAATGTTATTTCGCCGCCGTCGGGTTTTATTTTGCCCGCGATACAGTCGAAGAGTTTTGAGAGAATGAGACTCTTGTTTGAGAGGAAGCCGATTTTATCGCCTTTGTTCACACGGAACGATACGTTTTTGAAGTAGCCGTCCAAGGTTAAGTTTTCGACGACGAGGATTTCGTTGCCCGCCTCGCGCTCCATATCGAAATTGATGTATGGATATTTGCGTGAGGATGGTTTGATGTCTTCGATTTTTAGATTGGCGAGTTCTTTTTTACGACTGGTAGCTTGTTTGCTTTTTGATGCGTTGGCACTGAACCGTGCGATGAATTCCTTTAATTCGTCGGCGCGAGCCTCGGCCTTTTTATTGGCTTCTTTTTGTTGGCGGAGAATTAACTGGCTTGTTTCGTACCAGAAGTCGTAGTTGCCGACGAAGGTGCTGATTTGGCTGTAGTCTACGTCGCATATGTGTGTACAGACCTTGTTCAGAAAGTGTCGGTTGTGCGAAACGATGATGGTTGTGTTTGGGAATTCGAGAAGAAAGTCCTCTAGCCAATGTACCGATTTGATGTCCAGGTTGTTGGTTGGTTCGTCCATGATTAGGATGTCCGGGTTTCCGAAAAGTGCACGGGCGAGGAGAACCTTGACCTTTAGTTTTGCGTCCAGTTCAGACATGAGGGTGTCGTGTAGCTCCCCCGGTAGGCCCAGTTCGGATAGCATTGTACGTGCGTTTGGGTCGGCCTCCCACCCGTCAAGTTCCGCGAAGTCGTTCATTATGACGGCAAGCCGTTCACCCTGCTTATCCGTTAGTGCATCGCCGAGGGCGTAGAGTTCGTCTTGTTCGGCCTTTAGTTTGAAGAGTTTTTCGTGTCCGCCGATGACGGTGTCAACGGCCGTGAGGTTGTCGAACGCGTTTTGGTTTTGCGCCAAAACGGAGATACGTTTACCGCGCGGGACGATGACGTCGCCTTTGTTAGGTGAGATTTCACCCGATAGAATCTTTAGAAAGGTTGACTTTCCCGCCCCGTTCGCACCGATGATGCCGTAGCATTCACCGCTGTGGAACTTGATGTTGACGTCCTTGAACAGGACCCGTTTGCCGTATTGAAGACTTACATTTGATGCCGTAATCATATGGAACGGAGTATAGCATATACGGTTATGATAGCCAAGCCCTTTTCATTTGGAATATCGATTACGTTATCCAAACCACAAGATGTTGTTGGTATGCGTGGTGGATGACCACAATTTTTCCCTAGTCACGCACCACTTCGACCACGTATGCCTCGATGGTTTCGTAGTCGACTTTTACCTTTTCGCTGATTTCCACCCCTGCGACCGCGAATATGTCGTTCCCCACCGCCAAGACAGGGATACGGTCGCGCAGGCGGGTTGGGATTTTTTTGTCAATCATGTAGCTGTTTAGGTTTTTGGTGCCGCCGCCGAATTTTGTGAACATGTCCCCTTCTTTGCGGGTGCGCCATTTTGCGTTGCGCGGCAGCTTGTCAACGTCGATGGCCATCAATCCGCGGGAAATTGCATCACGGAAAGCGGTTGTTTTCGATACGTTGATTGCGCCATATTCGGCGAATGCCGTGCGGCCGATTTTGAATGAGTATACCTTGGTTACGGCTTGGGTTTGTTTGCGGACGATTGCCAGGTATTCGTATTCCTTTATGGCGAAGATTCCGCCGGGCAGGTCGGTTTTACTGCCGTTCTCCCCCGTTCGTGCCAGGGTCGCGACCAGTTCAATGTGTTTCTTTTCGATGTCGTCGCGTGCGCCGAGTTTTTCAAAGCCGCTGATGACCACCCGTGAGACGACCGCGTCGGGGTATGTAAAGAGACTTAAGGGTATTCGCACGTGGTGTTCGGCGAGTTGGAAGCTGCGGTTGTCGACGAGGCTGTTTAGATAGTCGTCGTCGCTGCGGCAGTTTTTGCCGAAGTCGATGATATTTTTTTCGACGTTGCGCCATTCCTGTTGCAGGGCGGGTATGATTTGGTTGCGGAGGAAGTTGCGGCGGAAAGTGTTGTCCTCGTTACTCTCGTCCGCCATGTATGGGATTTGCATACGGTAGCTGTACCCCACTATGTCCGATTTAGCGGTTTCGAGGAATGGGCGGATGTACGGGCCGCGTTTGGCGGCCATGCCACTGGCCCCTGCTGTGCCACTGCCCCTGAAGATATTCAATAGTATCGTTTCGGCCTGGTCACTTTGGTGGTGGGCGGTGGCGAAGCGGTTGAGTTTCCGCTTTGCGATTATTTGGTCGAAGGCCTCGTACCTTTTTACGCGGCTGGCCTGTTCCAGCCCCATCTTGTTGGTTTTTGCAAAGAGCGGAACGTCGACGGTCAGGCCCACAAAGTCTATGCCGTGTTTTTTGCAGAAGTTGGCGACGAAGGTTGCTTCTTTTCTGGCGGTTGGGCGGATTTTATGGTTGACGTGGACGGCGACGATGCTGAACCCTGCTTCCGCCGCGATGCTACTTAAGAAGTATAGCAGGCTCATGCTGTCTTGGCCGCCACTGACCCCTACCCCTACTTTGTCACCTTTTGCGATTAGTTTGTTTTCAATGATGTAATCGATGACACCGTCTAAATTTTCTATCATAATCTTTATTTTACCATATTTAAGGAATGAATTACAAGGGTTGGGCGGTGATTTGGGGTGAGTGATTTTTTGTGAATTGTGTGTTGTGTTGTGCGTACCCACGATATATAGTAGTATGTGTGACATTTGACATATATTTCCTTGGGGGGGTTATTTTTTTTGCGTTTTTTACTGGCGGGGGTTTCTCCCACGGGAGGCAGGGCAAATGGACAAATGAATTTCCTTGGGCCTGTGGAGGAAAAAGGGTCGTCATGGACATACCACGACAGTAGCCCTGGGGACAGACCACTTTTTCTTGTCCTCGGCCCTGCGAAAATTATTTGCTCCATTACCCTGCCTCCTTTCACGTTACTGTAACATGGGAAAATTTTCAGGCAAGAGGGTTACTGACAGTTTTTGTGATTTTCTTTATTTGGCAGTTGGCTATTGACAATTTCTATGCAAGGTATTATAATGGTAGTATGAACCGTACAAATTTATTAATTGTCGTTTTTGTGATTTTGGCCATTATATTGATATTGGCGTTGATACATGTTTCGGGCGTGTATGATATTTTCTTTTGGGCGCGGTCGAGCGTTGTGGCGCCGTCGTTAAATACCGTTGCCAATCCCTTGACAAGTGTGCCGTCGTTCGATATACTGGCTTAATACGAAAAAGACCTTGGGTCTTTTTTAATGGAATCGTCAATACTTGACGTATTAAGGAAGGAGTTTACCATGGCAAAAAAATCGAAAGGTGCGCGTCAGAAAATCACGTTGGAATGTACCGTGTGCAAGCAGCGTAACTATGACACCCAAAAGAACAAGAAGAACGACAACGAGCGTATTACGTTGAACAAATACTGTCGCTTTTGCAAGAAGGCAACCGAGCACAAGGAAACCAAGTAGTCCGGTATAGCATTTACCGTATAAGGAGTTAAAGCGTATGGGAAATAGCAAGAAAAAGAAACCAGAGACCGGCGGATTGCAAGAGCCGAAGATGACGGTGGCAGAGCGCGAGGAAGCGAAGGTAGAAAAAGAGAAAGAGCGTCGCAAAGATAAAAAAGCGCGCGAGAAAAAAGAGAAGAAAGAGCGTAAAGGTATTGCGCGTACGTTGCGTGAAGTTGGCGGCGAATTGAAGAAAGTTCGTTGGCCATCGTTTGCCCGTACGGTTTCACAAACGGGCGTTGTGTTGGGTGTTGTTGTTGTATTCGCCTTGGTTGTGTTTGGTATTGACCAGGGGTTGTCGCAGTTGTATACCCTGCTGACCCGTGGCCTTTAATTTCCCCCCCTTTTTTATAGAACATAGGAGTATGTAATGGAAGAAATCAGAGATGACGAAGACAAGGTTTTGGACGACGAGGAGATTGTAGCCGAAGAGACGCCAGAGTCAGGGTTGGATATCGTTGATATTGACGAGACCCCAGCGGTTGAGGAAGTCCCAGTAGCGGATGAGGCAGACGAGACCCCAGTTGAAGAGGGTTCGGACAATGCAGAAGACGGCGAGCCAGTTGAGACAGGCCACGCCGAGTTAGACCGTCCGGTTTATGATGTTCCCCCGCCCGACCTTTCCCAAGTTGGAAGTCGTTTGGATACCGAGGAGCGTTGGTATGTTTTGCACACCTTTAACGGGTATGAGGCGGTTGCCGAAGATAACCTGAAGAAAGTTGTTGAGAAGTATAACTTGGACGACCGTATCAAGGAGATTTTCATTCCAACCGAGGATGTTGTTACCGAAAAGCGCGGGAAGAAAGTGTTGGTTCCGACACGCACCATGCCAAGTTACATTTTCGTTAAGATGATTTACGGGGATGATTTGTGGCACACCGTTACACGTACGCGCGGGATTACCGGTTTCGTTGGGCCAAAGGGACGGCCATTGCCCCTTTCGTCCAAGGAAGTTGTTGAGATGAAGTTGGAGCGCAAGGCAAACCTTGTTAATACCAAGATTTCGGAAGGCGACCTTATCCAGGTTGTTGACGGGCCATTGGCAGGTCAGACAGGTACGGTTATATCCGTTGATGCCGCATCGAAGAAATGCACGGTTAGCGTTACGATGTTTAGCAAGCCGACCCAAGTTGAATTGGCATTCAGCCAAATCAAGGCATTGTAGACAACTCTCGGTTTATCCACAGGTTATCCACAAATTGTGGATAAGTCCCTATTGCATCCATAGAAATTACATTAAATATCAATTATTTAATTAAGCCCAGTCGTCAAATCGGCTGGGCTATTGTTAGGTATAGGATATATGCGGCGTAGAGGGATAGGAGGGCGAGTCCCTGCCACCTGTAGGTACGGCCCCGCAGAAGCATTGGCAGGATGACGATTACGGTTGCGATGAATAGCACGGGCAGGCCGAATACGACGACGGTGCGCGAGAGTGGCATTCCATGGCCGCCGAAGTGCCCCGCCAGACCGCACGCGCCGAGGAGGAGGGTGCTGTTTATTATATTGCTGCCTAGTATATTTCCCAGGGCGAGGTCGCCGCTCTTGCGTTTTATTGCCGCCAGGATTGTTACGAGTTCAGGCGAGCTGGTCCCTACCGCCACGATTGTGAAGCCGATTACAGTTTCGCTGATGCCCAGGTCCGCGGCTATTCTTTCGCCATTTTGTACCAGGAGCGTTGCGCCGAAGATTAGAATGGCCTGGCCCAGTGCGAAGCCGAGGACAGCGCGGCGCATTACCCTGCGCCGTTCGGGTGGGTCGAGAATTTCGATGATTTGTTTGTGTTTGCGGGCGGACATGAATGCGTAGACGAAGAATACGACGGCGAGGGCGATGAGGATGAGACCCTCCCATAGGGAGATGTACAGGTCGCGGGCAAATATGGCGACAAGGATGAGGGAGCCGAACAAAAAAAGGCCTTTTGTTGCCGTGTCGCGGCGTGAGACGCGTGAGCCGACAAAGACGATGTATACGGCCATTACGAGGGCGATGTTTGCCATCATTCCGCCGATTGCGTTGCCCGCGGCCATGTCGTAGTGTCCCTCGAACACTGCTATTGTTGATATTACGATTTCGGGGGCGGTGGTTGCCACAGCGATTACAGTTGCACCCAGGACGATGTGGCCGATGCCCGTTGCGCGGCCGAATTGCAGGGCCGCGGACACCAAGAAATCACCGCCCTTGATAATGAAAAACAGGCCGACCAAAAACAGTAGGACATAAAGCATCAACCCCATGTTATATAGGTACGATTTGATGTGCGAGGCTAGACCTCTCTTGCGCGTGGGAGCGCGGGGGTATTAGTCTTTTTTGGATGATGGTTTTTTGCGGGGGGCGGGGTCGGATGGTGGTTCGTCGAAGGTTTGCCTGCCCTGTTCGTGCATTTTTGTGATGCGGTCGTACATTTCGCGGCCCATGTCGGCGACCGTGCCGTCAACCGCAGAATATAGGTCGGCGACGAGTTCGTTTTCGCGAGCTTCGTTGACCTCGGATTGGATTTGTTCGCGCAGGTCGTCGATATTTCGGTTGGTTGGTGTGTCGATGCCTCGTCGGTTGGAGAGGCGGCGGGCCTCGTGGGTGTATTGGCTGTTGCGGATTAGCCAGTTACTGCCCCACCAGCCTGCGCCGAGAGCGCCCATGACCAGAATGGAAATTAACAAGCCCATCCATGGGAATGGTGAGCGCGCGCCAGGGGTTGGTACAGGGCGGAAAGTGATAACAACGGGGCGTGAGACGGTTATTATTTGGTCTTCGGGTACCGCATGTCCAGTCGGCGTTATGTTTGGTAGGACAATGCGAATTTGCATGTGTAGGGTGTATGGGATGTGGTTTTCAAAAATGGCCTCGTGGCGGGTGGTGAATGTTAGGCGGTCGTTGCGGCCAGGTGCCGCGACAGGCGGTGACATATGAGTCGAGAAGAGGTTTTCGGCGTCGGGGCCAGCCTCGCCTTGGAGCAGGCGTATTGATGCGATATTCCAAAAAATCGGCCCAGTGGATATGTCCGCGCGGCCGTTGACCATTGCGTTGACCACAATGTCAGAGGGAATACCCGAGTTGAACATGCTTATGGAGTTAGTTGCCGTTGTGCCGACAAAAACATCAATCGTAAAGTCATCGTCAAAAATTCCGTTGCGCACGGTGATGATGTATTCGTTCATGAATTGTTGGGTTGAGATGCCGCTGTGGATACGTACCCTGTATGTTCCTATGTGTGCGAAAGTGACACTTAAGGTATTGAGGTTGACCCCCAAGTCATTTACCATGGTTTCCAAGCGAACATAGCGCGCGGGCAAGTCGGCGAATGCCGATGGGTTTGCAGGGGCCGCAAATTCGGTTGTTATAAACCGTGTACCGTCAACAATCCGTGCAGAATTTCCGTTGCGGAATTCAAAGGTGAAGGAACCTGTGCTGCCTGCTACCCCACCGAAGTCGCCGTAACGGACATTGGCGGATTGATGTGTCCAATTGTTATGAATAGGGCCGCCAGCGTGAAGAATTAGGTCGTTCACAGGAACCGAATTATTGCGGCGATTATTGTCGCGGTAATGTACCAATAGGAATTGGTCGGTTGCGTGCATGGTAGACGCGGGGAGAATTGACATCGGCATTGGTGCGTATGATGTGTTATCCACCGTTGTGAAAATGCCGCCCAAGCATAGGCAAGCGAAACATAGGGCCCCCACCAAAAACTTCATATATACTATGATAGTTGACACGGGGGCATGTAGTCAAACGATTGTTGCCTAGAGATTAGAGTTTGGAGTGGAGTTTTTCGAGAGCGGCAATGGCCTCGTCCACGTTTGCAACATTTATGATTGTTGACCCCATGTGTACCGCAGGGTTGTTATCGCGGCTGTCGAAGAAGTTCCATGTGTTGGCGAAAGCCTCGGTCGCACCACCGAAACCCTGGACCAAGATGATGGTTTTTTTGTACCAGAAAGAGAATAAAAGTTCGGTATAGGTGCCCCAAGAACCGCCGAGAGCGATTGCAACGTCGCTGAAGGGAACCATGTCCCAGCTTCTGCGCAGAAAGTTGTCCGCCTGGTGCTCGCCATTGACCTTTATATATTCCATGTGGGTTACCCCGTCCATTGGGAATTTGTATTTTTCGATATGTTCCTGTTCGTTCATGGCGGGACTGTACCCTATTACTTTTGACCCGTTGCGCGCGGCCTCGCGCCCTACGAAACGCGGAAACCCGCGGCAGGCACCGGTCAGAACCTCGGCCCCTATTTTTGCCAGGTATCGGCCCAAGCGTTCGCTGCAATCCAGTTCCTGTTCCGTGAATGCCTTGTTATTTGTACCGCCGTAGACGGTTACCCTCATCGGTTTTTTTTTCATTTATTTTCCCTCCCGCAAACCTACAGTTTTAATGAATGTTGTGTCTTTGTCAAGCGCAAAAAATCCTTTTCGCACGAATTGACAGGGGTGCCCGTGTTTTATGGTTTTGATGAATGGCTCGGCGATGGCGTTGTGGGTGATTTTGCTTTCTTTGTTGATATTTTCCTCGGCCAATGCGGTGCCCGAATGCAGTAGCGGTAAGTATTCGTTCACCGTGATTGGCACCCCCGTTGTTGATTCGACAAAGTGGATTGTTCCGTTTGGTTTGATGCCGCTTTTATCATTGCCGCTCTTGCTGTCCTTGTAATATGAGCATTCCAGATGGGTAATTTTGCCCGATTTGTCGGTAACAACACGGTCACATTTGATAATATATGCACCGCGCAAACGGACGGTGCCCCCAGGTGAGAGGCGTTTCCAGCCCTTTTCAGGATTTACCGAAAAGTCCTCGCCATCAATATATATTTCGCGGCCGAAGTTGATTTCGTGGGTTCCCGCGGTTTCGTCGTGCGGGTTGTTGGCGATTGGGAGTTTTTCGGTTTTGCCCGTTTCATAATTTGTGATGACAATTTTGATTGGGTCAAAGACCACGGCAACCCGTGTTGCGACGGGGTCGAGGTGAGTGCGAACATAGAATTCGAGCGCGTTCAGCGGTACGGTTCGGGGTGCACGGGACAGGCCCATTGCCCGCACGAATTCGATAATTGCAGATGCGGGATAACCGCGGCGGCGCATACCGCCAATCGTTGGCATACGCGGGTCGTCCCAGCCCTCTACGGTGCCCTCGTCAACGAAGCGTTTTAGGTAGCGTTTGCTCATGACTGTTTGTTCTATGTTTAGGCGGCTGAATTCAAATTGTCTTGGGCGGCCCTTTCCCGTCCATGCGTGTTCGACATACCAATCGTAGAGGGGGCGGTTATTGTCGAATTCGAGGGAACAGCAGCTGTGGCTGATGCCTTCTATTGCGTCCGATAGGCAGTGTGCGAAGTCGTACATCGGGTAGATGCACCATTTGTCGCCCGTGCGGTAGTGTTTTTCGCGCATAATTCGGTACATGACCGGGTCGCGCATTGGCACGTTGCCCGAGGCCATGTCTATTTTAGCGCGCAGGACGCAATGACCGTCGGGGAATTTACCCGCGCGCATGTCGGCCAAGAGTTTTAGGTTTTCGGCGGGGGTGGTGTTGCGGTAGGGACTGTCCTGTCCCGCAGTTGTTAGGGTTCCGCGGGTGGCGGATATTTGTTCGGCCGTTTGGAAGTCGACGTAAGCCAGGCCTTTTTTTACAAGGCCAACCGCCATGTCGTACAGTTGTTCATAATAATCGGAGGCAAAGAACAGGTTTTTGTATTTGATGCCCAGCCATTCCATTGCGTCCACCATGGCATCAACGTATTTCATGTCTTCTTTTTCAGGGTTGGTGTCGTCCATTCGCAGGTTTAGGTATCCATCGTATTTTGTTGCGAAGCCAAAGTTGACGATGGCGGCACTGGCATGTCCGATATGCGGAAATCCGTTTGGTTCGGGTGGGAATCGCGTTATGATTTTTTGTCCGCGGGCCCGTGATTCGATGATATCCCGTTCAATCCAATTAAGGCTTTCTTTTTCCTTGTTTTCCATAATTTTATCTCCTGTTTAGATTTTGTCCAACTTTCCTACTATTTGTTGTTTAAGTTCGTCTATTTTTTCGTTACGCTTGGCAGAGATGGCGACGAATTGCTGGCTTCCGAATTCTCGGCCAAGCATTTCCTGGCCGATTTGCGATAATTTATCAATTTTGTTTAATACGAGCAGAGTCGGTACGTGGTCGGCACCGATTTTTTTCAAGACGGAGTTTACCACCGCGATTTGGTCGGCGTATTGTTCGTTTGAGATGTCGACCACGTGTAGAAGGAGGTCGGCATAACGTGCCTCGTCCAATGTGGATTCAAATGCGTTGATGAATTCGTGCGGCAGTTTGTCGATGAAGCCGACCGTATCGGTCAAAAGGATTTGTTTCCCGCCATACCCCCGCTCCACATCCGCGATGAAGATGTTGGATGTTTTTGGGTCGAGGGTGGCGAAAAGCATGTCCTCGGCCAGGACACCTGCCTTGGTCATGCTGTTTAATAGTGTTGATTTGCCGCTGTTTGTATAGCCCACGAGACAGACACGGGGCTTGCCAGATTTTTGGGCCAGGTTTTTGTTCAAGGTTCGATTTTGCGACATTTTTTTAAGCTGTTTTTCCAATTCGGATATGTCTTCGCGGATGCGACGTTTGTCGAGTTCCAGTTTTTTCTCGCCCGGGCCGCGCATACCGACGGCGTTGCGCATTTTGGACATTAGGCCGCCCGAACCGATGAGGCGCGGAAGGTTATATTTGAGTTGGGCCAGTTCGACTTGGAGCTTGCCCTCCATACTCTGGGCGCGTCGTGCGAAGATGTCGAGGATGACACGGCTCCTGTCCAAGACCGGGACGTTTAGCACGCCCTCGAGATTTCGTTGTTTTGAGCCCGAGAGTTCCACGTCAAAAACGACCACGGTTGCGGAATGTTCGCGCACCAGTTCGGCGATTTCGTCTACCTTGCCCCGACCGACGTAATATGTGACGTCAATGTCTTTGCGGTTTTGGATAATTCGCGCGGCGGTTTGGATGTTGCATGTTTCGCAAAGGGCCGCGAGTTCGTCCAAGGCAGATTCTTCCAATATTGTGTTTACCCCGACGCCGACCAAAATGGCCCGGTCGGGTTCGACCAGGGTTGAACCCTGGACCCTGTATTTATCTTGGTTATTAGTCATATTTACTTTTAGCTCCTTGGCATTGAATTATAGAAGTCTTGGGTTCGTAGAATGAAGAGTTGCATTATCGCGTGCTCCATGTCATTTGTCGTTGGTGTGTTGCGGAAATCCAGGACGTATACGAGGTATGATTGCCGCAGGTCTTCGCGTTGTTGGTCAGTTAGTTGGTCGGATGCGTCCAAGATGAAGAACACAAAGCAGGGGCGCAGAAGGTTTATTGGTAATGTTGCGTAGTCCACAAATCCCAATGCATCGTTTACGCGGCCGTGTGCCAAGAGGGATGCTACATATGCGTCCCTGATACGTGGTGTAACCAATGTTGTTTCGTCGTATGCAAAGAGTTTTTCCGCGAATTCGATTACTTTGTTATGGCGGTCTGCGTCGATGAATCTGTCCAATGCCAACATTATGTTTTCGCGGGTTGGGTCGCGGCGGTAGACACGTTCTTGGAACATGCTGGCGGCTCTTTGCAGGCCCATTTCGTCGGTTAGCCGAACCATGGGCGCGGGGGCCAAGAAGCCGAAAATTCCCAGCCCATATGCCAAGACAAGGAAAAGACAGGCAAGCGTCGTGCCCGCGGTTTTCATCATTCCCTTGACATCCATGGGTGTAGTTTAGCAGAAAGTTTGGAGATTGTAAAATAGACTGTGCCCCTATGCAGGTAGCGCACCCCAATCGAAGTTTTGCAGGTTTGCCATTGTGTTGGCACTGCCGAAATGTTGGCCGAGCATGTGTTTTGGGCCTTGGCGGATATTGTTTAGTGCATTTGCGCCACTCTTTATACCTCGCCCCGCGGCACCCGCGCCCCGTTTGATTGCGTCTTTTGCAGAGCCCGCAAAGTTCGCGGCATGGCCCATACCAGTTGCAATTCCGCCGCCCGCGGCCTTTGCCACGTTGCCCGCGGCGTTTATGCCCGATTTTACTTGGTCACCGACCTTGCCAAGGGAGGCTTTTAGTCCGGAGGCCTTCATGCCTACCGCGTTGCCCGCCTTTTCAGCCACGTTCATTGCACCCCGAGCCGCACCGCCGACCTTGTCCTTGATACCGCCAGCGAATTGGCCGACCTTTGAATTTGCGATTTTGTCCTTGACCCGGCCCGCCGCACCGCCGATTGCACCGCCGAGTTTGCCCGCAACACCACCAACCGCACCCGCACCGCGTTGGATACCGCGTTTTGCCCCGTCGACCGCCGCGCCCGGTGCCTTTTTAACCGCACCGAGTGCGCCACGAGCAGCACCCCCGACCTTTTTCTTTGCCGCGCCGACCTTTTGCCCTGCCTTTGAGTTGGCGATTTTGGATTTTACCGTGCCTGCTTTTTCTTTTACCTTGGATTTGGCGGCATCCATTTTAGCCTTTACCGCGCCGCCGACCTTGTCCTTTGCGGCGTTCATTTTGTCCGTTACCGCTTTTTTTGCCTTGCCCGGTGCTTCGGCGACTTTTTTCGCGCCATCGCCGACCTTTTTTGCCGCGCGACCGACCTTTGAATTTGCGACTTTGTTCTTTGCCGCCTGGACCTTTGCCTTTGCACGGCCGCGTAATGAGCGGCGTTGAGCTGTTTCGTAATCGCGGGCGAGTTTTACAAGCAATGCCTGGACCGGTGGTGCCAGTAACATTGCATCAAGCAACATTCGGGCATTCAACATGGTCATGACAGGGTTATCCATAAGTTCCAAGAGGAACCCAATCGGGTCGACCAGATAGTTCCATTTTGGAATGATTATAAGGACACTTGACCAGCCGCCAGTTGCGGCCTTTAGCGCGACCTTGACCTTTACGTTCAGTAGCTTGACGGTGTCCCGCGTTTTGCGGTGTTTGCGCCATTTCTTCCAATGTTTTTTCAGGTATTCATAATTGACCCGTTGGACTTTTGTATTTTTGTCGTCACCGACCTCTTTGTTTTTTTGCGCGGCGACGGCGTCAGTTTTTTTGTCGAGTTGTGCCGCCTGGCCCGCGGTCATTCCAGCGGCCGCGCCCGCAGTTTGGATTGGGCCGTCGCCCTGCCAATTCATTCCGTCTTCGGTTTTGCTGGATGAACCAATAAGCTTCCCCGCAAATTCTTCTGCGCCAGTTCCACCGCCCGTAAATTCGGATGAGAAATCGTCACCACCAAATTCTGCGGGGTCGCCGCCCACAGTTGCATCGTCGCCGAATTCCTCGTCGCCGTAGTCGCCGTACTCCCCGCCTTCTTCGTCCTCGTCCTCTTCTTCGGAGGGGTCGTCGTACATACTGTCACGCATCAGGCCACCCCCAGTCAGCTTCTACTATCCTTAACATAACGGAATTATGCGATTTTGTCTAATCCATTAATGCCTTTTGCGTAATCGATATTTGCCGTGCGGATGGATGCGAGTGTGCCCGCCCCAACGCCCATTTCCGCGCATAGTCTGTCGCCGTAGCTCTTGTTTGCTTCTTTGTCTCTTTTTTCAATTTCGTCCAGTTCGGTCATCAGCCAATTAAATTCAGGGCGGCCGCCGACCAGGGCGCGAACCTCGTCCCTGTTGTCTTGGGCCTTTGTATATCTTTCTTCGCCTTGACTGGTTGTTTGGCCCTCGCGTTCATTTTGCCGCCCGACACCCATTAGAGTCATTAGGCATTTTCCCAATGGCGAAACCGCACGTGCCACGCGGTATGCGCGGTCGTATGGGATGCCGATGGATGCGAGAACCGAGACCTCTCCCCTTACGAATTCCGTGTCCGAGTCCCCGCGCATTTGGTCGAGGTCGCGTCGGTTGTTTGGATTTATTTGGCCCGATGCGTGGCTGTCTTCTATGTTTGTGATTTCCACATCCCCCACGGGAACATAGCCCAGGGTTGCGAGTAGGTCGGAAGCCCGTATCGCATTGATGTCCACCCGTACCGGTTGGTCGTCCGAGTTTGACAGCGCGGTGAAGAGCCGCCCGTTCATGTCGCCCGCATCGGGTATTAGGGGAATTTGAAATTCGCGTTTTGAATGTGCGATTCGTATAGTTACAATTTTTATTGGCGTTCCCGTGTTTTCGGTGCCGACCAAACCATTTCCAGTACCCGTGACCAAATTAGGGTCGGTGGGCGCACGTTTTGCATCCGTAATAAATGTTGGCATATCCATGTAGTAAGTATATCTATATTTCCGCCAAAAGACTATCGATATCGTCTTCCGATATGACCGTGATGCCCATATCTATTAGAAGTTGAGCTGCTATGCCGTTTCCATTGGTCAATTTACCCGTGAATGTTCCGTCGTAAATTTGTCCCGTGCCGCAGGAGGGACTGTGGCCTTTCATAATTGCCAATTTTGCCCCGCGGGTGTCGGCGATTTTCAAAACGGCTTCTGCCCCGCGCAATGAATCCATCGTTATGTCTTTTCCATTTATATCTATGGCCCGTCCGTCGCGGATTTCGTGTGCGGGGCGCGGCGTGCCCAAGCCCGCAAATAATTCAGGGCAAATTGGAATCAAGTCATATTTGGCGCGTAGTTTTTCAATGTCTGGGTAATGTTTTGATTTTCCGTCATAGCGGACGGGTTGGCCGAGGAGACAGGCACTGACGAGTAGTGGTTGTTTGGGTTTTTGTGGTTTCATATTTAACATGATAGCATCAAATTTCGGAAACGCGTGCGGTGGGAATCCAGCCTATTGTTCCGTTTGCGGTTTCGACGTGTAACCATCCACCGACCGTTTCGATGACGGTTAATATATCGCCGACATTAGCCGATATTTCGGTTGGGTTGTAATCGCGTCGCAATTTGCCGCAATGTACAAAAATTTTGGGGACAAATGTTTCGTGGCCATCAATTACCGCCGCATGCCATCCCGGGAACTCTTTGTCCTCGGCCTTTTCCATTTTTACGGTACTTCCCTTTGCAAATGTTGGGAATTGTGTTATTTCCCATTCGTCCGAATGTTCTTTTGTTACTTTTACTTTCATACCAACATTATATCATAAAGCAGAGAACGTCATCGTCATTAAAATGTTACCGAAAATCATTAGAGAGTGAACACCGAGGATGTTTTTCACGGCATACACTTTTAGCAGGCAAAGATAATTTGCAAATTAATTTATGGAGGAAGTAATGGAGTTTTTGAAGAAAAGTTGGATGAAGTTGACGGCGGGGTGCCTGTTGCTGGCGGTTGGGGTGTTTGCGTTGTTGGCGTCTGTTGGTGCGTTTCAGACGGCGGGAGCATTGCGGGATTTGCCCGAAGTCATGCGCGCGGGAGTTGGTGCGACAGGAGGCGCGAATTATGATGCGGCATTGAGCCAAGCGAATGCAGGGGCGTTCATTTATTTGGCTATTTTCATTTCGTGCCTGTTCATCGTTGGGTACCTGTGCATGCGTATTTTGGGACAGAGCAAGAAGATTTCGGGCATCACATTGACCGTGGGGTCTGTGGCCGCCTTGGTGTTGTTTGTTGCTGGGATTGTTATGGGCGGCGATTTCCTTTCACACCTGTCTGCAACCGCCGATGCCGCAGGTGCCGCATACCGTGCGACGGGCATACCAGTTCCAGTTGAGTTGCGCCGAGTTGCGTATAATGCCGCACGTGCCGCGCACATGACACAGATTGCACAGACGATAATTTACACGATTACTTTTGCCGTTGTGCCATTGGTGTTTGGTGTCAAGAAAATGGTTTGTTCGGGTAACTGTGGCAAGTAACATATCGCACTAAATTAAGAAAGAGTCGAACCATGCAGTTCGACTCTTTTTTGGTGCGGCCGAATGGACTTGAACCATCACTCCGGTGAAAGAACAGGATCCTTAGTCCTGCGCGTCTGCCAATTCCGCCACGGCCGCGCACCTGACCATTAATAGTAGCTTTTTTATGTTCCATTGTCAAGATAAAGAAAACCTATTGACAAACCGTTTTTGTACACATATATTATTGAAGAGATGAAAACACAAGTCGGGATTAAATTGAATGCACGGCGGGCAAGCAAGCGGCGAACGTAATCGTTAGCAGTTTTGCTTTGTCTTTATTTTAATTAAGAACAAATCAAAGGGGCCGCGATTGCGTTTGGCCCCTTTTTTAATGCATCAAATTCGATGTGGTGTTTTCATCTCTATCATAAAAATTTAGGAGAATTAAAAAATGAAAAATTTTAAGAAAATTATGTTTGGGGTGTGTGCCGTGATGATTATGTTGGTTACTCCCCTGTTTTTGGTTGGTTGCGGCGGGAGTAGCAGTGATGACGATGATAATCCATGGGGATTGGTTAATGCGGGGCAATTGATTTTGGCGACGAGTGCCGACTTTCCGCCTTTTCAGAGCATAAACGATGCGGGTGAGTATGTTGGAATCGACATTGACATCGCCGCCGCCATTGCGGATGCATTGGGGCTGGAGTTAGTTGTTCAGAATATGGACTTTGCAGGTGTGTTGCTGTCGCTGCATACCGGTCAATCGGACATAGTGTTGAGCGGGATGACAATTACCGAGGCGCGTCGTGCGGGTGCGGATTTTACAATTCCATATTTTAACAGCGGACAGGTGTTGATTACACATGTGAACAATAATCGTTTGGACGGGATGAACGCAGACCAGATTCGTGCGGCTATGGCGGGACAGCGTATTGGTGCGGTGGCAGGTCAAACGGGATACGACCATGCAATTGCATTGACGGGGGCATCAAATGTACAGGTCTTTACGGACAACATCACGATGATGACGGCGATACAGAATGGCATTATTGATTATTCCATCCAGGGTGCAGTTGCGTCACATGGGTTGGTTGCGAACAATCCGAATTTGCAGGTTGTTAACGTTGCCCTGACCGATGAACAATATGGTGCGGCGGTGCGCCAAGGAAACACAGAGTTGTTGTGGCAGGTTAATCGTGTTTTGTCGACGATGATGTTGAATGGTGAATTAGCAGATATCTTTGCAAATCACGGGATAAGTTTGTAGGAGTTAGAAGTATGTGGGAGAATTTTTGGTCCCGTGCGTGGGTTACGTTGGTCGACAACACGGAGTTTTTGTGGAATGCGTTGCAGAATACCTTTATCATTGCCTTTGCCGGGTTTGCCATTGGATTGGTTTTGGGGACGGTTATTGCGGTAATCAAGACCAATCCAAACAACGGTATTGTGTCGAAAGTGGCAAAGTCGTTGGCTTGGGTTTATATTTTGGTTTTGCGCGGTACGCCTATTGTTGTGCAGCTGTTGTTATTGTTCTTTGTATTTTTGGGCCCCGCAGGAATTCCAGCGTTGACGGTCGCGGTTATCGTATTCGGTTTGAACAGCGGTGCCCATTCAGCAGAGATATTACGCGGTGCAATTCAAGGTATTGACAAGGGACAGTTTGAGGCGGGGCGTGCATTGGGATTATCAAACGTTACCACCATGCGTAAGGTTGTGTTACCGCAAGCATATAAGAATGCGGTGCCAGCGTTAGGCAATGAGATGATTTCATTGATAAAGGCAACGTCGGTTGTTGGGTTTATAACCGTGATTGATATTACGCGCGGGATGCAATTAATTGTCGCACGTACGTTTGATGTGATTGTTCCGTACATGTTGTTGGCGTTTATTTATTTGACTGTTGTCTATTTGTTGACGGTTGCCATTAAGGTTATTGAAAGGAGGGTTTTCAAAATTGTTCCAAATTAAGAATCTGACAAAAGTGTTTGGCGGAGTGACCGTTTTGAATTCCGTTAGCCTGGATGTTAATGCCGGCGAAGTTATAGCAATCATCGGGGCGAGCGGTTCGGGTAAGTCGACGTTGTTGCGTGCCATGAACCATTTGGAAATTCCCACGAGCGGTGAAGTAATATTCGATGGTGAGGCGTTGGGTATTGGCAACATCAACAAGAAGCGCCAGCAGATTGGGTTTGTGTTTCAGAATTTCAACCTGTTCCCCAATATGAATGTGTTGAAGAACGTAACCATTGCAAAGCGATTGAACAACCGCAGAATACCAAAGGCGGCGATTGAGGAGAAGGCGATTGCCCTGCTCTGTCGCTTTGGGTTGGGCGACAAAGTTAAAGCGAGTCCAAGCAGTTTGAGCGGCGGACAAAAGCAACGTGTGGCGATTGTCCGTGCCTTGATGACCGACCCAAAGATAATGTTGTTTGATGAACCGACATCGGCATTAGACCCCGAAATGGTTAAAGAGGTTTTGGATGTTATCCGCGAGTTGGCCCAATCGGGGATGACCATGGTGATTGTTACGCACGAGATGAAGTTTGCGAAAAATATTGCGAGCAAGATTATCTATGTTGATGAGGGGAAAATCGCCGAGTCAGGAACGCCAGACCAGATATTCAATAATCCACAGTGTGATAGGTTGAAGGAATTTTTGTCCAAAATATTGGATTGAAATAAAAAATTAAAAAGGAGAAACAAAAATGAAGAAGAAGGTAATTATCATCGGAGCGGCGGGAAGGGATTTTCATAATTTTAATACGTATTACCGCAACAATGAGTTGTTTGAGGTTGTGGCGTTTACCGCCGCGCAGATTCCAGATATTGATGGGCGTAAGTATCCAGCGTCATTGGCGGGAGCCCAGTATCCAAATGGTATTCCGATTTATGCCGAGTCGGAGTTGGAGACATTAATCAAGAAGTACAAGGTTGACATATGTGTCTTTTCGTATAGTGACGTTACGTATCAATACGTGATGGGAATGGGTGCGAAGGTCAATGCGGCGGGAGCGGACTTTATGCTGTTGGGTCATGGTGCGACATCCATTAAAAGTACAAAGCCAGTGATTGCGGTCGGTGCGATTAGAACGGGATGCGGGAAGAGTCAGACCAGTCGTGCGATTATTGAGAAGTTGATGCAGAAGGGGTTGAAGGTTGTTGCCGTGCGTCACCCGATGCCTTATGGCGATTTGGAGGCGCAGAAGGTACAGCGATTTGCGACGATTGCGGATTTGAAGAAGCATGATTGTACCATTGAAGAGATGGAGGAGTATGAGCCGCATGTTGTGCGCGGGAATGTGATTTATGCGGGGGTGGATTATGAGGCGATTTTGCGTGCCGCCGAGAGTGACCCAGATGGTTGTGATATTGTTCTTTGGGATGGGGGCAATAATGACTTTTCGTTTTATACCCCCGATTTGATGGTTACCGTTGTTGACCCGCACAGGCCAGGTCATGAATTGAGTTATTATCCCGGTGAGGTTACATTGCGTGTGGCCGATGCCGTTGTGATTAACAAGATGGATAGTGCCGATTTCGATAACATTCAAGCGGTACGTAATAACATTGCCAAGGTCAATCCGAATGCGGTTGTGATTGATGCGGCGTCTACCCTGTCCGTTGATAAGCCAGAATTGATTAAGGGCAAGAAGGTGTTAGTTATTGAGGATGGCCCGACGTTGACGCACGGTGAGATGAAAATTGGAGCGGGTGTTGTTGCGGCAAAGCGTTTTGGGGCGGCCGAGTTGGTTGACCCGCGTCCGTTTTTGGTTGGGAAGTTGAAGGAGACCTTTGACACGTATCCAGGGATTGGGAATATCTTGCCAGCGATGGGATATGGGGCGCAACAGATGAAGGATTTGGCGGCGACGATTAACAAGGTTGATTGTGATGTTGTTGCGATTGCCACGCCGATTGACTTGCAACGATTGATGAAGATTAACAAGCCGTGTGTGAAGATTGGGTATGATTTGCAGGAGATTGGCAAGCCCGATTTGGACATGATTTTGGATGAGTTTGTTAAGAAGATGAAGTTGGGGAAGAAGTAGCTTGTCTGTTTTTTAAGACCGAGGAAATATCGCAGATATTTCCGTGTGATTTTTTGGATACCTTAATGTCCAAAAAATGCGGTACGCGTGTAACGCGTGCTAGGCACGCATTTTTTATACGTCTATGCTGCCCTCCTCTCGTAGTTGCATGTATGACGGCCATCATGCCCAGTTCGCCAGCGTCGACGTGGCCGCCGCCCGTTCCGTCCCAGCAGTTTGGCCCGAAGCCGAAGGCCTGGGGGGGGTTTTACTTTTTGTTTTTTTGTTGGGGGGGGTTTTCGGTATTCCGAACGCAGGGACAAAACATAGTGGACAAATGAATTTTCTTGGCCTGTGGAGGAAAAAGGGCCGTCAAGGACATACGGTAAAAATACCTTTGGGGACAGGCCACTTTTTCTGGTCCTCGGCCCTGCGAAAATTATTTGCTCCATATGTTTTGTCCCTCCCACATTACTGTAACATGCGAAAAGTTGTTGTTCCCTCGTCGGCCCGTGTGTGTATGTATCCCGACCATTATAATATCCTCCCCTTGTACCTCTATGGTAGCATGGGGATTTTATTTGTGTAGGGGGTTGCTGACATTTTTTGTGATATAATTTTTTATGTTTTTTTTGTTGATTGTTCCGTTGATTTTGGCGATGGCCGTTGAAGCGGTGTTGTGGAAGAAAAATAGTAAAGGGCCGTTTGTGTCGTTGCTGGGTACGTCTTTTTGGGCGTTGGTTGTGACGGTTGCGATATGGGGTATTAGTTTTGCGTGGATGGATGACCAGTTTGCAAATGTGACGTGGGGATTCGTTGGGTGGGTTTCGGTGCTTGCGTTGTTCAACATCGCTGCGTTGGCTTTTTGGGTTTTGTTGATGCGGAATTTGCGGTTGTCGTTGTCACAGCCGTTGTCGTTGATTAAGATTGTTGCGGCGACCGCGTTGTCGTGGGCAATCTTTGGTGACGATTTGGGTGTTTGGGAAATTGTGTTGGTGGGAACGATTTTTGGCTTTTGCGTTGCGTTGGCGTATTTTCAGGGGCGACATGAGCAACGGGAGAGGCGGGAGGATTATACGCGGGGATTGGCCTTTTTGTTGTGTTGGGGGATATTTTCCGTCGGGGCCAATTTGATGGTTCGGCATATTTCGGGGTTTGGTGTTAACGCCATTACCTTTACCGGGATACGGTACATTATCGTTTTGTTGATGGTTTTTATGATTATTGGATGTTTATATAAACGCCGCACGATGGCGACGTTTGTTTCCGTGTTGCGTGACCGTATTCATATCTCGATTGGGGCGTTGATTGCGTTGATGTCGACGTTATGGGTGACGTTGACCGTTGGGATGAATGTCGGTGTGTTGATGGCGATTGTTTATGCGTACATGCCGATTGTGATAATTTACAGCGCGATTGTTATGCGTGAGCGTTTGCGGTGGTATAGTTATGTTTTGATTGTCGGGTTGTTGGCCGCGACGGTTACGTTAACCCTGTTGAGTGCGTAGGGTTTATTTTGGTTGTTTTAGCATTGATTGGTTGAAGTGAGTTGGGATGGGTACGCCCAAGAGTTCGCATATCGTGGCGGCGATGTTGGTGAGGCCGAAGTCGCCCCGTTGTAATTCGTAGCCGTTTGGAGTTACGAGGATTAGGGGGACGGGGCGGTTGGTGTGCGATGATTTTGGTTTGTCGCGTTCCACCATTTCCTCGGCGTTGCCGTGGTCGGATGTAAGTATTAAGTTTGCGCCCGCCGCACGGCAGGCGTCGGCAAGTTGTTTTACACATTCGTCCACGACCAAGCAGGCCGCGATAGTTGCGTCGATGTCGGCGGTATGGCCGACCATGTCGGGGTTTGCCAGATTTAGTCGGATAAAGTCGAATTTGTCCGATTTAATGGCGGTGATTGCGCGGGCGGTGATGTCACGGGCTTTCATTTCGGGGCGTTTGTTGAATGCCGTGCCGAGGTCGGTGTCGGAGAGAACCTCTATCCATGTTTCCAGTTTTTTATCGAATGGGAGGGTTCGGTTTCCGTTGAAGAAGTAGGTGACGTGTCCGAATTTGACCGTTTCGGCGATTGCGAATTGGCGGACATTGTTTGCAACGAGGTGTTCAGTTAGGGTGTCGGTTATGACGGGTGGCGGGCAAAGGAAGTTTTCGGGAAGAGAGGCCTCGGTATCGTATTGGAGTGCGCCCGCGAAGAAGCAGTCGTCGAATTTTTTATATAGTGAGTTTGGGATGTATTCGCCAGTTTCAAACATTTTGCACATTTGGATTGCGCGGTCGCCGCGGTAGTTTAGGAGGAGGATGCTGTCCCCGTTCTTTACCGCCCCATCCACGTCGATGATGTATGGCGGGAGGGATTCGTCGGTCATGGTTGGGTTGCGGTCGTATTCGGATTTTATTACCATTTCCAGTTCATCGAGGTCAGCAACGCGTGTACCAGCCGTTGCGGTGAGCATTTCGGCACCGAGTTTCATTGTTGGAATGTTGCTCTCGTACCTGTCCATGAGAACCCTGCCCCGTCCGCCGAGGGTTGCGATTTTTGCGTCCACGCCGCATTCGGCGATGAACTCGTTAGTTTTGTTTATGAATGAAAGGATGCTCTGCGGTGGTACGTCGCGGCCGTCGGCGAGGGCGTGGATTGAGACGATGATGCTCTCCCGCGCACATTGTTCAAGAACCGTGAAGAGGTGGGCGAGGTCGCTGTGGACCCGTCCGTCCGAGAGTAGAGTTATTATATTGAGCTTGGTCGAGCGGGCATTTTTAATGAGGGTGTTCCAGGTTTTGGTTGTAAAGGCCTCGCCCGATTTGAGGGTGTCGTTTAGGAGCGAGAGCCCCTGCCTGATGACACGTCCCGCGCCGATTGCGTTGTGGCCGACCTCGCTGTTGCCTGCGTCCCGTTCGTCCGAGAGACCGACCTCGTGCCCGCTGGCCCTTAATTTTAGTGATGGCAGGGTGTCGTACATGTTCCAAAAGTTTGCCATGAAGCGGGTGGCGTTTCCGTCGTTTTTGGGGGCGACCCCAACACCGTCGACAATACAGAGTACAGTTTTGTTTAACATTTGCACCTCTTGGTTAGTTGTTCGTGGTTATTTAGCACCCATGCCTTTTCGTGTGAATGGGACGTTTACGAATGCGGCGATGTTCTCGGCCTTGGTTGTTGCCAGTCCCCACATGATGCCGTCGATTTCCGGTCTTTCCAGATATTCGCGAGCGTTGCTTAATGTTACTCCCCCACCGTATAACATTGTTATGTTTCCAGCCATTGGTACGCCCGTGAGTTTTTGCATGTGTTTACGCATGAAGTCGATGATGAGGTCGGTGTATTCGCCCGATGTGTAGTGCCCCGTTCCAATCGACCAGATTGGTTGGTAGGCAAAGATGACGCGGTCGAATTCTTTGACGCCGTTGAGAGCCTCGCGCATTTGGCGTTCGATTACGACGCGGGTCATGTTGTTTTGGTATTCGGCGAGGGTGTCGCCCACACAGATGATTGGGGTGATGCCGTTGGCGATACAGTTTTTGACCTTTTTGTTTATCATTTCGTCCGTTTCGCCGGCAGTTCGGCGTTCGACGTGACCGACGATACAGTATTTGACGCCGAAGTTAGAAAGAACCCCCGCGTGGATTTCGCCGGTATACGGGCCCGCGCCAAATTGACTGACGTCTTGGGCCCCTAGTTTCACCGTTGAGGGCATTGCACGTGATGCCACGTCGATGAAGACGAAGCTGGGACATAGTACGACCTCGTGCGTGAATGATGCCGCCAGGGGTCGAAATTCCGTGAAGAATTTTTGGACGTCGGCTTGGCTGCCCATGTTTGCTTTCCAACTGGCTACGAATAATGTTCTTCTCATATCTTAATCTCCTCTAGACTATTGGCTACGAATAATGTTCTTCTCATATCTTAATCTCCTCTAGACTATTTTTGCGCCCGATGGAAGCAGAGCCTCGACCCCGGGTAATTTTTTTCCTTCCAGATATTCCAACGTTGCGCCGCCGCCCGTTGATATGTGGGTGAAGCGCGGGGCCAGTCCCATGTTGACGATTGCAGAGGCGGAGTCGCCGCCGCCGATGATACTGACGGCTTCGGTTTCCACGATTGCCTGGGCCACGCCCCGTGTACCGTGGCTGAAATTTTCAAACTCGCACACGCCGAGGGGGCCGTTCCACATGACGGTGCCGCTCTTTGCCAGGTATTTGCCGAACTCGGCTATCGTTTTGGGGCCGATGTCGAGCCCCTCCCACCCGTCGGGGATGTCGTCGGCGGGAACCGTTTGGGTGTTTGCATCGTTTGAGAATGCATCGGCAACGACCGAGTCAATTGGCAGAACCAGATTGACGCCCCGTTCGCGGGCCAAGAGGCCAACGTTTAGGCAGTAGTCGAGAGAGGGTTCGTCGAGGATGCTGTTCCCTATTTTTCCACCTCTTGCCTTTGTAAAAGTGAAGCTCATCCCCCCGCCAATCAATATATTATCAGCAATTTCGAGGAGGGAGTTGAGGACGCCGATTTTGTCACTGACCTTTTTGCCGCCCATTATTACGGTGAGCGGGCGTTTTGGGGCGCGGGTTAGTTCGCCCAGAATTTTGATTTCTTTTTCAAGTAGGAAGCCCGACACGGAGGGGATGTAGTGGGCGACGCCCTCGGTCGATGCGTGGGCACGGTGGGCCGCACCAAATGCATCGTTGACGAAGTAGTCGGCAAGAGCCGCCAATTTTTTTGCGTGGGCGGGGTCGTTGGCAGTTTCCTCTTTATAAAACCGCACATTTTCGAGCATGAGGAGTTCGCCGTTGCGAAGTGATTTTACCGCGGCGTCGACAGATTTGCCGATTGTGTCCGTGACGAATTTCATTTTGACACCCGGCAGGTGTGTGCCGAGGCGGTCGAACACGGGTTTGAGTGACAGGTGTGTGTCGGATTTTGATTTTGGGCGACCGAGGTGGGAGGTTACGATTAACCGCGCGCCCTGGTCAAGAAGATAGCGAATTGTGTAGAGGGATGCAGTGATGCGAGTTTCGTCCAAGATTTCCCCGCCGCGGCCCATAGGTACATTTAAGTCGGCGCGCAGCAATACGCGTTTCCCCCGTAGATTGTCCGTTAAGTCGCGTACAGTTGCTTTTTCCATATAACCTTATAATAGCCAAATGGTGCGAAAAAGTCCAACAGATTAGAGAGAGGTGCGGTTTTTGAGAGCCGCGCCCAAAGTGACCTCGTCAACATATTCCAAGTTGGTTCCGAGCGAGAGTCCCTGGGCCAGGCGGGTTACGCGGACGCCCGAGGGTTTTAGAAGTGCGGCGATGTAGTTGGCGGTGGCCTCGCCCTCTATGTCCGGGTTGGTTGCAATGATGACCTCGGTAATTTGTTCGTCCCTGACACGTATGATGAGTGATTTTAGGTTTATGTCGTCTGGGCCCTTTTTATCCAGGGGTGATATTACCCCGTGGAGGACGTGGTAGGAGCCGCCGTATGCCCCGCTCTTTTCAATGGCGATGACGTCTTTTGGGTCGCGCACGACACAGATGGTGTCGGCGATGCCGCGGCGCATACAGATTGCACATTCGGGGTCGGTTGAGAAGTTGCCGCAACGGTCGCAGAGTTTCACAAGGGCCTTTACATCCAGCATTGCGCGCGCAAAGGACGCCACGAATTCATCGTCAGCGTCGATGATTTTGTATGCGTAGCGTTCGGCCGATTTGTAGCCTACGCCAGGTAGGCGCGTAAAGTGGTTAATCAATATGTTGATGACGTCTATGTTTTTCAATTACTTTTTTCCTTCCGGTGGTTGGGACATTTGGCTCTTGAGCGAACCGTTTGCGGGTTTGTTTTGTTGGGGCTGGTGCGCGGGAGCTTGTTGTTGCGCAGGTGCCTGCTGTTGCGGTTGTTGTGATACGGGTGATGCCACGATTGACGGTGAGGATGCCGCGGCAAGTTCACGTGCGGCGAGTTCGGTTTCACGTCGCCTGCGCATACGGTTGACGATTATCAATGTTCCGACCACGGCCGCAACAATCAATGCGACAAGGATTAAGTACATCCACCATTGGATGCCGTCGAGGAAACCGCCGCCACCGCCGTTGTTTCCGCCCGTGTCGGCCGTCCATCGTGCGTACAGGGTTACCGTTCCGCCGTGTGTTGGCATGAGGAGAAGCGCGCCCTCTAGCGGGGTGCCGTCAGGCCCGATTACACGCAGGCCGCCCGTTGGTGCCGTGTAGAAACCGAGCAGGATGTATGTTGCGGAGGCCAATGTGTGGGTGCGTTGGATTTGTTCGAGGATGCCAGTTGTGTGGGTGAATTCGGTTGGTGCATTACCCGAGAAGTATTCCGTACCCAGGTTTATGTCGAATACGACCGTACCCGTGTTTATTGCCCATCGTGCGTGCAGAGTGATTGTTTGGCCGTCCGTGATTGTACCGAACCCAAAGAATGTGTCGGACAGTACATTATTTTCCGTGTAGACCATTTGGCCGCCGACCGTTTCGGTGAAGAAACCAAGCAGGCGCCATCCGCCGCGTTCAAGGGTGTGGGTTATTGTTTCGGGCAGGCCGACCCCCTCGACAAATGTAAATGATGCGGGTGCGTTACCAGTTGTGTATGAGCCACCGTTGAAGGTTATAGTTGCCTCGGCCGCGTTGATTGGTGTCCAACGTGCAAAGAGGGTTTCCGTTCCGTTGTGTTCGTTCATTGGAAGGATTATTCCGTTTACAGGTACCCCCGTTGGGCCGAGGATGCGTGTTCCGCCCATTGTTCCAGGTACGGTATAGAAGCCGACGAGGGTGTGGGTTTCGGAGTTGAGGGTGTGGGTGCGTTGTGTTGATGGCAATGGACCGGTTGTATGGGCGAATTCGACAGGCAGGTTGCCCGTGAAGTAGGCCGTGCCCAGGTTTGCGTCAAATACAACGGTACCCGAGTTTATTGCCCATTGTGCGTAGAGGTTGATTGTTGCGCCGTGGGTTACCGTGCCGAAGCCGCCAAATGTGTCGACCAAGATGCCGAGAGCCGTGTAGACCATTTCGCCGTTGGTTTGTTGGGTGAAGAAGCCGAGGAGCCTCCACCCTGGGCGGGTGAGGTTGTGCAGACGTTCGGTCGGTAGGGTTGCGCCCGTTGTGTGGGTGAATGATGCGGGAGGTGTTCCCGTTGTGTCCGTGCCAGGCACGAATGCGATAGTTGCAGTTGCGTCAGTGAATACCGCGGTGAGGACGGTATCGGAACTCCATAAAAGTGTTGTTAAGTCCGCGACGGGGGTTGAGTTACCAGGCCATGTGAAGCCAGCGAAGTGTTGCCCCGTTATTGTTGGGATGGTTGGGTTTATGAGGTTACCAATTCCCGCCACGACCGATTGAGTTGGGGCGGTGATGCCGTCAAACATAATTCGCACAGTTGACAGTCCAGGAACCATTCCAAGTGGATTCCATGAGTTAGCGCGGCCAGCGACGGGGATGTTGCCGAAGCCAGGTAGGTCGATGGATGCGGGCATGTCGATGGCACGGTGAGATTCGAGTTGGTTGAAGAGTTCGGGTGAGGTGCCAGTGATTTCAGATACGTTGGTTGTGACCATATTTGCCGCACCAGGGCCGCCGAAGAGGAAGTCGTCGGTGCCGTGGACGTTGTTCGCGGTTACGATGATGTTCGCGCCATCGGTGATTTGTCCGATTACGTTACCCATTTGGACGGTGGTCAGCGGCACATCGCCAACGTTGAATACGTTGTGCATGTATAGGCGGCCGTTTACCATTCCAATAGCTCCACCGAAGCCCGCGGTGCGGAGTGGGTTTGGAGGTGTTGATGTGAGTGTGAGGTCGGCCATGTTGTAGCTGTTTATTAGTACCCCTGCCCCGGCCTGGCCAAAGATGCCGCCGACCGTGCGGAGGATGTCGTTTTCAAAAGTTATTGTCCCGTAGTTGCGGAGGTTGAAGGCCGCAAACACGCCTTGCATCCAGCCGACGATGCCGCCGACGGTTGTGCTTTGGGCGGTTGGCTCGGTCGATGGGATGTTTGTCAGGTTTGCGTTGTTTATGATGTTCTCGATTGTGCTGTTTCTTGCGTGACCCGCCAATGCGCCGATTACGAAGATGCCGTCGGTTGGCCATGTGTCCGCAGTTCCGTTAATTGTAAGGTTGCGGACGAGTGCCCCGTCGAGGTGGCCGAAGAGACCGATTGAGCCCCCCGCGTGCGGAACAAGGCCCGTTTCGATTGGGTTGATTTGGTTTGGCAATGTGATTGTAAAGCCACGGCCGTCCAGGTTTCCAGCAAACGCGCCAGGGGTCATCCATATATAGTCGGTCAGGTTGACGTTTGCGGTAAGTCGGAAGTGTATGCCCGCGAAGGTGTCACCGTGTTCGATTGAGCGGTAGGCGATGCGTGCCAAGTCAGCACCGTTTGCAATTACGAATGGGTTTGTGAATGAACCCGCTACCCCCGTAGTGCCGACGGTTTCCCATTCGGTGGTACGGTGGTTGTCAAGCCATGTTTCAGGTGTGATAATTGGCGCGGGGTCCCAGTTTGCGGTGAGGATTTCGTCAGTTGTGAAGTTGAGGGTTAGGAGTGAGCCAGTCGTTGCGACCGTGCCGCCCGACCATGTCCATCCCGCGAAGACCATGGTGCCGTTTGTCATGGCGGATGGCAGGATGATGTTCCCCGTGCCCGACATTACCGTTTGTGTTGCGGGTTGCGGAGTACCGCCCTCGGTTTCAAAGCGGATGCGGAGACTGTGGGTTTGTGTCATTTGGTTATTTGTCCATGGCCATTCGGCAACGCGCGCGCGTGCGGTGACGTTTCCGCCGAACCAGATTGTTGCAGGCACCCCGTCACGGTGACTGTTCAATGCGCCGTTTAGACCCGCGCCAGTTGTTCCCGTTGCAGATGATGTAACGCGTGATGCCGTGCCGCCGAAGAGTGGAACGTGTTCGTTGCCGTTTGTGTAGCCGAAGATGCTGTTGGCCGTGACTGTACTGGCCGCCAGGTCGTGTACCGAGCCGATGATGTCGCCAGTTTGAGGGGTTGTTGTACCGACCTCGTGCGCGAGTGGCACCATGCCACGGTTAAAGACGTTTTCAAGGCGAACCTGGTTATTTGACCCCCCTATTACACCACCGATACCGCCCGTCAGGATTGGAGGGTCGCCAGGTGACCATGCGATTACAATATCCGATTGGTTGTATGCATTGACGAGCATGCCCGCACCAGAGAACGCGAAAACCCCGCCTATTGTTGCGACATCGTTGTTAACATAGCGCAAGGTTCCGTAGTTTGCGATGTTGAAGGCTTGGTAACCGCCGCTGGCCCAACCCGCTATACCACCCAGCATCGTTGCGTTTGCGTTATTAGTTGTTGTGTTTGGAACGTTTGTGAGGTTTGCGCGGTTGACAACGTTTTCGATTACCGCGCCGTTGATGTGCCCCGCCAATGCCCCGTTACGGTAGATGCCAGTTGGTGCCGTCCATGTGTTGACGTTACCCGCGATGTTGAGGTTACGGATGACCGCCCCGTTACCCAGCACGCCGAACAATCCGACGTGGGCGTTGTGCGGTGTGATTTGTGATGGGAGGGTTATGGTAAAGCCCGCGCCGTCAAAGTGTCCGTTAAATAGTCCAGTCGTAGTCCATGAGGTTAATGTTATATCGTTGAGCAATCGCACATGCAGTTGTGATTGGGATTCGGTGGCCCCGAATGTTTGCCCCGCGCGTGTTTGGGTCGATATAAAATTCAGTCCAGTTACGTCAGAAATTCCGATTGGGTTGGTTGCGGAGCCAGCCACCCCAGGCCCGCCGATGGCCGCCCACGCCGACACAGTTGTTGGGGCCGCAGCGGGTGGATTTATAAAAATCAGCCCAGTTACAAGCGCGGTGACCGCCAGCATCACTATGACAAGTTTTTTCTTCATATGTAAAATCCCCTTATGTGCACAATCCTATAGTCCAATCCTATTACGTATTGTGTACATAGTCAAATCATTCTACTATGGGTTGTGGAAAAAGAAGATTTATTTGCGGGATGAGGGGTTGGCGAAATCGTTGTTAAAAGCCCACTTTTTGAGTTCATCGGGGTTCATATATTTGATGTCTTCGATTTGTTTGTCGGTCATTTCGCCGAGAATTTGGCTTATCAAATTTACCACTTTGTCCTTGGCCGGATAGCTGTTTATTGCGCGGCGGTAAATGACCTCTTCGTCCGGGGCGTACCTGCGGTTCATGAACCGTGCATTGGATAGGTCTTTGTCGGTGGAAGCGGGGTCGTAGATGCGACTGTTGGCAGAAATATATACCCCCGGCGGCAACATGGTCGAGGCCATGAGAGCGTAGCCGACGTTGAAGCCCGCATCCCCGTTATATGCCCCGTATGAGAGCGGAACCATTGCAGAGAGGAAGACGATTGTTGCGTTTTTAACATGCGCGTCGACGTGTTCCATGACAAAGCGCGCCGTTTCCGCCTTTGTATACGTACCGTGCGGAATAACAAAGTTTTTGGTGTTCATTGTTTTTATTCCGTCGCTGCCTATGACACCGCGAACCTCTAGCGAGATGCTCTCTAACAATTGAGTACGCCATAGGTCGTTGAGGTCGCGGCTGTCCATACGTATTATTTCTTTGTACCGCAGGTCTTGGACAATTCGCAGTTGTGAGCGGATATATTGTTCGACAAACGAGTTCACGCCAGATACGGTTGATGCCGTGTCAGCGGCGGCATTCCAAGTTCCTTCTATTGTTCCGCCCATGTCGAAGATTGCGATACCGTCATCGGCCAGTCGTTGTTCGGCGAGTGAGCGGAAGTCGGAAGTGGAACTCATGACGCCGTTACGCATACATACGACGATGCCAGGTTTTATGAGTTGGCCAGCCGCGACCGCCGCGCCGAAGTTTGCGGGGGCGTCAGAGTGCGCCAGTTCGGGTGATAGCATGGAGCCCCAGAGGACGATTTTTTTGTGGGAGATGTAGCCCTCGAGCTTTTTTTCCAGATTTGACCGCAGTTTGTCGATGTTGAACAGGCCGCAGTTGATTATTATGGTTTCTTGGTTACTGACCTTGACCGCCTGGGCCAGGAGGGTTATGTCGTTTTCACTGATATCTGTGCTGTTCTTTGCGGCTACCGTGCGGAATGAGATATTGTCTTTGTAATCCGGGAGGACATAACGACGTTGGTCGGTTAGAAGGTCGCGGTAGTATGGGAAGGTCGTGACCTCTACCCCGTCGAATTTTGGGTTTATCACAGAGTTGGCCGTGCCGCCGAAGTTTATAATCTCCATCGATTTGATTGGTTTTGGAACCAGTAGACCAGACGGGGCCCGTTCCAAACAGTTTGGGTCGAAGAATCTGCGGTTACCCGACAGGTGTTCGATGTTTGTGTTTTTCTTGCTCATATCCTTATATTATGCCCTTTTGGGGTAAAGGGCAAGATTCTATTGTTCACATCTATTGTGAATTTTTGGAACAGTGTGTATAATGATTGTATGGATACATCAAGGAATTATAATTTGTACGCGACATTTTTTGCCGTGTATGAGACATTGAATATGAGCCGCGCCGCCGAGTTGTTGAATTTGGCCAGCCATGCGAATGTCAGCAAGAGCATAAAGCAATTAGAGGCCGAGTTGGGGATGAAGTTGTTTAATACATCGCCCCGCGGAGCCGAGCCGACGCCAGAGTGCGAGCGGTTGTATAAGACCATTCGCCCGCTGTTTGATGAGATTGATTTTGTTGAAAAGAACAAGCAGTTGTTGACGACCGAGATTAAAGCGGGTGTTGGAACCAGTAGTTCGGTCTTTCACATTGCGACGGGCGGAACTATTGACGGTGAGTTGTCGATTATTAAAGATTCGATTGTTCCATTGGAGCGTTCATTTATTGTTGAATATTTGAAGAAGTATATTAAACCGAGCTTTGACGTTGTGTCAGGTGAGGCGATTATGAAAGACAGCCGCGAGATTAACAAGGAAGATGTTGCAAATATCGTTAAGCAGATTATGGAGTCGAGCCATGAGAATATCTTGGTGACGCATGGTTTGTACACCATTACGGGGACGGCGCGGCATATTAAGAATTACCTGGGAGAGAATACCACCAAGAAAATTATTATTACAGGGTCTTTTCATCCTTTGGTTGGAGGGCCGTTATCCGATGCCGCGTTTAATTTGGGTTTTGCGATTGCGTCCTTTGGGAACATTGAGCCCGGGGTTCATATTGCGATGCATGGAACGATTTACAATCCGGACGAGTATCAGATTAATTTTAACTAGTTGTGCTGACGCGGATGTCTTTGGCGCAGCGGTCCCTTTGGTTGGCCAAGACGGTTATATTTGCACCTACGGCCGTTACTATATCACCAACGGCGTTTAATACATCAATGTCTTTTACTGCTTTGGCGATTTCGCGGGTGATTATGGTAGTTATGGCGAGCAGGTCGCATTCGGAGAAATCGCAGAGTTGTTTTGGTTTGCAGGTCATGCGTCAGTATATGCTATCGGCGGTCGAGGAGTTTGTTTAGGAGGAAGACGGTGCCTTGGATTAGTTGGGTTAGGATGACGAGGATTGCGATGCAGAGGAAGAGAACCGCGTTGTTGAAGCGGGCCCAGCCGAAGTCGATTGCGAGTTGGCCCAGTCCCCCGCCGCCCAGGATTCCCGCCATGGCAAAGAATGAGAGGATGGATACCACCGACACCCCAGCCGTTAGGATGATTGCGGGCAGGCATTCAGGCAGGTAGAGTTTGTAGATGATTTTCAGGCGGGAGGCACCCATGGATTTAGCGGCCTCGATTAAACCCTTGTCCAGTTGGAGGAGTGCGTTTTCGACCAGGCGGGCGATGAATGGAACGGCGGCGATGACCAAGGGTACAATCATGGCGGTTGAGCCGAGGGCGGTGCCGATGAAGAATCGTGTCACGGGGATGACGAAGATTGCGAGCAACAGGAATGGTATCGACCGTGTAATGTTGACATATGTGCCCAAGAGTATATTGATGAAGCGGTTTTGGTAGATGCCGCCCCGTCGGGTGACGACGAGAGCGATGCCCAGAGGTATTGCGATTAGGTACGCAAAAGCGGAGGCAATCAGGGTTACGCGCAAGGTGTCCAAGGTTGCGGCAATTATTTGTGATGTGTCGACGTTATCCATTTTGTTTCACCCCCCGTATTTCGATTATTTTGCCGTTTTCGATTGTGGCTACCCTGTTGCAGATTTTTTCGATTACCGACATTTCGTGCGTGATTATGATGATTGTTAGGTTGAATTTTTCGTTAATGTCACGGAGGAGGTTCAAGACCTCGTCCGTGCATTTTTCATCCAAGGCGGATGTTGGTTCATCACATAACAGAACCGCGGGATTGTTTACGACCGCGCGGGCGATTGCCACGCGTTGTTTTTGGCCGCCAGACAAGGTTCGCGGGTATTCACGAACCTTGTCAGATAGGCCAACGAGATTTAAGAGTTCCAAGGCGCGGGTTTTGGTTTCAAGTGTTTTATTCCGCGCGACCTCCAATGGAAAGTGTACATTCCGCAAAACATTGCGTTGGGCGAGGAGGTTAAAGGATTGGAATATCATGCCGATTTGTTGGCGGATTTTTGCGAGGTGTCGCTCACGCAGGGGGACGATGTCAACGTCATTAAAGACGATTTTGCCAGATGTTGGACGTTCAAGCATGTTTAGGCATCTGATGAGGGTGCTCTTGCCCGCGCCACTGGGCCCTATTATTCCGAAGATTTCGCCCCTTTTTATTTCAAAAGAGATGTTGTCCAGAACCCGTGTATCGCGGAAGTCTTTTGTTAGGTTTTCAACCGTGATGATGTTGTCGTTCATTAGAAGCCACCGCCGATGAAGTTCGGAACAATTGCACCGTTCCAACGGTTTAGGATGAAGTCTCGGATTCGGTCGCTTTGCAGTGCCGTGACAAGTGCGTTCAGCCCCGCGTGGTTTTGGTAGCCGTCGCGGATTGCAATGATGTTTGTGTAGCGTTCGCCCAGTTCAGGGGTTTCGTAGGTCAGGCGCAAATCAATAATTCCCGCGCCCAAGGCCCAGTTTCCGTTGATGACGGCGAGTGCGGCATCCGTGCGGAGTGTTGTTAGGTTGGATGCGAGTACAGGATAGATTTGGAATTGGGAAACATCGATACCGTTGGCGGCCAAAAGAGTGTGGGCGCGTGCATAGTTCGTTACATCGTTTGGGATGATTATGCGGTCGCCAGGTTGCAGGGCGGCGATTGATGCACGTTGGCCCGGGAAGATGCCGAGGGGTTCAAAGTGGATTCCAGCGAGGGGTTGCAGGTTGTTGTTCGTATTTGCATTAAAGTTTTCGAGGAATGGGCGGTGTTGGAAATAGTTGGCAATGAGGTCGCCCCGTGCGAGTGCGGGGTTTCCCGTTGTGAAGTCGGACAGGACGGTTATGCGCAGGTCGAAGCCCGCTTCCCTTAATTCATCCTGGACCTGTTCCAATACTATTGCATGTGGTGAGGTGGTTGCGCCGACGCGCAGGATGTAGAGGTCGGAGCGGTTGCACCCCGTCAGGAATGTGACGGGTAAGATTAGAACCGCCAAGATTAAAATTATGCCTAGTGTTTTTTTCATTTTTATTTTCTCCGTTTAATTTTTGATTTGGATTATGAAACAACGCAAAAAAAATCTGCCCCTGTGGTTTTTCCGTTTAACGGGTTACCGAGGCAGATTTGTTTGTTATTTCAGATTCGCATACAAAAATCTACATTCGGTAACCCGAATGCATCATCATAACGGTTGCGCCTTTTGCGATGAATGCGATTTGTTTCATATCCCTAGCCTATATATACAATATTGCCCAAAGATGTGTCAATAGCTTTGAATGAAATTGCAATAAGTTTTTGCATATGCTATTCTTTATAGATATGGAAACAAAAGAAGTATTAAAGGTCAATCGTGCGTGTAAAACATACAACAAAGGTAAGGTTTGGCACAACCACGAGATATCATTTTCGATTAATGACGGCGAGGTCGTTGGCTTTTTGGGGATGAATGGTGCGGGCAAGACAACTATGTTGAAGTCTATTTGCGGATTGCACACATTTGACGAAGGTTCAATTGAGATTTGCGGGCATGATGTACGCCAAGACCCGTTAAATGCAAAGCGTAACTTTGGATTTGTTCCAGATAACCACGTTACGTTTGAAAAGTTGACGGGGCGCGAGTATGTTAACTTTTCCGCCGATGCGTATGGTGTAAATATGGAAGACCGCACACGGTTGATTGAGAAGTATTTGAACCTGTTTAACCTTGAGGCCGCATTTGACCGCCAGATAAAAGGTTACAGTCACGGGATGAAGCAGAAGGTGGCGTTGATGGCCAGTTTCATTCACAATCCAAAGTTGTGGGTGTTGGACGAGCCGTTGGTCGGTTTGGATGTTGACAGTCAGCAGGAAGTTTTGTCGTTATTGCAAAATGCGTCCACCGAGGGCAACAGCGTTTTCTTTTCCAGTCATAACCTGGACATCGTTCAGCGTATTTGTCACCGTGCGATTATTATTCACAACGGACGGATGATAAAAGAGATTGACGTTATTGAATTTAACAAAAAAGCAAAGCACACATTGGAGGACGAGTTCCGTTCGTTGGTAGCCAAGGCAAAAAACGGCGAGGAGATATAAATGGCGTCTGATTTTTTAACATATGTTAATCTCCATAACAATTTGAACAGCAGCCGCAACAAAGACGGCAAGCGCAGTTATTTTAGTGCCCTGTTCGGATTGGCGATTAACGGTATGATGTTGTCGTTGATTATTTTGTTCTTTCACAGTTTGGTTGTGAATTTCGAGCAAACCGGGAATGAGTGGGAGTTATTGGTCTTTACCCTGTTTTTGGTATTTTTGTTGCAGATTGTTTGGAGTGTTGTTTTGTGCGTCAAAATATTCTTTAGCCCGACAATCAATGCACATTTGATGAAGTACCCCATACATCCGCGGACATTATTTTTAAGTAAGTTGTTTTATATCTTTATCCGCCAGTTAGTGTTTGGGTTGGCGTTGTTGTTGCCTCTCCTTAACATTTATGGATTCATGTTGGGATATTCAACGATGTTCTTTGTGTTGGTGCCGTTAGTTGCGATATTCAGTACCCTGTTGGCATTTTCTTTGGGAGCGATTTTATCGTTCCTTTGTGTTTATATCAAGATGTTTTTGTCCAACAAGTTTTGGTTGGTTTTAACGTTGTTTGTTGTAATTATGTCTTTGGGCTTTTGGGGATATATGCGATTGATTGATGGTGTTATTGACGTTACGACAGGGATTTCGTTTAACGTTAACCATCAGTTGATAAATGCCATTGTCGCGTTGAGCGGGGTTATGTCGACATCCGTGTGGATGGCCGACATTTTGGTTTGGCATAATGTTTTGTTGAACATCCTGTGGCTGGTGATTGTTATTGGTGTTTCGTTTGGGATTTTGATGTTGGTTCAACATTATTTTTACCAAAAGATGATGGAGATTGGGATTGGTAAAGACCGTGAATATATCCAGAACAACGCAAAGGATAAGGTTCGGCCGTTTTTTTGGTCCCTAGTCGTGCGCGAGTTCAAAATGATTTTCCGTAACATCGGGTATTTGTTCCAGTACTTTACATTTATTATCATTACCCCGATGATGGTTTATTTGACGATGAGCAGTTCAGCCCAGATATCTTTTGATTTGATTGGTGATTTGGCCGCCGTTGCGATTGGTGTGTTTGTTATATGTATCTTTGGCGTGGTGAGTACGAGTTTCGCCGCAACTTCAATATCGCGTGAGGGGAATGCGTTTTTCCTTCTGCGATTGTATCCCGTTTCCCCGCGCAAGTATATATTGTCAAAGGTAATGTTTGCGTTCATTGCGTTGGTCCCCAGTGTCTTGGCGGCCGTTGGTGTGTTGATTGTATTTAATTTGCTGGGAGCCGGACATGCGTTGTTGCTGGGGTTAATTGCCATCGCATTTGGATTTGCACAGATATGTTTGGCAATTAATGCCGATGTCAGAAACCCAGAATTACACGAAGATGGTTCCATATCGAATGATGGAAATATGTCTGTGACGGTTTTCATTGGTTTGTTGGGTGCGTTGTTTTTGGGCTTTATTGCCGCCATATTGTCGTTTGCAGTTGGCGAGGTCACCGCGTTGATGGTTACGTTGGTAATCTCGGTTTGTTTTGCGGGAGTTGGGTTCCTTGCACTATTTTCACGGTTGGGGCAAAAATTCGACCGCATATTGGACAGGTAGGAGGGGTTTGGACGAATGAAGAAAAAGTTAATTGTTCTTGTTTTATTATTGCCGGTGATTTTGCATTTGCTGGCGTTTAATTTGATTGACCTGTTGCCTGTGCGGCCGCCGCATATTTCGGTGTTGTCCATATCCATGAACCGTACGACATTACATTTTGACCGATTGAACGTAACGCAACAGTTGTTGCACGAAATTCATCCAGCGAATGCCACAAACCAAATGGCGACGTGGGAGTCGTTAGACCCAGGGATTGCAACGGTTGATAATATCGGGCGAGTTACGGCGGTATCGAACGGCACCACCCAAGTCATTGCAACGACCGTTGATGGGCATTTGCGTGCGATTACCAACGTTACGGTACATTCGTTGTATTTAGAGGTCTTTGACATTTGGACCGAGGGCGACCAAGATGTTATGTACCCAGGAGACCGTTTGACCGTTCATGCGCGCGTTGAAACACGTGACGGATTGGCGGGTACAGTTCCAGCAATCGAGACAGGCGACGTTAATGTGATGGAGGTTGTTCAACATTGGCAACGTACATCCGCCGATACGGACAGTTTTTATACATTTGAAGCGGTCGTCGAGGCCGTCAACATCGGTGTGACCAGTATAATCATGCGCGGAATGCAAACGGCCGACAATATCGAACACAGGAGTGAAATTGGTATAGAGGTTGTTCAACGTCCCAATGAACAGTTGAGTTTGTTGTTCATGGGCCGTTCGTTTAATGTTGACCGTCCCTTGGTTACGTTGGCGGACACCATTCCCCTGTTGGTGAATCGTGACGGTGAACCGACATTTAACATCATTAATGACATAGGCAGTCCTATTGCGTCTATTGTGGGTGATGATATTGTATTTACATCTGCGGGGATGGTTACGTTGGAGATAACCCTGGGCGGTGATGTTGCGTTGGTTGACGTTACGTCTACTATGGGTGCGTTGGCGAATGTTGCCCTGCCGGATACTACGTTACAGATTGACGGGAACCCAGCGGTGTTCACGGCGAATGCAACCAGTATGACAATGGGTTTGGGCACCAATAGTATGGTTGCGTTCAGTACCGCAGGATGGCCAGTGGATTTTGCCAGTGCGTATGATGTCAATTGGGTAAGCAGCGCACCAGCCGCCGTATTTATAAATCGATTGGCGCAATTTAACAGTGTCCAGATTTCGGGCCACGACACCGTGTCCGCAACAATTACATTGACGATTGCACATCGCGAAGAGCCAATATCACACGTGTTTATAATCAACGTTACGGTTGTAGCGAGTGGGGCGAGCAGCATTACCCTGCCTATTTCCCGTACGGGTCATGCCCGCGGATTTGAAAATATCTATGTGACAGGGGCGATGAATTTCCAAGGCGAGGCATATACGCATTTGATGAACCCCGAAGTTGTGTTGGCACCAGGGGCCAGTTCCGCGGTATTGTTCGAGTCAAGCAACCCATTGTTGGCACCCGTGACAGAAACAGGTGTTGTCACATTCAACCCAGCGTATTTTAACGACGGGCGCGATTATGATGGGGATTACGAAAGTCATGCGGTTACGATTACCGTACGCGGGGCATATCAGATGCCCGTCATTACAAATCCATCGGAGCCGTATGCCACCGCATCGTTTACATTTAATGTTGTGTATGGTGCAAACGTTCGTACCGTGTCCGAATTTGACGTTGCAAACATGGCACGCCGTAATATTGTTTTACAAAACGATATGGAATTTACGTCTGTTCAACGTATCTTCCGCGGAATATACGGTAACGATTTCCGCATGGATATCACCCGATTTGACGTTGCTTTGTTGGAAACGTTCTTTACATTCGTTCAGTCCGATATCATCAACGGTTGGGACCCAAGCGGGACCAGCAGGCCGCCAACAATTCCTGTTGTTATTACCAACGTAAGGTTTTTGGGGCATAACAGCAACGACCTAAACATGTTGTTGAATGGCGGAACATTGGTTGAGTTGCACAGCAACACAACATTACAATACAGCCGTGTCGAGGGTGCATCCGCATTGATAGCAGTACCATTCGCATATACAGAGTTTACATCGTGGTATCGCACGGATAGATATTACGCCACACATGATGTGCATATTCGCAACTCGCTTCTGCGTAATGCGGGATATGGCGGAATATTCTTGGGCGAGGGTGATGCGCGTGATTCCCATGGAACGTTCGGCAAAGATACACAAGTTCGTCCAGAAACAACCCAAGCACAAGATGTTATAGTAGAGAATTTGGTTTTTGAGAACACGTTGATGGGGATTGCATTTAACTTGAAAGAGTATCACCCAGGCGACCCGATGCGAAGACCCCAGAACCTGACGTTGACTATTCGCGGGTTCTTGAAATTTTACACATGGATGGAAAAATCAATCGCAGACCATTACGTTTTTGAAATTGACGACCAGACAATAGGCATGGGTTTGTTTAACTTTCGCGGCCCATCACATGAGGGTGTTGAGTTTTTCAAGTTGCCCATTGCTCTGCCTTCTAATGTGCGTATAACTATTCCTCTGTCCCCCGCACAGCACCTGACAACTTTGGGTGCGTTCGATTCGGAAACCATGGATTTGCTGGCAACAGATTTTTCACTGGTCACCAATACAGGAACATTGTCGCCCGCCGGGATAACCTTGGCGGTAGCCGATTTCCAAAGATTCATGCCGAACGAGGGTTCAATACACTTTGTAAGTGTTGAAGACCAGATGCGCGACATGGCGGATAGTGCAACGGCCGAAGCGACATTCGCACGGTTATTGAGGAGGGTTGCATAATGAAAAAACTCTTTGTTTCGTTTCTTTTAATCGCCTTGTTTGTTACGGGTGTCGTTGTGTTCTCTGTGTCATCAATTGCGCCTGTTCAAGGACAGTCAATTGAACAAACGGATGATACCGTTTGGACGGATATTTCGTGCTTTGTAGGATTGACCCGAATCGGTCGGCCAGGCGGATATCCATCAAACGGCAATTTCCGATTGGTTAATGACATACGTATGCCCTATCCAGGACAAAACAGGCCAACGAACGAAGCCCAAGCCAATAGCATTGGATTGACTATGGCCCAGGTCAATGAATTTACAGGTTTATTGACCAGCGGCAATCCATGGGATACAGAACCGCAAGTGCCAGGGTTTATTCCCGATTATTTTCACCGACGCGGTGGATTGCCCGCGACATCACGTCACCGTGGATGGAGACCAGTTGATTTCCACGGAACATTGGACGGGCAAGGTTATTCTATTTTTGGGTTGGCGGGTGACCGCGGAGCCACAGGTGGCCCAGGACAACAGGCCCTTTATAATGGGTTATTCCGTAACTTGCATGGAACCGTACGTAATTTGAATTTAGAGGTTGGTGCAGACCAAGCGGGACGAACATTGATTGGAGGCAACGCGGGTGCGATTGTGCCTCATGTTCATTTAACGGCCCAAGGTCAAGGCGGCGGCATTCATAATACGGGAATAGGTGGTGTGGCAACCCAAATGTCGGCAGGCAGTTTGGTTGACAATGTAACGGTGACAAGCGCGAATGGAACTCATATTGGTATCTCGGGCGGCTCCATGATGGGCGGAATTGTTGGGTTTATGGTTGGTAATGCCACGTTGCGTAATTCTTTTGTTCGTGCGACGGTTGGTTTTGCCCCAAATGGCAGTATGATTGGCGGAGCCGTTGGTTTGATTGAACACGGCGGTTTGATTGAAAATGTCGGGTCAGTTTCCGATGTTTGGGGCCACAATGACGTGGGGGGCTTGGTTGGTTCTAATTTCACCACAGGCGTAGTAGTCCGTAATAGCTTTAGTGGCGGCACAGTACGTGGCGGAGCCAATCAAAATACAGCCAGTTTTATGGAGCATGCTGGCTCTACTACCTTTGAAAATAATTTCACATTTACAACACGTCACCCAGATTCACCAGGGGGAACATCATTTCGACAGTTTTCTGGACGTTCTTCGTGGGGAACTACCCCGCCTACATTCACCAATAACTGGGTCATTGGTGAGCCAGGCATAGGGCGAGCAAGTATCTTCGGAGCAGGTGAAGGGTTAATGGGTATCTTGTTGGCGCAAACGATAGGCAGTGATGTGTTTAACACTTCCCTCTTTATCGACCATGTGTTAAATGCGGGCGGGTACAATGTTTTTGTGGAATCGGGGACACATGCCGATGCCGACATTATCGGTGACAATGCGATTGGCACCCCAGTTATCAACCGCAACCCGATTGCATTCCCAGAGCGTATTAATATCGTAACATTAGGTCAAGTTGGATTGTTGAATGGCTCGGCATTGTTTGCGGGCCAGAGTTTGAGTTTGCTGCCTGGGGACTACTTGTTAGAAGTTGAGTTTTTGGGTGAAACATTTTCGGCGTCCTTTGTTATTGAAAACCGTCCGTACGATAATAATGAAAAGCACCTTTTCTTTGTTGAATATCGCACCCGCATGGGCGAATTGGTCGACAGGGTTTTAGTTGGCGAGGGATTTGATATGGGCGGATTCCCGCCGCCAAACGACCCAATTGTTTTCGTTGGTTGGTATACCGACCGCTTTGTAGGTGAGCCAGCGGGGATAACATCGGGGACGGCACGGATGATTACCCTGTTTGCGCGTCACCAGGTCAACCGCATTGCAGGTCAGATTACCGTGACGGGGCCGTCATCGGTCGGTGATATTTTTATCGAGATTTTAGACCCAACAGACATGGCATTCGTTACCAGCATCTTTGTCGATACCCAAGGGTATTTTGTGTATGAGAATTTGCAACCCGGAGATTATCGTTTGCGCGTGAAAAAGGATGGGTTCCTGTCTGTACTCTCCCCTGTGTGGAGTGTCGAGATGGGGGTTGAATTGACGATGCTGGACACAATTAACCTGTCCTCCGCCGTTGTATTGTCCGTAACCGCGCCGCAAAACAGCACAGCCATAATCCGCGATATGAACGGGCGTACTCTCTTCCAGGCGGCCTTGGGGTTTACCGCAGCCTTTACATTTGGTTCGATTGATAATTTGTTGTTGGACGGTGATTATTTCCTTATTTTTGAGCGTGCAGGCCACCGCCAAGTCAACATTCCGTTCACGGTCGACCGTGAGAGTATTACAATTAACCACACCACAATGAGCCCAGTTACAATCAGCGGTACGACACGCGCAGGGGCAACGGTTAACCTTATCTTTGCTGATGTTATTGTGCAAACCACTGTCGCTGATGCGGATGGGAATTTTACCTTTTACCAAGTTTATAACCGTACGTACCGCGTCGAAAGTATCTTTGCGGGATACAACACCGAGATATCCGAAGTTACAGTTGTTAACAACAGTGACGCCGAAGTGCATTTTAACATGGATAACCCCCTGATGATTTCCGGCCGTACACGTATTCGTACGACCGTACAACTGTGGCAGGATGATGTGATGATTGCATCCGTTACCGTTGATGCGTTCGGCGAATATTCATTTAGGGTTGACGGCAACGGCACATTCCGATTGGTATTCATCCGTGCGAATTATGACACAGAAGAAATCACGACAGTAATCCAAGGGGCCAGTGTCCGAAACAACGACGTATTGGCACAGCGCACCCCACCAGAGATGAGCCCAGTTGTCGGTCAAGTAATCCAGGCCCTCATTGTTGCCATTATGGTTGGTGCGATATTATATGCGCTGTTTGGAATCAAGTTAAAGCGAAAAAATTCAAAGGAATAGCCAAACAAAAAACGACCCGTACACAGGTCGTTTTTTATTTGGCGCGCCCGAAAGAATTCGAATCTCTAACCTTTGGTTCCGTAGACCAATGCTCTATCCAGTTGAGCTACGGGCGCATATACAACATAAGTATTATATACGTCATTTGGAAAATTGGCAAGTACTTTCATTAATTCATATATAGAATCATGAAACTTTGTGCAAATGGAACCCAAGAAATTTTTGCGACAAGCCAATCCGAGAACAGCAATTTTGTTCGTGTCGGCCATGGTTACATTGACCGAGATAGAACGGTATTGCCCATTCCAATTACCCCACAGGCACCCACCCCCCAACCCGCCAGGCAGCAGTCAGAGGTAGTCAAATTACGGTTTGGACGGGTTCATGTCCAAATTAAAAATGCGCCCGATGTTTTGGTGCGAGAGGAGAATGGTGATTTGATAATTCACCTGCCAAAGTCGGGAAAGGTGTGATATAATTGCATCTATGTCGTCCGCAAAAGATAGCCCTAATGCCGAGAGGCGTAATGCCATAGCAATGTTGACCATCGGGGCGTGTTTTCAAGTCCTGTTTTTATTTGTTGCAGTATTTTTGGCGGCCCAGGTCTTTTTTCTGTCGGATGGGAATTTGGTGTCGGTTGCCCTGTTCGCGTCCTTGGACATGTTGTTTTTGTTTTTAATGTATGTACCGTCGGCGATGTTGGCAAAGCGTATTCCGCCGATTTGGATTATACGTGTTGCGTCGGCCCTGTTTTGTGCCTTTATATTGGTGGTGGTGTTACAGCCAGAATTGCTGGGCAGTCATTATATACTCTTTGGAGCCGTTTGGGGCGCAATTACGGGATTGTTCCACGGGGCAAATAACTATATCATGTCGGCGGGATTAAAGACCGAGCGAACCCAGACATTCATGGCATGGAAGTTGGCCCTGCGCGGTATGATACAAATTGCTTTTCCGTTTACGTTCGGATTGATAATTGACCAAGGTAGCCTCTTTATTACTTCCGTTATTGTATTGGTCATTTGTGTCGGCCAGTTTATTTCTACCCTGTTCGTTAATATTCCACGAACCACCAGCCGCAAGTTCCAAATGCGCGCATATTTTCGTGCGTTGCGCGAGAGTAGTTTCATGTGGCCAGCAATGCGCCTTTGGTTTGTGATTTTCGTGTTTGGAATGACCATACCGATGGGGATTGGGATTACCATAATGATTTTGGTTACGCATGGAGATAATTTGAGTTTGGGGATTTTTGGCAGTATATTTGCGGCCACCAGTATTATTTCCGTAATCATATACAAAAAGAGTCCGAGCCGAGTTCGGTCGGGTTTCTTTTTCGCCGCCGCCACGTTGTCGATTTTAGCGGGTGCGGTATTGTTTTGGGAGATAACCACATTAACGATTGTAATATTCCAAGCTGTGTTAATCACCCTGCGCACCCCCGTCGATATGGAGGAGGTTACAACACGTGTGTCCGCGGCAAAGTATTGGGGCGGCACGGAATTTTACATGGAGAGTTTGGTCTTTTATGAAACCGCGATATCGGCAGGGCGCACGGTTGCCTGTGGTTTGTTGATTTTCGTGGCCGCAATGGGCGCAACCCCGACAATGATTGCGGGGTTGATGTTCACCATTACCGTATGTTTTGCGATTTACACCATCGGATTGTTCAGATGGCGGCGACGGTATGCCCAGTAGGTTTTATTTGCAGGCACAACCGCATCCAGCGTGACTATCGATTGCCATTTGGATTTTGTCCGCATCAACATATTCCATTGGATACATCCCTGTTTTCGCCATATATTGGAACACCGCGAATTGTTTTTCACCCATGACCTGGGATTTTTCGGCGATGAGAGTTCTTAACTCTTGGTTGCTTGCCTCTTTCATTGCGGTGCCGTATGTGGTGCCCAGGAACTTTAGCTGGGTCAGTATATCCGTCATTATCATTTTGTCATCGTATGCCATTTTAATTCTCTCCCTTTTATTTTTTATTTGTTTCCAAGAATGTTAATACTTCTTTGTGATTTGTCAGCGATTGTTTGTTTATTTCCTTTAACATTGCTGCGATTTTTTTGTCTTCCGCCATTTCATACAAGTTTTTTGTCTTTGCCTGTAACAATTCCTCCTGGACCAGAATCTCGTTCAGACTCTGTAAATCTTTTACCGTTAGCATTAAAATAACCCCCTTTTCAATGTAAGAGGGTTATCGTCATTTATGTGGTTTGATATACGTGTGATTACGGATTGCGGATATTCATGCTGCGTATTATGTCCGCGATTCCGCCATAGGCAAAGGCGCGGTCCTGTTCCTGGGTAGTTGGTACGTGTGACCCATTTGGAATAAAGAACATTGCACGCAGGATATATCCAACGGGGGGTTGGCCAGGGATTGTTACCGTCACAGGCACATCAAGCACATGTGCATTGACATTGATGTCAAACCCGTCGGCTTCTTTGCGCCAATAGTTGCCCGCGTAATTGCCAACAGATATCAGCGGCAATGAAACACGGTGCGTCACGCCATCGGGAACGGCGGCATTGCTGTATTCGCCCCGAAGAATAGTTTCCTCGATAAGGTCTTGGGCAATTTGCGAGATATGGGCAACTGTCATGGACGTAAATGGCCCAACAATTGGGAATTTGAAATCCGGGAAGACCAGGTCAAGTAATCGAATCCAGGTATAGAAGTGGTTGCTGTTGCCTTTGAATTGGAAGAATGTTCCACCATCGTTCTCATCCAGAATAATTGGAGCCGTACAGATTTCGTACACCAAAATATTACGAACAGTTATAAAGTTACCAAAGCGCATTTGTTGGCCAACATTTGTCCAGTCTGTGTCGACGTATTCATACACACCGTCCACCATGCCTTGGTCATTGTTGTTGCGGAGGTATCGGCCACCCTCGCGTCCGCCAAATCCACGTCCATAAACCGCGGTAAAGCCCGCGTAACGCAGAACAACTGTGTCGATTTCAAATGGGTGTTCTGCATTTGGTATATAGCTTGGTGTAATCAGGTGTAGGCCTTTTTCGATGATACTGTTTTGAACCCTGTGACCTGCGTTATACATGCCCTCGTTTATGACACCTTCTGTGTGTGCCATTAGTCCTACTTGGAATGGTTTTGCGTTGCCACGGTCGTCTTCGCCTGGGCCGCCTATATTCGATGTTCCCAATACCGATTTCACAACAAAGTCGTTCAACCGTGTTGGGCGGCCACTTGGGTGAACAAAGTTGTCACCAATCAGGTGAATGTTATCAAGGGTTGTGTGGTTTGCAAGCATTTGGAACGAGAATTTTTCGCCCCAGCCCTGGCCCCTGCGACCTGTGTCATTTTCCATTCCGAATCCGTCAAATCCCATACCGTGAACATTTCTGTATGCGCCGTATTCAAAACCACGCTCGGACGTCATTGGGAATACACGTGATTGCAAGGTGTTTTCGCGTATGTGTGCCGCATAAGGTGTGGCATCCAAGGTAAAGCCGTTACCAAAAACGTTGCCAAAGAACCATGTCCCCTCGGCCCATGTTTGCATGTTGTCACGGATTACCAAGTCACGGTAACGGAAAGATGGTGACCAACGCCAGAATTCGCGCAGGTACTCGGTCGCGATTATTTCACGCGGAAAGTTCGCGGTGTCAAGTATGTGGAATATCTCCAAGGCAAATCGTCGTGAGTTCAGTTGCCCCTCGCGCCCAGGGATGTAAAAATCATCAATGGTGAATGCGGTTTCAGATAAAGGCGCGATAAGTTGCCGTCCGCAAGGCAGGCGCACCCCATTAACGATGTATTCCATACGTGCGTTGAATTCAACGGCTTTGACATCGTCAAATGTAAATGCGTTTATTGCATCGCGGATGTCGTAAACATACGAGTATGTAACAACCCTGCTTGGGTCGGCAACCGAATGCCCGCTTATAAGGACACGCCGTACACCTACACCGTGAAATTCAATGTCTACCCTGTTTGCTTCTTCGTCAAATTCAAAACGCAAAACATCGTCGGTTTCCGGATCAACGTTACCGCTCGTCGGCCAAATAGGGGTTCCATCCGTGTTTGTTCCCGTAGGTTCCTGGAGGTATGCCGATAGGATAACTTCCCCCGCATATCGCCATGCCAGTTGCATTACGTCACCCGAACGTGTGTAACCGCCCGTTGGGTTGACATCGTAAAGGCCGAACACACGCTCGCGTGCGATACCTTGGATACGGTGGGAAATTCGCCCGGATTGATTTGGACTGAAAATCCTGTCTAGGAACGGCATACGTGGGTTGCGCACGCGCAAGTTGTATATAAGGTAAAATTCCTCTGTTCCGCGGGTGATATCGGCGCGGAATGTCAGGTTTTCCTCGGTCGAGTCGGCAATCGGACCCAAGAACCGAAATGATAATCCATCGGCGGCGTTAATCAGTGCAAATTCGGAACCCGCCGTTATCGACCATTGAAGGGTGTCATCTTCCTCTAGTCCCGCTATGGCCGGCAACATGATATCACGTTCAAAATCCCAGTTGAATACCATACTGCTGGTAGGTCTTACCAGTGAAAACTCTGTTGCTTCGTCATCGTCTCCGAATACAAAGATTACCAAAATCGGTGTCAACACAACCGCAATAGCGGCCAGTGCAATTATCGTCCATTTAATTGGTTTGGTCATATTGATTTCTCCCTACTTTACTTACCTTGTACCTAGTTTGGCTGGAATATTACCAAAATCATCAGGTTGTCTCCCCCCGCGCTGGCGTGGACTTCGACGGCTCGGCCTGGGTCACGTACCATTTGCAATACGCCCCCTGTAACGGTGACGGCCGTTGTCGGGGTTGCGGTACCCTCGTACACCACGTCAAAACGCAGGTTTATTGGGTTTGCACGGTCGGGACTAACACGAATGAACTCGAAAAGGTTTATTGTTGCACCTTCGCGCATCCATGTTATGAATTCCAATCCCGCATCGGTGGATTCAACCCCCAATTCGTACGCACGGTCGTTGTATGTGTATATTCCTGTGATTGGAACCATTTGAACCTCGCGTCCCACAAAGCCCGCAATCATAAATGCAAGTGACGTAATCAATATCGGCAAAATCAAAAGGAGTATAAGAATAATTTTTTTCATGTCCACCCCCTATTGTTCCAACGCATAGTACCGTCTAGGTCCATGCGCGAACAGAAGTGTCGCCGATATCAAACCAAATCCAATTGCCCCAAAGAAGAATATTGGACGTATCATGTTACCAATTTGACTGACCACCCTTAACCAATCGGGCCCCAAGGCCAGGTGCGAGGAATACTCGCCCGCCATGGTGAACATTCCAACCAATCCACCGACAACCAAACCGATTATCATAATTGTGTTGATGTGTTTGGTGCTGCCTGTTAACTCTCCCGCCGCAACTTGGTTACATAATGGCGCACGCAGGTCTAGATACATCCCCATGCAAATATAACCAACAGCCAGCATAGTTCCAGATATGAGTAGATACCACGCATCCCACCCATAGATATATTGCAACAATGCAAACCCACCGGTTGGGTCGGGATTATATGGAATACGTAATATCAGAACCGATGCGACAATCGAGATAAAGATAGGAACGAACACAACCAAAGATTTGATAAGCAATTGCCGCCTAAACTCAACAGGAATAAGTTTCGTGTGATAGACATTCCACCCTTCTCGCGTGATACTGCTTGCCGCGAAACTGCTACTTAATGGCAACAGTATCAACAGGACGAACATGGAAACACCGAACGTCAGGGCGTTGGCTTCCTCGACCGCACCACCCCAGTTACGGAAATTTTGATACGAACTGAACATTGCTACCCGCGAAACCAAATATACAAACAACGGGGTCAGGACAACCACAATCAAGAATTGAAAGGTATAGTTTGAACTGCGTGCTATGTTCAATGTTTCTTTTTTGGCGGATGCATAAAATGGGTGGCGTTTCGTGAATGTGGATTTACATGCAAAAGATGTTTTTTGTGCGCGTTCATCGGCAAAGGTCTTTTTGTAATTTGCTCCCGCAACGATATATGAAATGACCATTAAAATCGCGGACAATCCAATAACGGCAAAGAAACTCCATAATGCCGTATACCAACGTGTGTCAATCATGTTTGCAAACAACCATTGGGGCAAAAACCATCGCGCACCATTTTGGATACTTTCCGCATTCTCGCGCAATGCCTCGGTGAATTGACCGCTGTCTACCACCGCGTACATTATTTGGTTAACGATTTCCATGTAAACGATAATGGCCAGAACCAAACCAACCAAATAAACCAATGATGTTGTAATCGCGCGTACGCGCATAAAGGCAACAAGTTTTTGCATTGGGTAAAGCAACAACGTTGCGATAAAGAAAGGTAAAACAGGGGCCAGTATCAGGATAAACGGAATATAGACCGCGAATCCCCATGCCATATTCGCGGCAAAAGCATAGGCAATCAAAATAGGCAACAGGATTATAGTAGCGAACAGGATTTCAAACAAATACGAAACGAATATTTTTGACATGAAAATCTGACGCTCGGTAACGGGTAACTTTAACAACAATTCCCGTTCGTTATTGATATCCAATTTCCGTACCAACGTGGGAACCAAGAATATTGTTTGTATTGCCTGGAACCCCAAAATCGTAAAGATAAGGAATTCACGGCGAAGGTCAAAGGGACTGCCGCGCTCCATCACGAATTGGTTGGCCAGCATATAATATGCAAATATAAACGCGCCGAATATGACCGCAGCCAAAACCAGTAATAGTATAAATTTCGCCGTTTCCCGTCCTGTGCGTTTTTTTTGCAGGGCAACGCGCGCTTTGAATTGTAATTTTATAAGGGTCCAAACCGATTTCATAGGCTTACTCCCCCTCTCCGCCCGCGCTTTCCGTTGCGGCGACGGCGGTGTCCAGGGTGTCCTTGACTTCGGCCATTATCATTTTTGATGCACGGGCTTTTCCGTGTTCTTTTGCCAATTCTTCTTCACGGGCACGTAATGCGGCACGTTCTTTGTTTTGTATGGTTGTCGCCTCTTGGGTCATGGCGATAAATTCTTCTTCCAGGTTTTTTCCGGTCTTGCGGTATTCATTCAAATCGATATCCCGAATGACCCGACCACCATGGATGATAACCGCACGGTCACAGAGCCGCTCGACGGTGTCCAGATTGTGACTGGAAAAGAAAACACTGTTCCCCGCCTTGGCGTATTCCTTCATGTAATTCTTGACCTCGAAAATAGACTGGGGGTCAAGACCGACCATAGGCTCGTCCAAAATCCACAACTTTGGCGAATGAATCAATGCGCCAATGATGGAAATTTTTTGTTTCATACCGTGGCTGTAACTCATAATCTGGTTATGAACCGCGTTCTCCATGTTGAATATCTTGACCAACTTTTCAAACGTAGCTTTACGGGCCTCGGGTTCGACCTTGTACAGGTCGGCCAAATAGTTAATGTATTCAACCCCCGTCAGCTTGTCATACACCGCATGGTTGTCTGGCACAAAGCCAAAGTTCTTTTTTGCGTTGTATGCGTCTTCACGAATATCGTGCCCGCAAACCTCTATGCGGCCCGCGGTTATTGGTGATATACCCGTGATACATTTTATCGTTGTCGACTTTCCCGCACCATTGATTCCCAAGAACCCAAAGATTTCCCCTTCGTTAACTTGGAAGCTAATGTCTTGGGCGGAAATGTATTTTGCGTTTTTGTAATGTTTGAATAAATTTTTGACTACGAGTGTAGCCATAAGCTAACCTCCCTAATGACAGTAGCATGTGCAAATGCCACATAGACCATTATACAGCGAGGAAACATGCCGAGCAAGTGAAAACATTAAATTGGTACCGTTTTGACCCCTCTGGGGGCCCAAATCGACAATTTTAGTGCCCGATGACGGATAAAAAGCTATGCCGGACGACCGTACATGGTCATTTCACGCTCTGGCTCGGCCTCGGAACGCAGGTCTCTTGCACGTGCCTGGGGCATGGTTTTTTGGTCCATGACTTTGGTGTTTCTGATGTCACGTTCTTTGTTCAGGACATTTCGCGCAACATCAAAGTTTGAATTTGTGAACATTTCATTTCGGTTCCATTGACCTTTTTCCATCCCTGCGACATCCATTCCCAACTTGCCCAAGGTATCCTTTATCCTTGGCGGCCATTGTTTGTTTCCCTCGTCTGGCTGGGTACCGTTTGCATCTGTTGCCTGTTCTTGGTTTTGCTCGCCTGTGTTCTTAATTGCGCCCGATGGCCCAACGTATCCCGCGACCTTTTCACCGCCCGCCATGAATGCTTCTTGGGCGTTTTGTTGGTCTTGTTGCCGCAACATATGTTCGGGCATGGATTCCTTGTTACGATAATTCAGGTTGGATATCAAATACTGCTCGGATGGATAATCATGGAATGTAAAATAGAACGTTATTTCATCGGGAACACCTTGGACCTGTTTATCCGCGACACTGACCCCTATTGTTCCTACCCATTGCATTGCGTTGATTGCACGTTGATATTCGGTCGGGTCGGGTTCACGGCCGTCCTCGGGCCAAAGGGTTCCTTGCACCCATTTGGCAAAATTTGCGCGCGACTGGGCATTTTCACACATTGCGGCAACCTCTGCCCCATCCTTTTCCCGCATCTCTTCCTTTTTTTGTTCCTTTGCCGTAGCCGTAGATTTTACGTGGCTCATTTCTTTTTCAATCTCGGCCTTGGTTTCGTGTGATAATTCCCGCTCTTTCCCGCCGTCGATGCCAACATATCCATGACGGTCCATGTTTTCGCGCAATATTTCTATCTCCATATCATCACGCGCTATATCCGTACCACGAATGACGCGAATTGCATGTTGAATCCCCTCGACCTGGCACCGTTTATATATCTCGGTGTTCAGGGGCTTTCCCTCTTTTTCAACAGAAGCCAACAGCACGGCAATCGCCTGCTCTGCCTTCCGCCCTATTTGCATCATTTCAGTTTCAAACTTTTCGCCGTTTCCGCTTAATTGCTCTTGTGCCATTGCCCCAGTATAAGTTATATTAGTTTGAAATGGAAAACACTTTTGTACACCTGCATAACCATACCGAGTATAGTCTTCTTGACGGCGGCGCACGTATGAGCGTCATGATTAAACAGGCAAAAAAACACGGAATGCCCGCAATTGCCATAACCGACCACGGAAACATGTACGGAACATACAAATTTTACAAAGAATGTAAAAAACAAGGTATAAAAGCCATCATAGGATGCGAGGTTTATATGGTCGACGACATTGACCAAAAAAACTTTAAAGAACACAAGGCGCACTTTGTCCTTCTTTGCAAAAATAATGCGGGATATATAAATCTATGTAAATTAAACACCATCGCGTGGACACGCGGATTTTATGGCAAGCCCCGAATCGATTACAATATACTGGCCGAACATTCCGATGGGTTGATTGCCCTGTCCGCCTGCCTTGGGGGACATATCCCACATTACCTAATGAAAGGCATGTATGACGAGGCCAAGAAATACGCCCTCCGTTGTAAAGAGATTTTCGGCCCCGACTTTTATATTGAACTGCAAGACCACGGCATGCCGGAACAGGCCCAGACAAATCCCCTAATGATTAAAATGTCCGCGGAATTGGACATTCCCCTGGTCGCGACAAATGACATACACTATGTCAATCGCGAAGATGCCGAGATGCAAGACGTCCTGATGTGTGTCGAAATGAAGAAAACAATCGATGACCCCGACCGTATGAGATTCCCTGGGTCAGAATTTTATTTGAAATCGGCCACGGAAATGCAAAAACTCTTTGGTGAAATTGCCCCAACGGCACTCTCCAACACCGTTAAAATCGCCGAACAATGTGATTGTCATCCGTTTGCCCGTGCCGATTTAATTCCCGTTTTTGACAATGATGCAGGCATCGACAACGCAACGTATCTGCGCCGCTTGGTCGAAAACGGCCTTCGCGAACGTTACGGCGAAATCACCACGGAAATCCAGGCCCGCTATGACCATGAATTTAACATGATTGATTCAAACGGCTTTACCGATTATTTCCTAATTGTTTGGGATTTGATGAAATTCGCAAACGACAATAACATTGCCGTCGGCCCTGGCCGTGGCTCGGGTGCAGGGTCGATTATCGCATATGCCCTGAACATTACTAAACTGGACCCATTTCGATATAACTTACTCTTTGAACGGTTTTTGCATAACGAACGTGTATCTATGCCCGACTTTGACTTGGACTTTTGTTATATCCGCCGCGGCGAGATAATCGAATATGTGCGCAATCGGTACGGCAATGAAAAATTCTGTCAAATCGTTACCTTTGGTTCGTTGGCGGCAAAGGCCGCAATCAAGGACGTCGGCCGTGTTTTCAAAATCCCATATACCGAGGTCGACAAAATAACAAAACCAATGCAATTCAGCCAGGTTATGCGCCCCCCTATGCTGCCCTATATATTCGACCGCAAGGAAATTCTCGACCCGCGCGAGGGTTCTGATTGGGCGGACAAGAACGAAATGGACCAGGAAAAAATCCTGGACGCATACCGCAAAGACAAAGCAAAACTTAACGAGTTAAAAAACCGCGACCTTATCGAACTTTATAACACCAACGAAGACATTCAAAAAATCGTTGACATTGCAATTAAAATCGAGGGCTTTCCGCGTAACTGTTCCACACATGCCTGTGGTGTCATCGTATGTAAAGAAATTGTCGGGCACGTCACCCCCCTGCAACGAAATGGCGAGGATATCACAACCCAATTCGACATGAAAGAGGTCGAGGAACTGGGAATGCTAAAACTGGACTTCTTGGGTCTGATTACCCTGACGGATATTAATATGACTCTTGCGGCACTTCGGGCCGACCACGGTGTGGAACTGGATTTTTATGACCGCAAAACGAACATCAATGCAATGGGCAGTCCCTGGTACGACGACCCCGAAGTCTATAAAATGCTATCCGAGGGCGACAGCGATGCCGTATTCCAATGTGAAACGGGCGGGTTCAAAAAATTCCTAAAAGACCTGAAGCCGGAAACTATCGAAGACATCATCGCGGCGGTTGCCCTATACCGCCCTGGGCCGATGGATATGATTCCCGACTATTGTAAATCAAAAAACGACCGTACAAAAACCATCAAATATGACCACCCTATGTTGGAACCAATCCTAAAGGCTACGTATGGTGCAATTATCTACCAGGAACAGGTCATGGACATCTTCCGTGTTATGGGCGGGTATTCCCTGGGCCAGGCCGACATGGTTCGCCGTGTTATGGGGAAAAAGATAATCTCCGAAATGGACCGTCACAAACAAATTTTCGTATACGGTGATGAAAAAATGGGCATCAGCGGTGCCATGGCAAAAGGCGTGAAAAAAGACGTTGCCGTGAACGTTTTTAACAAAATGGCAAAGTTCGCGGGATACGCATTTAATAAATCGCACGCCGCATGTTATGCATATATTTCCTATCAAACCGCATACCTGAAACGGTACTATTACCCATATTACATGGCATCTGTCCTGAACCACCGCGTCAACAAATGGGATGTAATGACATATTATATCGTTTCTATAAGAAGCAGTGGTACCGAAGTCCTCCCCCCCGACATCAACAAATCACAAACATATTTCACCGTTGAAAAAACCGAAAATGGCGATGCCATACGTTTCGGCCTTGGTGCATTAAAAAATGTTGGCACGGCCGTTATCGAAAACATTATCGCCACACGAACGGGTGGCGGGCCCTTTACATCTTTTCAAAATTTCTGCAAACGCGTCGATGCAACATATCTGAACAAAAAGGTATTGGACAGCCTCATCCTCTCGGGGGCATTTGACGCATTCGGAAAAAGAAGCCAACTCCTGCACATTTATCCGGCAATCATCCGCCAATCGGTCACCGACAAACGGGCGGCACAAAGCGGCCAAATGTCACTCTTCAACCTGGCAACCACCGAAACGGCCATAGAGGAAGATGTCGCCCTGCCCGACATGCCCGAATTCGATGATTTCCAAAAATTGAAATACGAAAAAGATATCGTGGGCATTTATCTAAGCGGCCATCCGCTGGAATCCTATTCCAAGGAATTTGAAAAATTCACATTCGACACACGGTTCATCGCACGCGCAAAAGAAGGCGAGGACGAGGTCGAAGAAGAACACGCCCCTGGATTTGAAAATAATACCCCAATAATAATGGGCGCGATTATCACGGGGATAAAGCGATTAAAGACCAAAGCAACCAGTCGCGAAATGGCCGTTCTGCAAATCGAAGACATGTACGGTGGGTGTGAAGTCATGCTCTTCCCCGCCATTTACGACAAAGTCCGCCATCGAATCGAACAAGACATGGTTGTACAAATACGGGGGAAACTCTCTATGCGTGATGGCGAAGACAGTATAATCTTGGCCGACGACATAACCCCAATTCACGAGGAACCATCCCCAACCCCGTCTGCAACCACTCTATCAAAGGAAAAAGCAACCGAAGTTAAATCCATGATTGATGACGCGATGGGTGCCACCGAGCTATGGTTGCGATACAACGCCGCGGATAAACACCTGCATGGCGATATCAATGTGCTGTTGCACAATTATCGCGGAGACGACTTGACCGTTATGATTCGCAATATCTCAAATGGACAATTAATAAATCATAATGTGAAAATCCGCAAATGCGAAGCCGTGGTCAAAGAAATCATCGAAAAGATAGGTTCCGAAAACGTTAAATTTCGGTAATCTTCCTCAACCGATTAACTACGCCACTCTTTGTAATCCCCAGAATTTGGGCCAACTCCTCATAACTGGCTTCTGGATGGGCCAGTCTCGCTTGTGCCGTCTCACGCAATTTTTCGGACAATGATGAGACATTGATTTTGCGAATGGCCTCAACTTGGGTGGCTGCGGCCTCGATTTGTTTTGCGATGTTTGCCGTATCACAATTCGCACGACGGTTTGAATTGTTTCGCACATCACGCAAGGCAATTTCGTTATGCAACATCATCAACGAATTTGTGGCACCCATCAGGGCCAAGAGCGAACAAACACACTCCCCACTCTTCAGGTACACAATAAACTTGCCATTCCTCCCCATCAATTTTGGCAACATCTCGAACATAGCCAAAATTTCCGATAGCTCCACCGACTCCTCATACGTATCAAAACTAAACTCAATGTGATAGCCGCTCTTCATGCTCCCGCTGGCACACCTTAAAAAGGTATCAACAACAAAACGGGCAACCTCACTACCCTCTTGGGTTTGTATCTCTTCTCTTATGCTGTCAATAAAATTCATTCGGTACACCCATACTGCCTGCGGGGACTCTCCGCTTAATCGCTTTTCCTGTTTATTACTTTTTCGCGTTTGCGCTGCTCCTTGGCCTCTTTCTTTGCTTTTTTACTTTCTTCTTTCGCGGCTTTTTTTTCTTTGGCCTTTTGCTTCTTCCATGCACGGTCACCTGACGGGGCTACACTCGCCTCCTCTTCATCATGCTTTGCTTCTATGCTTGCCAATAAATTCGCCTGACCGCGGCGAAACGGCCCATGTAAATTCACGATGTCTCCATCTTTATAATCACAGTACTTCAAAAATTCCTCGGCCCGCTCTGTCCGCCCAACATGTTTTGGGTCGTGGGCATCACTGCTTATAACAAATTTCGCACCAACGGCCAATGCACGCTCGAAATCAATCGGTCGAAAAGATATGCGCTTGCCATTAAGCTCCAACAATGTTCCGCGCTCGGCACACGTCTTGGCCACCTCGACAACATTCACCTTGTAATATGAATTCGGATGAACCCAAATATCAATGTCGTTCTTCTCGATGACGCGCTTCATTATCTCTGTATTCTTGGCTTTCCTGCCGCGCGGGATGAAACGCAAAAACATCCAAATATAATTTGGAATAACAAAAGTAAAAAATTGTTTCAAATTCTTTGACTTTGCCCCCGGATGAAATCCACAGAGCACAATGTCCATATCACGACGGTTCTCCTCGGCCAAATCGATACTGCCATCACTGCCCGTTACATTTGCCTCGGTGCCAAAGAATACTTTTATCCCATGCTCTCGCTCGGCCTTTTCAACCAATGCTTTTATCTGGGGAAAATGCTTTGTCCTTACACCCGAAAAGGCCGCATGGCCATGGTCGGTAATTGCAATTTCATGTAATCCAACTTCTTTTGCGGCACGAACTATGGCATCTACTGTTGCCTCTTTACTGGCATCCCTTGAAAACTCGGAATGCGTGTGGTAGTCGCCATAGATTTTCATTATCCTGTATTATGCCCTTTCTACATAGGAATCGGTACGTGTGTCGACCTTAACCTTGTCACCTTGGTTAACAAACATTGGAACCTTGATAACAATACCGCTCTCCAACGTTGCGTTTTTCAATGCTGAACGCGCCGTGTCACCCGCAACTGCTGGCGGACACTCTACAACTTCCATAACTACAAATGTTGGGGCCGCAACTTGTATTAACTTGCCGTCGGCAAATGTAAAGGTAAATAAAACACCCTCTGTGTTGTAACGCATCGCATCGGCAACCATCTTCTCGTCAACTGGCATCTGCTCGAATGTCTCGGCATCCATGAAATGATAAACTGTTCCCTCGTTATAAAGAAACGAAAGCTCTTTCCGTGTTAAATCAACATCTGGGAAATGGTCGCCCACGTTAAAACGCTTCTCCTGAACCGCCCCGGTTTCCAAATTCCTAATCTTCGCCCGAACAAAAGCCGCCATACGGGGCTGTTGAATGTGCGCCGATTCAACCACGGAAAAGAAATTCCCTTCCATCTTAAAGATACTACCTGCTCTGAAATCTCCTGCTGTCATACCATTTATTATACGCCCACCCCTACCATTTGACAAGTAAAATTAAAATTAAAAACCTCGCTGCTTGCAAATCTCATCAAGTTCGCGCCATCCCCTTCCCTTGCTGAACTCCGCCGCCTGTCCTGGTGTAAATCCATCGAACAACATCTGATGTACTCCCAACCTCTTTATTCTTTTTTTCAATATCGCCTTAAACTTCAATTCCTCGGCTATCATAGCCATATATAACACGGTGAACCAAATACAAACATCCAACGATAATTCCTCGTATGCGGCCGAAATCTCTTCAATTTTTTGCAACACCAAATCTTCTGCAAAATTTTTCGTGCTTTCATATATTAAAACAAAATCTCCATAAACTCTATCAACCCCAAACCTTTCGGCCAAATCAACAATAAACTGGAAATACTCGCTATCCTTCGGTGCATACCTGCTCTTTTGCGGTCGTGTCAAAAATACGCAATGACTGTCAAAATTTCCTTGTCCATACTCTAAAAAACTACCGTCGCTAAAAGTTTTCATTTCTTATAATTTCTCACAATAATTTCCGTAACCTCTCCCCTTTTGTCTGCCTGGCAATTTATCATGCGCTTGGCGTTAATTCTTTGAATATCAAAACCTTTATAAATCTCATCAAAAAAGTTATCGTTTGGGTCTGCGTTCTTGGGGTCTGAATTACTTAACATAACCCTGCAACCCCGTTCGTTCAATTCATAAAACAAAGCCGCCAATTTCTTTTGCTCGTCATCACTGAATTTATAATGCGAATAACTGACAAAAGACGCCGACAGGGTCAACGGTCGATACGGCGGGTCAAAATATACAAATGCATTGTTGACAATGAATTCACGACACTGTTTGTAATCACCATGGATAATTTCAACTCTTTGTAACAGTTTTGAAACTAACAAAAGATTATCCCTGTCACAAATGTTCGGATTTTTGTACTTGCCAAACGGCACATTGAACTCACCCTTGCTGTTAACTCTATAAAGCCCGTTGAAGCAGGTCTTATTCAAAAAAATAAAATCCGCCGCTTTTTCAAAATCGTATTCAACATTAATCTTGTTTTTATTATATCTGTTCCTAATCATGTAATAAAACTCGGACTGAACCAAAGAATTAAATTCTTTTTCCAACTGCTCCAATCTTCTAATAACTTCTGCTACATCTTTCTTGATACATTGATAGCAATTAATAAGCTCCGTATTTATATCTATAATCACGGCTTTTTCGATGTTAAATCTTTGCATCACATCAAAAAGGACTGCACCGCCGCCAACAAACGGCTCGATATACACTTTGAAATCCGCTGGATACATAACCCTAAATTTATCTAAAAGCTGGCCCTTTCCACCGGCCCATTTCAAAAAAGGTCTTGCAACACCCATGATTAAAATTCTACCACACAATCCGCAAAAAGCCTGTACAATATAACTTATGAAGTACAAAGTAAACCGCAAACAAAATATCTCGGCCATGTGCATCGTGTGCGGGGATAAAAATGGACTGGGCATACAAACCCGATTTTACGAATGTACAAACGAATCGGGCGAAGACGTCCTGCTGACTGTCTTCACCCCGCGCGCGGAACACCAAAGCTATCCTGGCATTATGCACGGCGGAATGACCGCGGCAATATTGGACGAGGCATGCGGCCGCGCAATGTCAATACATCGTCCCGAAAAATGGGGCGTCACATTGGAACTACAGGTTAAATACCGAAAGCCCGTACCGTTGGGGGCCGAGCTATACTGCGAAACAAAAATGATAAAAGAAACCAGTCGCGGCTTCGAGGGCGAGGGTAAAATGTTCGACCGCGACGGTAAAATACTGGCCACCGCCGTCGGAACGTTTGTTTATATGGACCCACTAAAAATCAATGCCGAGGGCGTAACCCCCGAAAATTGGTATTACATAGAAGAAGAGCTACCCGAATACATCGAAATTGGCTAGTTACCTTTGCTCGTAAAACGGCTCGACGTCATCCTCGTTATCCCAATCAAATACAACTTCTGCGGGGCTGTATCCGTCGCCATCCTCATTCTCGTCATCATATATGTCATTTTCTAATTCAAAGCTCATGGACACATTATCTGCATCTTCGGGTTCATCTATACTTTCCTCTTCGACTTCAACAACATTGACCTCTTCAATAACTTCTTCTATTACTGGCTCTGGTTCTTCCACCTGTTTGATTTCTTCAATTGGTTCTTCCTTGGTGTTAAAAACTTCTGGTGTTGGTTCCTCTTTGATTGGCGCGGGCTCTGGTTCTGGAACTACAACCTCCTCAACCACCTCTACAACCTCAATTACCTCCACAATCGGCTCTAGTTCTGGTTCAACGACCTCAATTATCGGTTCAGGCTCTGGAATAATTTCCACAACTGGCTCTGGCTTGGGTTCGGGCTTCACAACAACTGGCTTTACGTTCACACGAACACGTTGCATCTGTTCTGCTATTAAACTAATTGGCTCCTGTTTGGGCTCGGGTTTTGATTCTAACTTTGGCTTCTCTTTAACTATCTCGGTTGCGGGGCCACCCCGCTTGTCTTTTACCGTTTGGCGTTCACGTGCGATTGCTAAACTTCCCGCTGGGACGTTATCGGTAATCGTACTGCCTGCCGCCACTATTGCATCATCATCAATCAACAATGGTGCAACCAGGTTAACATTACTGCCCAGAAATACCCTGTCACCCACCACCGTCTTGTGCTTTTGTTTTCCATCAAAGTTACAAAACACAACACCACAACCAACATTACAATCAACACCAATCTGTGCATCACCAACATAGGCATGGTGTGCAATCTTGGTTCCATCACCAATGATGCTGTTTTTAATCTCTACAAAGTTCCCTATGCGGCAATTCCGCCCAATACGGGTGCCACTGCGCACGGTTGCAAACGGCCCAATACGTGACCCGGACTTGACATGAACCTTCCCGCTGATGATTGTGCTTGGCTCTATCATAACACCTGGCTCCAATACAACCTCTGCCCCTATATGAACATTGGACGTGTCAATAAACCGCACACCGTTTGCCAAATGCCCACCGTTAATCCGCGCCTGCATGATTTGCGTTGCATCGGCCAAACGCGCATAATTATACACCGCCAAAAAATCTTCAGGTATCAAATCTGGCGCGGTAACTGGCTCAACCTTTGTGGCCTCACGAATGAACTCCTGCTCAAATAACCATCCCCGAGGCAAACGTACCGCCCTGTGGCCGAACATCGTCGCAAACGACAACGCCGATTCAATCGTCTCGGAACGCAACAAAGGCATGTCCGCATAAATGACCATAATGTACTTATGACGGGTCAGGTTCCTGCGCACCAACGTAATAATGTCATCACGTGTGCTGGCCTCGACCTTGCGATAATGAAACGTCTGCAAGGCATTGTCCAACCACCCCTGCATCGTGCGGCCACAAATATCCAACTCATATGGATTCTGCATTGAAAAACCCTGCAACTTTGGAATCAAGACCAGAATAAACAACTCATCAGACCCCGCAATTTTAATCGGAGCCTCCTGTGTCATAGTTTGCATACTTACTCCTTAACCAAAAGTGTGAATAAGCCCTCCAGGCCGTACGAGAACTTTACTTTTAATTTATATGTACCCAACGTTTTAATTGGTTCTGGCAACACGATGTTACGCTTTTCGATTGAAAAGCCCGCCTCCGTCAACGCACGCGCAACCTCGGTTCCCGTTATACTGCCAAACATCTTACCGCCCTCACCCATCTTTGCAACCAATGTAACGGTGGTCGGTTCCAACTTCGTAATAACCTCACGAATGGCTTTCTTCTCTTCCTCAACGTGAAAGGCATTTGCTTCTTTCTTCGCGGCAACACTCGCCAAAACGCCTGCATCGGCCAAAACACCAATTTTGTTTTTGATGATAAAGTTTTTTCCATAACCGTCGTTGACGTTAATCACCTCACCGGCCTTTCCTTTGCCCGCCAGGTCTTTTAATAATAAAACTTGCATGAAAAATCCCTCCTGTTGCAATAATACCAAAAAAGGAGATGATAGTAAAATGGAAATAAGGTGCCGCAAAGGTGATTGTACATATAACAACGGGTGCAGCTGCATGGCAAAGCTGGTTTCTGTCGGACGAAAGAGCAATTGCGAATCCTATATGTCTGACGAGCTAAAACACAACCTAATAATTGAAAACGGCAACCTGTTTGAAATATCCGAAGAACTTGTCGCACGCAACCTGCGAAACGTCCCCCTCGCCTGCCGTGCACGAATATGCCTCTACAACCGCGAGGGCTCTTGTTGGGCAAACGGTATCTCCGTAATTGACGACGATGACGCCCAATGTGCCACATTCATCGAACGCTAACACTTCGCACCTTTCCCGCTATTACATCTCTCACAAAGGGTCTGCAAATTCTCCAACTCACTCTTGCCCCCACGTGCAACTGGAACGATATGGTCAACGTGTAACCTTACACCATCCCCCTGACTAAACCCGCATATACAACATGTAAAATTATCCCGCCGCAAAACATCATACCTAACGCCGTTTGTAACCTTTGCCCGCTCTGCTTGACGGCTGTTTTTGTATTCATTTTCCTGCAATACCATGGCATAAATGCCCATCGTATCACAAATCTTAAATACTTGTTTTTCCCGATATTTGTTTTTCCCGCCTGGTGACATATATGTCTTTACACAGACAATTCGCATGTTCGCCTTGGGCTTCTCATAAACCCAAAGATTTTCCGCGACAAATTCACGCAAAACATCCGTCATTATTATCCGTTTATATTGCGCCAAACTGGTACAATCTGCTGTATACACGAACTTAATTCGCCGCATTAATTATCCCCGTAAATTTATTCGGACAAAGGGCCGCTCCGCCAACCAAAACCCCATCAACATTCGGAATAGCCATGATTTCGCCCGCATTTTTGTCTGTTACCGAACCGCCGTACAAAATCGGTGCTTTTGTAATCCCGCGAATAAATACATGGATGTCCGCAATTTCTTCCATGGTCGGAACCAACCCCGTACCAATGGCCCACACGGGTTCATATGCAACAATAAATTCACCATCCAACTGCCCCAAACCCGACAACTGCCTCGACAATATATCTTTGGTCTTACCCGATTGATATTCTTCCTTGGTCTCCCCCACACAAACAACTGGCACTATCTCATTTGAAATTGCCGCCTTTGCCTTATTAATCACAAATTCATCTGTTTCAACGAATTTGGTACGCCGCTCACTATGCCCAACCAATACATACCCCACGCCTAACTCAACCAACATCTCGGCCGAAACCTCACCCGTATATGCTCCATTCTCGGCATAGTGCATATTCTGCGCACCAACGGCAAAACCATCTGCCGCCCCAACCGTTGTCAATGCCGTAAATGGCGGACAAATCACCACCGTATTCTTGGTCTGCGGCCGAAATTCATCCAAAAAATCCTTCGCCCCCGCATTCGTCATATTCATTTTCCAATTTGCAATAATAAATTTTCCCATGCTATAATCATAACACAAAGGAGACTTTTTGGACAAATATAAAAGTAAAATAGCCTATATTGCCCAAAGTACAATCGCAAACTTCCAACCTGGACGGGAAAAAGAATATCAAGAAATCTCCATTCCGCGGATGCAAGCCGAGTTCGGAAAATTGTTTATCGAAATCCATGAAGACCAAACCATTACCCCCGAACAAAAACAAACTCTATTCAAAGAAATCAACGGCCTACAAGCCAGCCTATCCCAAGGCGGCCAAAACAAACAAAATGAACGCGGCCCAGAAAAAGGTCACGCCCAAGGCATCCCACAACCCTTACCTGAAATGGGAATGATGATGCCTGTATTCCCCCAACAGGCACCTGTACAAAATATTACAAACAACTTTATAAATATCGGGGATATCTCGAAAATCCCACCAGAGATACTGGATAAGATTCTCGAGGTTGCAAAACCTGCCCCTACCCAAACGGCACCAACAATGCCTTTTACAATGCCTGGCATGGTTCCACCGCCAATGATGATGCAACAAGGCATGGGTATGCCTATGCCTGGATTCGGACAAATGCACCCCGAACCCGAACCTGAAAAATCAAAACGCCAAATTGGGTTTATCGGGTTTCAAACTGGTGCAAACAAAGCCAATACGGAAATGAGCATAGAAGAATTAAAAGAGGCCGAACGCCTAACTCTCGAAAAACTAGAAAAAATCAAACAGCAAATCCAAGAAAAATCCAAAGACGAGGCGCAAAAATGAAAATTTCAAAACATTCACTAATTGAACTCGCTGACGGACAAAAACTCCTGTTGGTTGACGCAAAACGAATCGGCGGACGCGACTTCTGTCTCTTATCAACAACAGCCACCCCCATAGAAATGCAGGTTGCTGAAATCCAAATCAACAACGGCAATGCCCAAATAAGAGACTATGTGGGAAGCAATTATAAAGAAATCCTCTTCGCACTTCTGCAAAATTAGTCATGGATTTGTTGGTATAAATATGGTATAATCCTAAACATGGGACTTTTTCAAAGTGATAACACAAGAAACGTAAACAAATTAAAGAAAATCGCCGACCGGGTTATTTTACTCGAAGACGAATTTTCAAAAAAGACCGACACCGAACTGCGCGGCATGACCGATATCTTACGCGGCAAATTGGCAAATGGCGAAACCCTCGAGGCAATCCTGCCCGAGGCCTTCGCCACCGTGCGCGAGGCCGCATATCGTGTCCTAAACCAAAAACCCTTCTATGTCCAGGTTCTCGGTGGCCGCGGCCTCCTCCAAAAACATATTGCCGAAATGAAAACTGGTGAGGGTAAAACCCTTACCTGTGTGCTCCCCGCTTATCTGAACGCCTTGGCTGGAAAAGGCGTGCATATCGTCGAGGTCAACGAATACCTTGCCAAACGTAACACCGAGTGGATGGGAAAAATTCACCGTTTCCTCGGACTGACCGTTGCGTTCTGCCGCTCACAATCCGACCCAAAACAAAAACGCCTCGCATATGGCGCGGATATAACATATATCACCAGCAGCGAACTCGGCTTCGACTACCTGCGCGATAACGTCGCCCACACGGTCGAGGAACGTGTTCAACGCGGCCACTATTTTGCAATCGTTGACGAGGCCGACAGTATCCTCATAGACGAGAGCCGCACTCCCCTCATCATGTCCATGCCAACAAAAGACAACAGCGACAACTACCGCATATGCGACAAATTCGTCCGCGGCCTTCGCGAAGACGATTACGAGGTCGACCTAAAGGAACGCGCCGTCCGCCTGACCGAGGCTGGTATTGAAAAAGCCGAACGCTCTTTCGGCCTTGACAACCTGTCGGATGCAAACAACATGGAACTGAACCACTTTATAAACAATGCCCTGCGCGCTCACCTGGTGTTCGAGGTCGACGACGACTACATCCTAAACAAAGACAAAGAAGTCGTAATCGTTGACCAAAACACGGGACGTCAAATGGCGGGCCGCCGTTACAGCGACGGTTTGCACCAAGCTATCGAGGCCAAAGAAGGCGTACCCATCCGTAACGAAGACAAAACGGTCGCAACAATAACCATCCAAAACCTGTTCAAAATGTACCCAAAACTGTCGGGCATGACGGGTACGGCCAAGACCGAGGAAAACGAATTCAAAAAAATCTATGGTATTGACGTTGTTACAATCCCAACAAATCGCCCCGTAAAACGTGCGGATGCTCCCGACGTCATCTTCCAAAAGATGGAGGGAAAACTCGGAGCCATCTTGGAAGACGTGAAATGGCGACACGAACGGGGGCAACCCGTCTTGATTGGTACAACAACAATCGAAAAATCCGAGGAAATTTCAAACCACCTGAAAAAATACCGCATCCCCCACGTTGTCCTTAACGCAAAAAACCACGAACAAGAAGGTGACATCGTCGCCCAAGCAGGTAAAAAAGGTGCCGTCACAATCGCAACCAACATGGCGGGTCGTGGTACCGACATCCTGCTCGGCGGTAACCCCGACTATTTGGCCAAAAAACAACTTATAAAAGACGGTCTTGAACCTGACCAAATCGACGCGGCAACATCTTTCCACGACACGGTGGACGCCGAAGTTCTCTCTCTGCGCGCCCAATACAAAACCTTATACGACCGATACAAAGACGAAACCGAACGCGAAAAGGAAGAAGTTCGCGAACTGGGCGGCCTGCACATCATCGGAACGGAAAGACACGACAGCCGTCGTATAGACAACCAACTCCGCGGCCGTTCGGGGCGACAAGGCGACCCTGGCTCGTCCATTTTCTACATATGCCTTGACGATGACATCATGAAACGTTTCGGAAAAGACGTTATCGGCGGAACGATGCGCATGTTCAACATCGACGATGTCCAATCCCGCATGATGACCCGCCTGTTTGAACGCGTGCAAAAACGTGTCGAGGGCTACCACTTCGACGCCCGCCGCTACACCTTTGAATATGACAACGTCATGAACGGCCAACGTGAATTGATTTACCGTGAAAGAAATCAAATTCTCGAGGGCGTGGATATCCACAAACAAATCCTTGCAATGTTCCCCGAGGTCGTCTCAAAAGTCGTATCCCAGGCAATCGACACCGACAAAATCTGGCGCGAATGGGACTTGGAACGTGCCAACCGTGTCATAGGCCAGCAACTCTTCGGCAAAGACGTGGAATACCTTGACGCCGAAAATGTCGAGGGCGCGGATTACACAGACATCGAGGCAATGGTTCTCGATGCGGTAATAACTCAATACGAGGAAAAGGTCGTCCGCCTAAACGAAATCGGCTTCGACTTTGCCCAACTTGAACGGGATGTCCTCCTCTCGGTGGTCGACAGCCGCTGGATGGACCACATCGATGCAATGGTCAACCTGCGAAATGGTATCGGCCTACGCGGTTACGGTCAAAAAGACCCGCTTGTCGAATACCGTCGCGAATCCATCGACATGTTCAACGACATGGTTGAACATATCAACGAACGCGCTGCCCTCTTCCTCTTCAAAATTCAAATAGAAAAAAAGGAAGAAAAAGCCGTCCCGTTCACACGTCAACCTACCCAACTGCGCGGCACTCGCCCTGATGCGGCGGCAAAGGCAACCCGTCCACAAGGCACCTACGAAAAAGAAACCAAAAAAGAAATCGGCCGCAACGACCCATGCCCATGCAACAGCGGCAAAAAATACAAATCCTGCTGCGGCCAGGGGTGAGGCGGGATGCCGCCCCCAGCCCTAGACCCTGTATAGTTTGGTGGATTTACATGTTCTTGCAAACATAATAACATCAAAGTTTTTCCGCCCGCCACTCTACGCCCGCATGTTCCAAAATCTTATAAACCCCATCCATCGGGAAAACAACGGTCGCGGTGTTAACATTCGGATGACATGCAAAACGCGGATGCTCTAACTGACACGAATCAATTACAACCGTCACGTCCGGCTTTTCAACATTTGCCAAATTCATCAAACTAACCGCCCCTGGTGTCACCCCCAACCGCGCCATCATATCATCGGGCGAACCAAAACTCATCCTGCTCTCACCTAAAATCTTCTCAATACACTTCAAATCCGCACGCTTCTGTGAACCGATTATCACCATATAATAACGGCTTTTGTTCTTATTACGGATAAAAAGATTCTTAATATCCATCTCGCCAAAATCCACGCCGTGCAACTTGCCATCGGCGCATGTAAACAACGGCGGATGCTCAATTACCTCATATTCAATACCAAGTTTATCTAACAACCCTATCGCCTCATTCTTGCCCATTCTCTACCACCTCTGCTTCCGCTTCTTTCGTTTTATTAAATTTTTTCATAAAGTACACGCTGAAATGCGCACAAACCGCACCCAGGAAACTATACAAAACTATCACACCCAAAATTGTAAATGCATCCCCCGCGGTATCTGGCCCAATCCCAACACCCAACCCCGAAAAGGTCAGGAAAATTCCCATAAAAATCCCCGTAATGGAATTTAACCAAAATTTCTTCAGGTTATCAAAATACATCACCAAACCATTAAAGATAAATACCCCAATCAATGATGCAATCGCCACCCCCGCAACATCTGCGGTAAAAATACGCCCGAAATAAATCATACCAACTGCGGCACCAAATCCGATAAAATGCCCAATCCACATGCGCACTTTCTGCTCTGTCGTCATGCTAAACGAAATCGTCCACGCGACAAAGGCCACCCACATAAACCCGCGACCCAATCCAATCAAAGGCGAAACCAAACTATCAACTATATACAGTAACGACGCAATCACCGCAATAATCAACGGGGTCTTCGACATCTCCCAAAATTTCTTCATTTGTTCTCCTTATATCTTTGCGTCAATTTCACCGCGCAGTGACTCTGGCATCAACTTCGCTATTTCTTCGTAATCATGTCCACATCCCAACAACCATGCCAACTTCGCTACCGTTGCCTCTATCGTCATATCACGGGCTGGAATTGCACCCAACTCTCGGGCCAAAAACGATGGTTCATAAATATCCATATTCGCCGTTGCGTTGGCGGCCTGTGATGTAATCACAACTGGAATCTTCCGTGCCCGCAAAAACTCCAATGCGGGGCGCAAATTCTCAAACTCCGCATCCGCTGGCCCAACATTCGGAACACCACTGCCGTAACTTCGCAAAATAAACCCCTTCACACCACTCTTTGCCATGTTGATAATGACATCGGCATGTAAACCTGGAAATTCGGACAATACCACAATGTTCGACTCAAACTTATTCTTCAAATCCAACTTTGGCACACCCCAAACCGACGGACGGAAATGCGATGCATAAAAATCCTCGGCCTGTTTATTTTCTTTCAAACTGTGCCCAACAATCCCCAGGTTCGGTAAATGCCGCGGCGCATAAAACGCATCGTAATCAAACTCGCTGTTTTTCTTGGCCCGAACACCTGCCGCAATCTGACTGCCAAAGACTAAATACACACCCTGCTTTGCATCACCCTTAACAATAAACCGCAACGCATTCTCCAAATTAATCAACGCATCACTGCCAACTTGTCCAAATGCAACCTGCGCCCCCGTAAAGACAACCAACTTACCCAAATTCCCCAACGCAAACGCCATCGCGGACGTGGCATAGCCCATTGTTTCGGTACCATGCGTAACTAAAAACGCATCATATGCATCATAATCTGCTGCAATGGCGGCGGATATCACCTCCCAATCACGCATTATCATGTTGCCGCTGTCCTTATTCAAAATGGTCTTGGACGAAATCTGCACACCGCCCAACGCCTTCGCCTGCCTCTCCAACAAACGCGCAAACACATCACCCTTCGTGGCCTTCTCGTTACTCCTGTGAACTCCATCATCCCCAACATCATGGCTTATCGTACCGCCCGTTGCCAAAATCAAAATTTTCATATATCTCCTATTCTATCACATAATACCATGTATGAAAAAGTCTTTGCCCTTGCTTTTGCTCATCCCCATCCTCTTTTTCACATGCGGATTTTCCAAAACTCCAAACGACGAAACGCGAGAACTGCCAATCCTGATGTACCACAAAGTCCTCAACGGTTCAAAAGGCAAATATGTCGTCAGCGAAAAACAACTCGAATCGGATATCCTGCGCCTAAAACGCGACGGATACGAAACCGTCTTCATGAGCCAAGTCATCGACTGGGTCGACGGTCGCGGAACCCTCCCGCCAAAACCAATCGTCCTAACATTCGACGACGGCCACTACAACAACATGCACTACGCCCTCCCCCTGGCGCAAAAGCACAACATAAAATTCATGATTTACCCCGTAACCGCATTCTCGGCACACACCGAACGCACCAACGACGCCAACAAACCGGAATACAGCCACCTAACCTTTGCCCAAATCGGCGAATGTGCCCGAACTGGCCACATAGAATTCGGCAGCCACACCCACAACATGCACAAATTCCGCCCCCGCTTCGGAATAGCCAAAATGGGGGACGAAAACCCCGAAACCTACCGCCGCACCCTGCTCGATGACGTCCGAACATCCATGGATTTAATAGAGGGCTCTGGCGCACCCCGCCCCCAAACCTTCGCATACCCATTCGGCAAATTCTCACGCAACAGCCGCGAAATGCTCCTCGAACTCGGCTTCCGCGCATTCCTCGAATGCACCGAAGGCACCAGCACAATTACAAAAAACAACCCCCAATCCCTGCACCGCCTAAAACGTTACAACCGCGACGGCTCGGCATCAACCGACACCGTCTTCAACAAACTCATCCAATCAAAGCCCCCAACGACAAATGCAAAGCAGGCCGAACCGAACTCTCAAACGTGCCCGTTCGTGTCCACGCCTCGCCCTCGAATGTAAACACGTTCATCAAGCTAAACGTATTCTGTCCTCTCTGACGTGACCACGCATTGATACTGAAACCATTTCGGTCAAAGGAACGTAACTGCTCTGTCATTCCCCATGCGGCACCCAAATTTGCCTCCCCTGAAAAAGACGGAATCCAAAGCGGGTCATTCGGATTTGCTCCAAAGGTATCTGTTCCTTGCGCTAAAACATGTTGACTAATTGGCAACAACGACACCAAGCCAACCCAATCACCAAGGACATTGTTGCGCAAATCGCTATATCGATACAATGGCAACGCTGTACCGTTCACACTCCCTGGGTCACTATGCAAATGCGAATGAAAAACACTATTCCGATACGCCCCCGCCGCCCACAACGTCACCCTGTCGCCATCCACATGAACAACCCGCCACATCAAACGGCTCAACGCCAACACATGCCCACTGCCCGTATCTGGAAACAACCGAAAC
>Ga0131853_10000449_pt1 | contig 75846 bp, 85 predicted proteins | sample TergutLab28metaG_FD_92764 | JGI IMG/M metagenome (GOLD analysis project Ga0131853, IMG submission 92764) | Labiotermes labralis P1 segment gut microbial communities from Petit-Saut dam, French Guiana - Lab288 P1 (version 2) (version 2) | ecosystem: Host-associated > Arthropoda: Insects >... | reverse complement strand
TTTTTTCATTTGCCCAGTTTGCTCTCCACATTTAGGGCATATCATTTTTTTGCTCTCTTCCATTCATTTATTTTAACAGTTTAGACAGCTTTTGTACACTCCCATTTTACCGGTAACTATCCATTTATAGGTCTTAATTTTGGATTGCCGCTTTATAAAGGCTTTTTGTATTCTAATTTAGCCTCTTGCTGCGGTACTTTAAAAAAAGCCATCATCTTTTCTAACTTTTTAGCTTGCCCTTTAAGGTTTTCGGTACTGCTGGCCAGTTCTTCGCTGCTGGCGGCATTGCTTTGGGTTACACTATCTAGCTGGGTCATCGCTCTTTCTATTTGTTCTACGCCGCTTTGCTGCTCTTTACTGGCCACCGCTACCTCCCGGATTAAGCTCGCCGTCTCTTGTATCTGCGGCACAATGCTCTCTATTAATTGGCCGGCCTCTTCCGCTACCGTTAAACTATTATGCGAAAGCTCGCTAATCTCGGTGGCGCTAACGGCGCTGCGTTCGGCTAGTTTACGTACCTCGCCGGCCACTACGGCAAAGCCGCGTCCGGCATCGCCGGCACGGGCTGCCTCGATAGCGGCGTTTAAAGCCAGTAAATTGGTTTGGCTGGCAATGTCTTCTATTACGCTAATTTTTTCGGCAATACTCTTCATAGCGCTTACCGTTTGGCTAACGGCTTTACCACCCTGAGCCGCTTTGCCCGCCGCTTCTTCGGCAATTTTTTCGGTACGTTTAACGTTATCGGCATTTTGGGCAATGGTGCTGCCCATCTCCTCTATACTGGCGCTTATCTCTTCGGTACTGGCCGCCTGCTGGCTGCTGCCCGATGACACGGCTTCGCTGGCTGCGTACATTTCACCGGCCGTATGCTCTATGATGGTTACTACTTTATTGGTATCGCTTATCACCTTAATTAAATTATTACCTACACTATCGAAGGCGCGCATCATTACACCAAATTCATCGCTGCGTTTTAAAAGCTTATCATCTATCTCAAAAGTCATATCACCTAAGGCAAATTTGTCTAAATACTCTTTATTTTGGATAATCACTTTAACCATACAGCTAACAGCCCATAAAACAACGAGGCTGCTTACCATAACAATAGCAACACCCATAAGCACTAAAAAATTAATTATGCGCAGGGCCGGCGTGGTAACGGTACGCATAGGCACTACATAACCGGCCAGCCAAACATCGGTTACTCCAAAAGGAATTAAAGGCACTAAAACCAGCAAACTTTTTTCATGGGTACGAAGGTTATCGTACTCTAGCGCAAGTATTTCCCCGGTAATTAAGGAGCGTTCTATACTTCTTATCATATTAGGGTCGAATAAACTATTAATATGAGCCGGAGCTTGGCCGCTTAAGCCGGGAATATTCATTAAGTTAGAGGTTACCATCATTCCATAAGCGCCATCGATTTGCAGACTATCGCTTACCGCCATAAGCCCGCCTTGCAGAGTGGTTACTTTAATACCGGCAGCAACGATACCGCTAAAGCTTCCTACTAAGTTATGAATAGGCACGGCCATAGCCACGTATAGTTCGTTGTTAAAAATAAAGGGCTCCATACGCTCTATTTGGTTACTTTGCCTAACAACTTGATAAGGTAAAAAATTGCTGTTAAGGCTGCTGTTGCTTATAAAGCGGGCCGAGCTATCTACTACCCAAGCAAATTGCTCGTTACCGGAGCTATCTAAATTATCTACCATCACAAATAAATTATCGAAAGTCCCGCTTAACTTTTGGGCTAACCCTTCTAAACCGGCCTTGATAATTTCGTACCGGACAGCAATATCATCAACTTCAGTCAGGATACTTTCTATATTGTTGGCTAACCCTAACGAAGCTACCACATCGAGCGTAGCCGAAGTATTAATAAACCCTGCCACTTTTTCGGCGCTGCTGCGGCTAAGTAATAAACTTTGATTGTAAGCTTGTCTATAAACATAAATGCTTAACAGCGAAAACCCCATAACAAATACCACCACAATGCTGCCGCATATAAGCAGCACATTTTTAGCCCGTAAATTTAATTGCATATTTTTGTCCTTTTACAAATTAATATATTAGCTATACTTTATATATTCATATTTTTATTATAAGTTAAAACTCTTCTAAAGTTATAAATTTATAACTAAAAATTGTCAAGTAATATATCACTATAATTAAAGAAAAAATAGAAAAATAGATGGAAAAAGCCGCTTAAATTTTTTTGTACCGGCAGATAAAATTTAGAGTGTTACTTATAGGATAACTACCCGGTAGCAAACCGCCCTTGTTTAAAATTAATTTAACCTGTATCATCTAACTATGCGTTTGCTGTGTATTGCCGATAAAGTAGCCCCCGTGCTTTATTCGCCCGAAGTTAAAAATTATAAGGTAGATGCCGTGCTGGCTGCCGGCGACCTTGATATGGATTATTACGAATACATTGTAACGGTATTGGGCAAACCTCTTTATTTTGTGTTTGGCAACCACAATTTAACGGCTTGGCCTTTTTTTAAAGAAAGCAATATACAAGAGCAGCTGGCCGGTTACGGCAGCCAGTGTATAGAAGATAAGGTGATTAACCTTAACAAAGGGCAGCTTTTAATAGCCGGTTTAGGCGGCAGCAAGCTGTATAACGGCGGTTTAAGCCAATATACCGAAGGCCAAATGCTATGGCGTATTGTGCGGCTTATCCCGCGTTTAGTTTTTAATAAAATTAAATATGGCCGCTACCTCGATATTTTACTTAGCCACGCTCCGCCTTACCGGCTTGGCGATGACATCGACCCTTGCCACGAAGGCTTTAAAATATTTAGGTGGTTTTTAAAAAAATTTAAACCAACTTACCAGCTGCATGGCCATATCCATCTTGATGACATTAATTTACCGCGGGTGCGCCGCTACGAAAAAAGCGCTCTTATTAATTGCTACAACTATTTTATTTTAGAGTACAAAACACCATGAGCAACTATATAAACCAACAAGCCGAAGCCGATTTTTACCGTGCTTACCGTAAAGGCCGTTTTAATTTAACCAAACTTTTTTTTAAGCAGCGCGAGTTACTCCCTTTTAACGAGGTGCAGCAGCTGGTTAAAGCTAAAGACCAAAGTTATTTGGGGATAAGAAGCGTAGCTTTAAGTGATATTGTTGGCAGTGAAGAACGGGCCGACGATTTTAGTGAGGGTTTTTGGCCTAAAAATGCTTTTTTAAAAACCCGCTGGGTATCGGTGAGTAAAGCTTACCACAATAATATTAACCTGCCGGTGATACAGCTTTATAAGTTGGGCAGCCTTTATTTTATCCGCGATGGCAACCATCGGGTTTCGGTAGCTAAGGCGCTGGGAGTGGCTTACATCGATGCCGAAATTACCGAGCTTTCGGCTAAAATTAAATTACAAGCCGATTGGAGTATCGAGCAAATTAAAGAAGCTGTTGTGGCTTTTGAGCGCACTGATTTTTTAGCTAAAACTCACTTAGGTGATGTTATCGATATGAATAATATTATTTTTACTAAACCGGGCAGTTACGAAAAATTACTTAACCACATTATGGTACACAAATATTATTTAAACGAAAAAATTGGCGGAACAATAAGCCTTGCCGAAGCGGCCAGCTCGTGGTACAGCTACATTTATATGCCCATCATTTTAATTATAGAAAAAAATAATTTTTTTAACCTTAAAAATAAAGCCGATTTATATTTAACTTTAGTAAACCAGTGGGAAAAATTAAAAAAACAAAGTAAAGAAGCTAAGGTTAATCAGGCCGTTAAGGCTTTAAAGCATAAAAAGAGGAGATAAAGATGAGCCAGTTAATTTATAAAGATATTAGCCATAGGTCCATAGCCGATTGCCGCATTTTTACCGTAGATGGTATTACAAGGCAGGCCGGTGATGGCTATACCAGCGAGTTTTACCGCATAAACAGCCCTAACTGGGTGGTAACGGTACCGGTTTTAGCCGCTGCCGATGGTGATAAAATGATATTGGTTAAGCAGTTTAGGCACGGATTAGGGCAACTTACAACCGAGTTCCCTTCAGGGATTATCGAAAAGGGCGAAGAACCCATCGCCGCCGCCCGGCGAGAACTGCTGGAAGAAACCGGTTACTTAGCCGGCAAACTTACTTTGTTAAGCAGTGATAGCCCTAACCCGGCCCTCTTTAATAATACCCTGTATATTTTTTTGGCCGAAGATTTAGAGAACAAAGGTAAGCAGCAATTAGATGAGGCTGAACGCATAGAGGTACTGCTAGAAGATAAAGCTAAAGTCATTAAAAACTTAGGCATACCGCCATGCAACTGCGGCTCTATTATGACGAATGCTTTATTATGGTACCTGCGGTTTACGGGAGCGGCCAAATAACATACTTAATGCCATTGCCGTCTATAAGTAAATAATTAACCTATAATTAAGCCGGTTAAAAAACTTTGCAGCCGGCTTAGTAAGGCTGGGTTGCCGTCTTTTATATCCACCATTATCCGCATTACCGGCTCTGTTTTGCTGCCGCGCAGCCAAAAAAAGCCGAGCGGGATGTCTTCATTATAAAAGATGGTGCGCAAGCCGCCGCTTTCATCGCCGCTGCGGCTGCCTTTGCCGGCCCGCTCGGTTTGCCCTTCGTAATTTATAAATTGGTAGTTGGTAACTGTATAACCAAACTCGGTAAAAATTGTTTGCAGCTGCGGCCATTGGGCGATAAAAGCCTCTTCGTAAGCCGCCTTTAATTTGGGGCTGCTTTTAACTTGTAACATGTTCTCGGCGCTGGCTATGCTGGTGGTGCTGTAGTTAGGCAGGCCGGCAATAATATCGGCTAAGGTAAAGTGGGCCTCATAACTTTGCCCGCTGGCGGTACACCACAGCTGATAAAGCTGCGGCACAGCCAATAATTTAATAAGGCTGCACAAGGTGCTTAAAGGGTCGCGGATAACGTTAGGGTAGGTTATATTGCCGCCATTACTGCCTTCACCCAAAATGCGCACGGTATAACCTTCTTCACGCAGGGCGGCAGCTTTGCCTACCACATTAGCCTCGCCGGTTTCGGTGGTAAATAATTTAACCCCAAAGGCCGTGCAAATAGCGTTTATACGCAGGCTGGTAGCGCAGTTAGCTACAACGGCCACTTTAGTCATTTCGGTGTTAAGGTAACTAAGATAAGCCAGCTCGCTTAACACACTTAAAGCAAAAACTAATTGTGCGCCCATCGTAACGGCTTGCTGTTTGGCCTCATCGTAATAAACTAAGTTACCGCGGTCGCCATCGCAATCGGGGCAAAAACCCAGCAGGTAATCGCTATCATTTTGATGTTCGCGCTCTAATAACTTGCGGGCCGGCTCTAAGTTTTCACCTTCGGGGATAATATCGTGTGCAAAGCGGCCTAACTGATGGTTAATGGTAACACTTTTAATGCCTAAATCTTTTAAAAATTCTCGGTCGATACTGTTAATCCGTGCCGAGCCGTTGTAATCTATCACCACCCCTAAAGGTTTGCGGGCTAAACTAAGTTTAATGGCGGCAACTACTTGTTCGTTACCCAGTGTAGCCAGCATAGTTTGTTGATAGGAGTTATGCGCAATAGCCAAATTTTTAATAGTTACCTTGCTATAAATACCGGTTAGCTTTAAAAACTCTTCACTGGGGTTTAAGATTAAATTTTTAAAATAATTAATAACTAATTTGCATTTATTAGCGGCAAGTACGGCTCCATCACTTAGGCCAAACTTAAAGCCATTATCGGCAGGCGGATTATGGCTGGCCGAAATATAAAAAAAGCCATCGTAACCACCGGCACGTACAATACTAGAAAGCTCCGGCAAAGCGCACACCGGTAACGAGGTAACTTTTAACCCCAACGTACTAAAAACAAAGTAAACTAAATTTTGTAAGGCCGGGCCGCTTGGCCTGCTATCACTGCTAATAATTAGCTTGGCACTATTGCCAACCTCGCTCCGTAAAAAACGGGCAAAACTACAGGCGGCAGCCATAGTTAAATAGCTATCGGTATCTTTAATTAATTGACCATCGCCAAACTCTTTGCGAAAACCGCTGGCCGATAAAATTGTTTTATTAAGTTCGTCTACAATTTGTTCTTTAGGGTAGTTCATATTGACTTTTTTAAAATTTTTGTTAATTTTTTGATAAAAATAGTAAAATTTAACCTAATTTACTATAATGGAAATATCTTTTTTTGTCAACCTTTAATTAAGGCACAGTTTTAGTCGTAATAAGATTTGACTTTTTATTTATAGTAAGCTATAATTTAACTATGAAATTAGAAGCTGATGATATTATTTTAAATGAGCAAAATTCTTCGTTACTTAATGCTCTAGAAAAATTTGTAGAAGAATGTGTTGACAGGCGCATAAAGGAAAAACTAAGCACTCTAGAGGAATATCTAAATCCTCCGCCATTTATTCCTACTGAGGTTATTAGCGAAGAAGAGTATAAAACTATTTCCAGCCCCAATTACAGATCGAAAAACCCTGAAATTAATAAAATACATGACGACCTTGTTGATTTTTTTAGCAAAAATTAATTAACTAATAATTTAAATAAAATATTAAAAGAGTGCTTAATTTTTTTAAATTAAGATGTCTATATTATATAATGTACCGTATAATAAGGGAGGTACATCAGTGGATAATATTGAGTATAAAAAAAGTAGGGCCTACAGAGGCTTTCTTGATATTGTGGAAAACTTTATCAAAGAACGACCTGAGAACTACCCTGCACACGAGAATTGGCGACGAAAGATTATTAATTTTACTGCTCTTAATGAAATTATTGATGACGTTTATCAAGATAGCGGGCAAAACATTAAAAGTCGTTTAGCCCTTTTTAGTGATAAAATGAAAGCTTACCATAAACAAGGTAAACTTTTTATTTATGCTAATAAGCCATCTAATAAAGATAGGAGCGTGTTAGTTTCCGAAATTTTTCGTGCCTTTGAAAGAGTTCTTGGAGAGGGGTAGCCGCCCAATAATTAACAAAAAAAGTCATAAACCCGCTAATAATTGTTAGCGGGTTTTTAAAAACTAACCGGTAAAGCCGGCATACCCGGCAGCGGCGCTAAACGTAAACCGGCAAAAGGATAAATATTAAGGGGGTTAGCATACCAACCGGCCACTGCTTGGGGGTTAATAAGGTTAATACTTGGCGGGTGAGCAATGGGGATAACATAACCGCCGGCTATCAGCAGCCGCTCGGCATCGGCTAGGGTGTTAAGCCGCTCGTTGCCGCTTTGGTGGTTGGCTAGGCGCAGTAGGTCGTCGTAAGCGGCGCTTTTAAAACTAGAAAAATTTAAAGGATTTTGGCTGGTAAACAGCTGTAAAAAGGCCATAGGGTCTAAAAAATCGCCTACCCAGCTCATTAAAGCTAAAGTTGGGTTACTCTCGGCAATAAAAGCAAGATAATCTTGGCTAGGGGCTGGGGTGATAATAGATACCGTTAATCCTAAAGCCTGCCATGCCTCTTTAATGGCTACCGCATTACTATCGTTTTCGCTAAAGGTCGCTATGGTAAGCTCCGGCAAATTAGCCCCGTTACGAAAACCCAGCCGTCTAAGTGCGTTGGCGGCGGCACGGGCATTATGGTTTATCCCCCGCACACGCGGGTAATTCTGAATGGCCGGCACTAAACTTTCGGCCCTGATAATTTGGTTAGCTCTAAGTTCGTTTGTGGGGATAGCCTGTACTAATGCCTGCCTAAGTGCGGTATTACTAAAGAGAGGGTTATCGCTGGCAAAAAAGTAATAAGTGGTAGCAAACATGGCATTAATTTGTAGGGCGCCCCTCTCTAATATTAAGTTAGGGTCAAAACTGCCGGGCATAACCCAATCTACCAAAAAGCGGTTAAAATCGGCCGCGATACGTTCTCTGTCATCGCTAAAACGTACGATAATCCGTGCCGTTAGTACCTCGCCGGGAGCACGGTAAAAGGGGTTACGTTCCATAATAATACTATCTTCGGTAATAGTAGTTATGGTATAAGGGCCCGAAAAAGCAATGCGGGCCGGTTCGTCCCATAACATAGGCAGCTGCCGCCCGCTGATGGGGCTAAAGGCATGGTGGGTTAATAAAGCGGTAAAGTGCGGCGTAACTTCGTTAAGGGTAAGCTGTAATTCGTGATTGTCTACAACTTTAATTGCGAGGCCGTCAAGGCCGGCTTCGCCCAAGCGGTAAGCTTTGGCCCCTTCAATAACATCTAGCTTAGCGGCGGTAAGATGGTCGGCTGCCGGATTAAGCAGCCGTAAAAAGCTATGGTAAAAGCTATGGGCGTTGAGCGGGCTGCCATCGGAGAAAGCAAGGCCCTGCCTAATAAAAAACGTGTAAGTAAGGCCGTCTTCGCTCACCGTGTACCGTTCGGCGGCTGCCGGCTGGGGGCGCATCGTGCGCGGGTTTAAATTAAACAGACCCTCGTAAAGAGCGGTAAACAACTGCGCCTCTGTGGTGCTGTTGGCCGCATGAAAATCGAACTCGATGTACTGGCTGGGGTAAACAACTATTAAATCGCTGCGGCTATGGGCGAGTATGGGGGTGATGATTAATAAAATAAATAATATTTTTTTCACGGTTACCTCTTTTATAAACTGAAAGGTGAAAACTGAAAAAGCCTTTATCGGGTTTCACCTTTCAACTATAACATTATCGGCCAAAAATTGCTGCAGGGGCGATAGATACAAATGTGCTAAATCCCAGTGGATACAATCCTTGTAAAGACGTTTTTCTTCGTGAGTTTCTGCCTGTAAAGCCTCTAAAGTTGTTAATAGTTAAATCTTTGATAATGGCCATAACTATCTCCTTTGGAGAATTAATAATTAACAACTAAGAAGTAAAAAAATTTAGTTCTTAATTTTTAATTCTTACTTCTTAATTTTTTAACAGTTCTTTAAAATAACTAGGCAGCTCTAAGCTAATATTAATGCCTTCTTCCTTAATGGTTAGCTGGCTGGCATAAAGCATTAACTTTAGTTCTTGGCCGTTAGCTTTTAATTGGCGGGTAAGTTCACGGTTTAAATCAAAGTTACCGTATTTGTCATCGCCCACAATAAAAAAGCCTTGTTTACTTAAGTGCTGCCGTATTTGGTGCATACGTCCTGTATGCAGCTGTAACTGTACTAAGCTAAACTTGCCATATTGTTTAATTAATTTGGCCGAAGTATGCGCCGTTTGCAGCCCTTTATCGGTATAAACTTTATCGGTTATCTCCATAGTTTTGCTAAAGTTACCGCTTACGATAGTTTTGTACAATTTAACCGCTCGCCCCTTACTCTTAAAGTAATTGCTATATTTGCTGGCAGCGCTGCTGCTTTTAGCTACCAGTAAAATACCGGCCGTGTCTTTATCTAGGCGGTGTACTAGGTAAGGTTTTTCGTCTAGGCTATCTTTAATTAAATCTTCAAAGCTATAGCTTACCCCTTTACCGCCTTGTACGGCAAGGCCGGCCGGCTTTTCAAACAGCCAAACATCGGCGTTATCGTGTAAAAGGCGTAAATCGTGGGAGGTATTAAGCATAAGGTAACTATAGCATTTATGAGAAAGAGTGTATAGGGAGGATTACAGCGTTAAGTTTGTATTTTTATCGTTGGCATTGATGGGTCGGGGCCAAAGCGGTTATCGCCTATATCACCATCTTTATATAGCCCCATTAGCAATTTAATGGGGCCAACTGCAAAAATAAGTAGCGCCAGCAAATGCCAGCCCGGTTTATTAATGTCGTGCAACCGTCTTACAGGTATAGCTAGGCCAGAAATGACTATAAGCAAAAAACAAATGGTTATGCCACTTTACTCTAAATTTTTCTTTAAAACAAGGGCAGCTCAATGTGGGTACCTATCCGGCTATAGGTGCCAAAAGTAAAAATAGTCTGCCAATTCCCTTCGCCGGTGAAGGGGATTGAGTAAGCTACCTATAAATGGATAGTTATCTCAATGCGGCCGCCTAAGAAGTAACTTGATTTTAAACTACGCCTATGCTAAAGTGCCGGTATAAAAGAGACAAAAAATGAAAAAAGTTTTAACGCTTATATTATTGCTCATTACTTTAGCCGGCGCCTATGGTCAGGGCGCACCGGTAGCGGCCGGCGCTACCCTTAGCAATTTATTTCCCGATGTCAATTTGCGTAATATTGTAGCGGCAAGGTTAGGCACCAATGCCGGCTTAACCGGGCAAGCTTTAAGTAATGCCCTAGCCAATATTAGGGGTGATTTTGAGGCTCATAATAGCAATATTACCAATGCTAATGGCATTGAATATTTAAGCGGCATAACCGGTTTGCGTTTAGATGGCAACCAGCTAACCACTTTTACTATGAGTACCCAAAGTAGCTTAACTTGGCTTAATTTAAGCAATAACCGGTTAACCAGCTTTAATGCTAATGGCAATACCGGTTTAACTTGGCTTAGGCTAGACAGAAACCAGCTAAGTAACCTTAATATAAATGGCATTACCGGTTTAGATGTGCTTAATATAAGTAATAATCAGTTAGCTAATATTAACATAGGTAATCTTGTTAATTTAACCGAACTTAACGCCGGCAGAAACCAACTAACCGGCCTAAACTTAGGTAATCTTATTAATTTAACTTGGCTTGATGTAGGCTGGAACCGGCTTACTAGCCTTGATATAGGCCATCTTAACAACTTAACTAGTTTTGAGGCGCAAAATAATCAGCTAACTCACCTTGATATTGCTAACCTTACCAATTTAACCAACTTTGATGTAAGCAATAACCGGCTGCCCAACCTTAGCGTTAATCACCTAACTAAACTAACAAGACTTAACCTGCATGGAACGGGGCTAACCAGCCTTGACCTTAGTAATTTAACTAATTTAACTTGGCTTAATGTGGGCCGTAATCAATTAACCGGCCTTAATATTAACCATCTTACTAACTTAACTCATCTTATGGCTTTTTATAATCAATTAACAAATATTGATGTAAGCAGGCTTACTAATTTAATCGAACTTAATATAGGCAACAACCAACTTACCGGCCTAGATGTACGCCGGCTTACGCGTTTAGCCGCGCTTGGCATAAGCAATAACTTACTAACGGCTATTGATTTAGGAAGAAATACCAATTTAACGACGCTTTTTGCCGGCAGCAACCAATTAGCCGCTATTGATGTACGGCGAAACACCAATTTAACCGGTCTTTGGTTATCTAATAATCAGTTAACCACTTTAGATATAAGCCGAAATACCCGTTTAACGAGGCTTGGAGTAAGTTTTAACCAACTAACGAGCCTTAATATAACCAGCAACACCGCTTTAACCATAGTTAGCGCCGGTAGCAACCAATTAACTGCTCTTAACATAACGAACCTTACCGGCTTAACCAGCCTTAATATAGCCGATAACCAAATAACTACCTTTGATGTAAGTAACAATGTTAATTTAACCGGCCTTAATGTAGCCAATAATCCCTTAACCAGCCTAAATATAAGTACGCTTACGCAGCTGGCAAATTTATATATAGGCGGCAACTCTTTACCGGTGCAAAATATACAAGGCTTAACCAATAGAACAACTATAAGAAACACCTTTAGTAGTTGGTGGGATTACCCCGATTTTGGTGATATTCCTGCTAGGTAGCTATTAGTAGGTTTTTTTAATAAACATTTGATTAAGCTACTCAGCTACCATCCACAATGATATAAAACTTATCTATCTGTAGACTTATAAATCCTAATAAGTGCTTTAAGCATTATAAGGTGTTTTATGATTTTTTAAGTATGAAATACCTTTACTGAATGAATTTTATATGTTATACCTAATAAGTATAAGTGTTGACATTGATGGAAATGGGTAGGTATGAAAAAATTATTGTTTATGTTTGTGCTATTAGTATTTTTGTCTTTAAATTGTGGGGTTGTTTTTGCGCAGCAATTACAACGCCCCGTAATTGCCGTAACCCCATTTAATGTTATTTCTGGTATTAGCCCTGTGGAGGCTGAAACTTTGATGGCTTTATTTTTTACGCGTATGCATAATAGCAGTGCCTTTACTGTGCTAGATCGTAATGCTATAAGCAGAGCTATTGAAGAACAGACTTTTGATTGGGCTAGACAATTACAAGTTGAGTGGATAGTGCGAGGAGAGTTGCGACGGTTTGGGGATAATATCCTTTTAACCATAACTATAACGCAGGCTATTACACAACAAATTATAGCCGCAAGAGATATAGCTATAGAAGTTATTGAAAGCCAGCAAACTATTAACCAATTAGATGGCTTAGTAAGGCAGATAGTAGTGGATATATATAGTCAACCCCGCCCGCGCTGAAGAGTTGCAGGGTTTATTGAATGGGTTAGGGAATATACTTTACAATTAATTGTCGGAGTTTTATCGGCAGTTGTTATTAGTACTATTAGCCCATTAATAATTCGCAAATTGCAAAAAAATAACTCAAAAGACCGGCAGGAGCAATAGTTAATGATATGATAAAAGCATTATTATGTGTATTAATCTTATTTGTTTGCCATGAGCTTTTTGCCCGCCAGAATAGCCAGTCAGCAGATTTAACGGCTAAGCAAAGAAGGGTTCCTGTAGTTTTAGTTGTCCCATTTTCCTCAGGTAATTCAGAACATGCCGAAATACTTACTTCTTTATTTTATGGTGGTTTAGCTAACAGCAATGAATTTATTCCTGTAGATAGAACCGTACTTCAAGAAACTATAGAAGAGTACATTGCTCAGAATGACGGTAATATTTGGGCAAGTATGGAAAAAACCATAAACATTGGAAATGTTTATAATGCTGAATGGATAATAAGAGGAACTTTAATAACTTTAGATACTGGGTATTCATTTTTAAGTGTACATGTTTTTGATATGAACACCTTACAGCAAATGGGCTCAGAATTTCTTTTTATCACTACCGCAACAATAAATACTCCGGCAATTATTAAGCAAATAGATAATTTTGTAAAAAACTCGTTCATAAAATGCTTTTATTTAGGTCTGCCCATCCCATTGAGCCTGTAGGAGTTGTTCATTTAAATTTTAATAAAAACATATCGATTGCGCCCGGTATAACTTTTAATAAAAGATCGTTCAATGTTAATGGCAGCTTTTCGCTAGGGAATAGATTTATCTATGCATTAATAGGTTTTAACTACGCGCATTTAATAGAAACATTTCAGTATAACAATGAAAATTTAGAATACTTTACAGACCTAGCAGGAATAGAACTTGGCGGAGGGGTGAGCTTACCATTTCATATTAAAGCCACCTATTTTGCACTTTACACTACTTATAGCTTAGGTATTGGGAGCAATATCTCTGACAAAATTAATCTGCACACTTTGCCTATAATTTATGGTAATTGGCGAGTAGGTTTTAAATATGTGCATCCTGTCAATAACGTCTCTATTGGTCTAGAATTTGGGGGTATTAGGTTATTTTATTCAAGGTTGAATTCTCCTCTGCAATATGAAATTTCTGACTATAAATCGAGAGGTGTTTTTTTAATGGCTCTAAGAATTACCTATCTCTTTTAATGTTTATATCGCTCCCTTTACTTTACCCTCTTTTTAGTATACACTTAACTCATGAGCTTAGGCAGCAAATTAAAACAATTATTTAGCAAAGGCATAGATGATAGCTTTTACGATAACCTTGAAGACACCCTTATCGAGGCCGATTTAGGCCCCGTGCTGGCTTATACTTTAAGCGAAGAACTAGAAAAAAAACGCCCCAAAACCAGCGATGAAGCCGTTACTTTAATTAAGACTGCTTTAGGTGGCTACTTAACGGCAGGCCAGCTAACGCTAGAAAAAGGGCAGCTTAACCTCTTTTTATTGCTTGGGGTAAATGGCGTGGGCAAAACCAGCACCATTGCTAAACTGGCTAGATATTTTATCGATAACAAATTAGCCGGCGGCCTAACGGCGGCGGCAGGCGATACTTTTAGGGCGGCGGCCAGCCAGCAGCTGGCTTTGCACGGCGAGCGGCAAGGCTTTAAAGTGGTTAAAAGCGAAAGCGGCGGCGACCCCGGCGCCGTTATTTACGATGCCATTAGCAGCGCTCTTGCCCGTAAAGATGAGCTTATTTTGGCCGATACTGCCGGCCGTATGCATAATAAAGCCGAGCTCGTTAACGAACTTAAAAAGATTGATAAAATTATCACCGGCCGTATTAAGCCGGAAAATTACAAAAAAATATTGGTGATAGATAGCACCACCGGCCAAAATGCCTTAAGGCAGGCCGAAATATTTAACGAGGCTTTACAGCTATCGGGTATCATTTTAACTAAGTACGATAGCAGCGCTAAAGGCGGTAACTTGGTGGCTATTGGTAAAGAGCTGGCTTTACCGGTTTATTTTGTAACCAGCGGCGAAAAAATAACCGATATTACCCCTTTTAATAAAGAAGTTTTTTTAAGTAACTTATTAGAATAGTTGAAAATTGAAAGGTGAAAATTAAAGAAAGGAGTTATTCTTTGTCATTGCCGGCCGGCTTTAGGCGGCGTGGCAATCCATTCTTGAATAATGCTATTTAAAACCGTATCTTTATTATTTTTTATAGGAGTATTTCCTCTCGTTCTAGCGGCGCAAACGCGGCAAGTAAACGTTTATAATGGTAGCTTACAACGGGTAAGCGAAGAAATTTACCGCGATGGCCGGTTGTGGCTGCGTATCACTAATACTTTTAATGAAGCCGGGCAGTTAATGCAGCAAGATAGCTACCAAGATGGGCAACTTAGCAGCGCACGTTTTAATTACCGCCATAACGGCGCTCTTTGGCAAAGTATCTCGTCTGCGGTAATAATGTATGGGAATAATGAAATTTTAACAAGCAGTCAAGATAATTTTAGCCGGTTAATCTTAAATAGCGGCTTATTAGTGGCAGATAATTTTTACGAGAACGGCCGGCTTATGGTGCGGCAAAACTATCGTTATAATGCCGAAAGGCAGCTTATCGGCCTTGTTTCTTATTTTGCCGGCCAGCACAGCCGCGAGCAAATTTTTAACGGTAATTTAGTTATTAGTGAAATAATGAGCCTTGACGGTGAAGTAACCGAAAGACGTAATTTTAGTTATAACGATTTAGAACAATTAATTATAGAAGAAATAGAGGCAGACGGCCAAAATAGGCTGTTTCATAATTTATGGCAAGACGATATGATTGTGGAGCGCCGTTTTTACCTTGATAACGAACTTAGGCAGCTCATCAGCTTTGCCGGTAATACCCGCAGCGAATTATTTTACATTGATGGCCGAGCGGTGTTACGAGTGTTTTATGTTGATGATATTTTAATAAGTGAGGAATTAATTGTTGAATAAGCCGCTCTTATTTATCGCCCTGCGGTATTTTAAGCCTAAATACAAACAAAAAGATAAAGCCGGCAGCTGTTTGGCTATTATCGGTATGGCCATCGGTATTATGAGCCTCATCGCCACTTTAGCGGTGATGAACGGCCTTCAGCAAGGTTTTATTAGCGCCATGCTGGAGATTGGCAGCTCGCACATTGTGATACGTAGTAGGGGTTTTTTGAGTAATGAGCAGCTTAACGAGCTTAGGGCTCTACCGGCCGTACGTTCGGTGGTGGCGGAAGCCGAGCTGCAAACCCTTATCAGGTCGAGCTTTAACGACCATCAAATTGTGAGTGTTAAAGCTAATAGTCAAGAAATTTTTGATGATACCGAATTTTTTAACAGGTTAAATATAACAGCAGGTTACTTCCCCACGCAAGAGGGGACTATCCTTTTAGGCAGCGAACTGGCCTTTAGTTTAGGGGTTGGCCTTAACGATGATGTTTATTTATTAACACTCCCTGCCGGCAGTCTTACAGCCCACGAGCAGCCGCTTACGGTAGTAGGTATCTTTCAGAGTAATTTTTTTGCCTACGACAGTACGTTGGCTTTTATCAGCCTAGAAGAAGGTTTGGCTAACTTTATAGCCGTTAACGAAATTTATTACCGCTTAAAAATAATAAATCCCTACCGTGACAGGCCTTTAGTGGCCAGCCTTATTGCGCAGGGTTATGAGGCCGAAAGTTGGCGTGAATACAACCGAGCCTTTTTTGCTGCCTTGCGGCTGGAAAAAAATGTAATGTTTTTATTGTTAAGTTTAATTTTTGTAGTGGTGGCCGTTAACATCTTTCAGTTACGGCGGCGTGAAATAGAGGAAAAGGCCGAGCAAATTGCCATCTTGCGTGCTCTTGGGCTTAATGCTCATCAAATTAAAACCATTTTTATTCTGCAAGGATTATTTATTGGTTTAGTGGCGGTAATTTTTGGCCTTATAGCCGGCCTTTTGGTTAGTTATAATGTAAATTTTATTTTACACCTTATCGAAACGGTGATAAACCGGCTGCTCTTTATGGCCGGCCGTACTGGGGTAGCTTTGCTAAGCGGCGATGGTTTTTACCTTAACGGTATACCTACGCAAATAATGGCCGGCGATGTAATTATTATTATTAGCATAGCTTTAAGTAATTGTTTGCTGGCAGCTTATTTGGCTGCGCGTGAGGCAAGCAGGTTAAAGCCATTAGAAGCGTTAAGAAGAGGATAAACAGCTTATAGTTGCATAATTGATAGTGTTATAATACAAATAAAAGGGTTGACAAATTGGCTTAGTCGTTTTATAATAGAACACTATTCTTTTTAAAGGAGTAAACACTATGAAAAAAGCAGCTTTATTAATGATGATTGTTTTGTTAGGCACAAATATTTATGCTGAGCAAATTAGTATTGGCGTTAAATTAGGCGGCGCCGGTACAAGTGTGCATTTAACGGAAGGAAGCTTTCATAGCTACTTCGGAGATATTGATTTTGAGCGCGAAGATGTGGGCTTTTCTGCCGGTGGTGAACTTTTTTTAAATATGTATTTTAATCATTTTTTTGCTGTGCAAACAGGCCTCACTTTTAACCAATTTTACTCTGTATATGTAACGAATAATCGTTTTAGAGTAAATGGCGGCAGCTGGGAACGAGAATTGGATTATCAATTTAATATTACCAGCATAGGTATAGATTTACTGGCTTTTTTCACTTTACCATCTAGTTTTTATATTAGCTTTGGTCCCAATGTCGGCGTAAGTATTTTACGTGCCGAAGACACCACGCAAAACTTCATAGACATTGCAGGCGTAGTAGAGTTTGGCGTGGTGTCGTCTGTGGGTTCCGGTACTCTTATAGTTGGCCTGCGTAACCGTATTGGTTTAGCAACTACAGGTGATGCCTTCATCGAAGTAGAAGGAGTAGAAGGAATATTCTCTATCGAGCGTTTTATTGGCGAATTTATTAATTTACGTATTGGTTATATTATTAACTTAAATTAATAATATGATTATTCAGTTGTAAATATTGAGTTTTACCAAATTGTTTTATTTGGCATTATTATGATAAATATTAAAAATAATTTATTATACCAAAGATACCGCTCATTAATTTTATATATTATGATTGGTATAAGCGGCCTTATTATAGATTATGCCGGTTTTGTTATTTTATACAACATTTTAAATATAAATATGCAAATTGCCCAAATTATAGCGGCTCATTTGGGTTTTATCAGTAACTTTATTTTAAATGCCTTTATTAACTTTAAGGCTACCAATAGGCTTGGCCTGCGGGCTTTAAGTTACTACCTTACCTCGTGGGCGGGGATAGGGATAAGGGCTTTATCCCTGTTTATTTTTGTTACCTTGCTAAGTTTTAACACCAACGCAGTGCAGTTTTTAACGATGGGTGCGGTAGTCGCCGGGCAGTTTACCTTTAATAAATATATAACTTTTAGGAAGGCAAAAATTAAGGAATAAAAATTAGAGGTGAGACATTTTTTTAATTAAATTGGCGCTTAGCGCCAGTTAATGATATTTTTATTTTATCCATTAATAAATTTAGCGCCCACCGCCTCTTTCGCCTTAAGCCTTACTCCGCCGGCCGTTACGCCTTTAACCAAATAATCTTTTACGGCGTACTTTTCTTCTTTGAGGAGTTGTTTTTGGGCAAATTGCGGGATAATGACTAAATCGTTGCCTTTGCCAAAGGCCAGCAGGCTGCAACCTTCCGGCAAGATATGCGTATAAATTTTGCCGGTTAAGTAAGTCGTTATTTTAAAACGTTTTATGTAGGGGAAGCCGGTTTCATCATTTTTATAAACAATGTTATAAATGGTTTTTTCTAATTCTTCTTTGTCGGCTAAAGTGATGGTAATAGGGTCTTTCCCCACAAAACTTTTTTCCGGCACCTCAAGTACTTGGTAACTGGTATCGGCACGCATAACGAGCACACGGTCGTAGCTGGATACCTCCGCAATCAGTTCGCCGCCGCTCACATTGTAACCTAAGTAACCGCTTTCTTTATCAAAACGCAGCTTTAAATTGCGTTGGGCAGCCTCACGCACATCAACCTTTTTAAAACTGGCTATGCCGGCACGGCGCGGGAAACTTTCTTTATGTTCTTCAATCAGGTTAGTTAAGTAATCACTCGCATAAGCGGTGAGGTTAGCTAACAGCTTGTCTATCTCTTTCACTCGCTTTAACATAGCGGTGAGTTCTTTACGGTTTTTTTCAATATCAAATAAACTAATCCGGCGGATAGGAATTTGCAAAAGCCTGTCAATATCTTCTTTGCTAAGTTCGCCCTCAAACTCTTTGCCCACATAAGGCTCAAAGCCGGCTACTATCGCCTTTTCGATGGCGGCAGCGCTTTTCTGTTCCTCTATCTGTTTATAAATGCGCTCTTCTATAAAAATGCGGTCCAGCGTACGGTTACGTACTTTAGCCAGCAGTTCGCTTTTCTCCAGCTCCAGCTCCAGCTTTAACAGGCTTACCAGCCTTTCGGCGTGGTAATGAATAATGTTACTTACCGGAATCACTTCGGGCTTTCTATCTTTAATTACTAAACAATTTACACTTATACTTACCTCGCAGTGAGTAAAGGCGTACAGGGCCTCTTCCACATCGGCGGCATAAACGCCGCGCGGTAAATCGATGGCAATTTCGACATTTTCGGCGGTAAAGTCGCCAATGCCGGCTATTTTAATTTTGTTCTTTTTAGCGGCCTCTTCAATGCTTTTAATCATTGTCTCTACGGTAACGCCAAAGGGCAGCTCGCGGATTACAATGCGTTTATTATCACTTAAATCCAGCTTGGCCCGCACAATCACCTTGCCCAGCCCATCGTTATAGCCCGCTGGGTCGACCAGTCCGCCCAGCGGAAAATCGGGGTAAAGGGTAAACTCTTCACCTTTTAAGGCACAGCGCACCGCTTTAAGCACCTCAATAAAGTTATGGGGCAAAATTTTGGTGCTCATGCCTACGGCAATACCCTCTGCGCCAATCATTAATACCAGCGGAATTTTTACCGGCAGCGTTACCGGCTCTTTCATTTTGCCATCGTAACTGGGCACAAACTCGGTAATTTCGTCCTTAAAGAACAAATTTTTAGCAAAGGGTAACAAGGCGCACTCAATGTAACGCGCTGCCGCCGCCGGGTCGCCGGTGGCAATGTTCCCAAAGTTGCCCTGCTTTTGCATGAAAATATCTTTATTAGCTAAATTTACTAGGGCTTCATTAATACTGGCATCGCCGTGCGGGTGCAAAAACATGGTTTGCCCCACCGCCGCCGCCACCTTGTGCATGGTGCCGTCGTCCATGCGGTAAAGGGTGTATAAAATACGGCGTTGCACCGGTTTAAGGCCGTCTTCTATATCGGGGATTGCTCTATCTTTAATAACGTAACTTGCGTACTCTAAAAAGTTTTTGTCAAATATCTGTTTTACATAAGCCATAGCTAGATACTATAACTTAATGCTAAGCATTTTGACAAGGCCATGTGTAGCCTTTATAGAGTTAAATTATTAATAAATAATTACGGTAGCTACTAGTTTTTTAGTTATTATTATGTTATAATGCTTTTATCAATTTTAAAGGAGATTTACTATGGATAAATTTACCAACCCCCTACAAGGTGAAAGGCTTTACCTGCGCGCCTACAAAGAAGAAGATACCCAGCCGGCTTATAAGCTCATTAACGATTACAGCAGCATACGCACAGCAAGGGTATTACCAACTTTCCCTACTAGTCTGCAAGAAGAAAAAGATTTTGTAGGGGAGGCGATGAAAAAGAGCGGCCCTACCTTCGATTTTGCCATTGTGCGTAATGAAGATGATGTTTATATGGGCGGTTGCAGCGTTCAAAAATTTGACGAAATTGCCCGCATTGCCAATATTGGCATTTTTTTAGGTAAACCTTATCAAAGACTAGGTTATGGCTACGAGGCCTTAAGCTTGCTTATTCGTTTTATCTTTAATGAGTTAAACATACGTAAAATAAAATTGTTTGTTTTTAGCTTTAATGAGGCCGGCATAGCTTTATATAAAAAATTAGGCTTTAAAGAAGAAGGGGTGCTCAAAGAGGAACTTTACCGTGAGGGCCGGTATCACGATAGTATAGTTATGGGTTTATTTAGAAGAGACTGGGTAAAAAATTGAAAAGTGAAAATTAAAGGGAGTATTTTTCCATTTGGGTGCTAGTCAGTAGGTGTAAATAAGGAAACAAGATGTACAGCTTGTTTCTTTATTGCCGTAGGCGCGGGTCTAATACCCCAACCCTTTAGGGTGTAACCGCTCAACTTTATTTATTGATATTTCAGTGATAAATGTATTATAAAGTGATTAAACTCTCTTGACAACCCTATCTTCATAAAGTAAACTAAGATATTCACTAATAAGTTCATATAGTTTGTTTAACAATGGGGGAAAATATGAAAAAAATAGTTTTATTATTCACTTTATTATTTGTGGTTTTGTCCTGCAATAATAACTCTAACATAGTTACCTTTGTGGTGGCCGATGCAGGTCCTTTTGTCTTTAATTTACAGGGCGATATGGCCCTATACGAAGGGTTAGCCCGTTTTGATACGGCGGGTAACATTGTTCCTGCCATAGCTAAAAGCTGGCAAATTAATGAAGATAACACGGCTGTAACCTTTAACCTGCGCCCCAACATCACCTTTAGTGATGGCCGGCCCATCAATATGCAAGCTATTATCGCTAATTTTTTACAGCCAATAACAACGGATAGTTATACCACTATTATCTTTAATAACATTTTAAGCTTTGAAATTCTTAACGATTTAACCTTTCGTGTTAATTTTAAATCTCCCCAGTTTTTTATAGAAGATATACTTCCTTTCCTTTTTATCTTGCCTATGCACGTTATTCAGCAGCACGGCGATAGCTGGGCGCTTCCTGCTAAACAGGTGAGCAGCGGCCCTTTTATCTTGCAAAGCCAAAGGGGTAACCAAATGGTTATGCTGGCCAACCCCCATTATTGGGATAGGGAGAATGTCTTTATAGACCGTTTAATAGTCCTTTCTATCCCCGATAACCCTGCCGATACCAACTATAGCCTTTTTAATGCCTTTTATACAGGCAGAGCCGATTGGGTAGCAACAGGGCCGCATATACCGCGCACCATTTCGGCCCAAGCCTTTGCTAACCGCCACACACAGATTGCCCCCGTTTTAAATACCTATTTTGTAGCCATTAACCATCATGGGCCGTTAAGTGATGTACGTTTACGGCAAGCCTTAGCTTTAGCCATTAACCGTAACAATTTAAGCCATATATTACATGGCTCTCGGCCTATTGTGCAGGGAATTGTGCCTCTGGCAATACCCGGCTATCAGCACTTAGGGACTTGGGCAACGGCAAATCTCTTTGACCCTATTTTAGCCAGAGAGCTATTGGCCGAAGCCGGCTTTGCCGGCGGTGAAGGGCTAACCCTTACCTTAATGAGGTTAAATGCCGGCGGCGTGCCGCCGATTGGCGATACCCTGGCCGAAAGCTGGCGCAATGAATTGAGCATTGATGTAAACATTATTGATATATCACCTTATCAATACCTAGAAGAACAAATCAACAATGGCCACCTTCTTATAGCTAATTATTCCTTTCATATTCCAGACCCATTACTTTTTTTGTCGGGCTACCATAGTCATTTTAATATCTTTGGTTATAGTAACCTTAACTTTGATAACTTATTAGAGCTGGCCGGCTTTGCCTCTACCTTAGAAGAATATATGGCCTTAGCAAGATTAGCCGAAGAAATACTTATTGTGCAAGACCAAGCCTTAATCCCACTCTTTGATATACCTACCCGGGCACATTTAATTAACCTTGAAAAATGGGACGGCTGGCAGGCCAACCAGCGCGGCTCCAGAACCATTAACACTTGGGTGGGGATACGGCCCATTAATTGAAAATTAAAAAGTAAAAATTGAAAGAAGTATTTTTTTATTTTTCAATTTGGCTGCTGGCCAGCAGGTGTACATGCAAATAATCTACCGTTTGTCGGTAGTCAGCGGTGTTTTTTTAGCTTCACCTAACTCACGAAAGGCCGAACACATAACAAAAGCAATCGGCGCCATGATAAAGGAAATTACGGTGCCTACACCCGTTATGAGTGCCATAAAAACCCAAGCGTACGCGTATATATATTCTAAAATACTTATTTTACGTCCTTCTTCTTTTTTAATTAAGACAGAAAAAATAAAAGGCAATCTAAGTATAAAATATAATGCTAATAAAAATAAAGCAAAAGCTCCTACTCCGCCTAGCCCGGCTTCGGCAAATACTCTATAATAGAGAGCAATGCTGTCTTCGCTTACCTCTAAAGAGGTATCTAGTACAAATCTTAAATCGCGTATCCAAAAAATTATTAAGCCTATAAGTAGTTGTACAACAAAAATTTGCTTGCGTTTTTTTATGCACCAGTTGGCAAATCTTATTATTTTAGCCAAATTCTTTTAAATTACCCGCTAAAATATGCATGTGCAAATAATCTACCGTTTGGCCGCCGCCTTCACCGCTATTAATAATTACACGGTAGCCTAACGCTTCTAGTCCCAGCTGTTTAGCCGCTAAAGCGGCACTTTTAAAGCAGCGGCCAATGTCTTCATCGCTCCAAGTGGCTAAATCGGGCAGCCATTTGGCTTTTTGTTTAGGTATTACTAAAATATGCATGGCAGCTTGCGGGTTAATATCGTTGATGGCTATAACGTTCTCGTCTTCATAAACTTTGGTGGCCGGTATTTCGCCGCTTAATATACGTTCAAAAATGGTCATTCTTTATTATAGCCTAAAACAATGGTTTTTTCAATTTCGCTTTTTTATTTTTTCTTATTTAAAAATAATTACTGTTCGCTAGGACAATAATATTGCTTTAAAACACCAATAACCTCCGTTACGCGTAAATCGGCCAGCGAATAAGTTACATTAAGTCCCTCTTTTTGCGAGCCAAGGATACCGGCGACTTTAAGTAAATTAAGATGTTGCGACAAAGCGCTTTGCGAAATTTTAGGTACATAATCACCAATTTGGCTTACCGTCTTTGCGCCCTCTATCAGGGCGCAAAGAATAAGTAAACGGTTTTCATTGGCCAAAATTTTAAGCATATCGGCCAGCTTTTTTGCGTTTTCTTCCATATTTAGTTTATCGTCTTTTTAGGCTCTACCCCTTCTAGTTTTATTTTTTAACATAACCGCTCCTTGTTGCATTAGTATATTAGAATAAATTAATATATATCGCAATAGATAAAGCTTGTCAAGAAAAAAAAGAATAAAAGATTTTTTAGTAAAAACAAAGATAAAAAATTATTAAGGTTATTTTAAAATTATCCGAAAAATAAGACAGGTAGACAGGGAAGTTTACACAACCAGTCATCACACAAGTTATTTTTCACGGAGGATCTTTAACAAATGATTATTAACCACAACTTAAGCGCTATGTCGGCTAACCGCAACTCTAAAGTTAATCAAGGCAACCTTACCCATACCATGAACCGTATGGCCAGCGGCCTGCGTATTACCCGCGCCGGCGACGATGCTGCCGGACTAGCTATTTCGGAAAAAATGCGCGCTCAAATTAGGGGTTTAACCCAAGCTTCGCGTAACGCTGCCGATGGTGTTTCGTTTATCCAAACCACCGAAGGTTTTTTACAAGCCACTACCGATGCCCTGCAACGTATGCGCGAGCTAGCCGTACAGGCCGCTAACGGTATTAACAGCGCCGAAGACCGTATCATGATTCAGGTAGAAATTAGCCAGTTGGTAGCCGAAGTAGACCGCATTGCTAATCACGCTCAATTTAACGGCATGAATATGCTTACCGGTGATTTTTCTACCGACAGCGGTATGAACATTCCGGCCGCCAGTATGTGGCTGCACATTGGCGCCAATATGGACCAACGTACCCGCATTTATATTGGCACTATGACCGCCGAAGCCTTAGGCTTAAGCGATATTGGCACCAGCCAAATTTTAACGGTAGAAACACCCGATCAAGCTAACTCGGCTATTGGTATCCTAGACCTTGCTTTAAACAAAGTGAATAAGCAACGCGCCGATTTAGGTGCTTACCAAAACCGTATGGAAATGGCTATTAGAAGCATTGATATTGGGGCCGAAAACCTTCAAGCCAGCGAAAGCCGTATCCGCGACTTAGATATGGCCAGCGAATCGGTAAGACTTGCTACCAACCAAGTATTAGGCCAAGCTGCCGTTGCTATGCTTGCTCAGGCTAATGCTCAGGCTCAAAGTGTTTTACAGTTATTAGGCTAAACAGTTTTGGCCATCATAAATCAAAAGCCTTGCATTAAGCAAGGCTTTTTAATAGGGCAAAGATGCAGGTTAGGCTAAAAAATCTTCGCGGGCAGGCGTAAAAAAATCAACTAAAACACCGGCCGTTAAAGCCTTTACGCCATGCGGCTGGTTGGGTTCTACCAAATAACTATCACCTTTGCTAATAAGGGTAACGTCGTCATTTAAGGTAAACTCAAATTGACCGCTTACCACATAAGCTATTTGTTTATGCGGGTGGCTATGGATAGCCCCAATAGAGCCGGCCTCAAAACTTACCTCTACCAACATCATATCGTTGTTATAACTTAAAATTTTGCGCCTTACTCCTTCACCAACGGTAACAGCTTTAATATGCTCGCTTACAGTAATTGACATAAAATTTTCCTCCCTGTAATTTAATTATTTATTTTTAATTAATAACGGCGCCTTGTTCAATTTCCTCGGCGGTCGCTTCGCGTACCTCTGTGAGCTCGATAAAAAAATTAAGGGCTTTACCGGCATAAGGGTGGTTGGCATCTAAGGTAACCTCACTGTCGGTAATTTTACTGATACGCCAGATTAAATCTTCATCACTATCTTCATCGGCAGTAAACTCCATACCTACCGCTATATCTTCGCTTTCAAACTCGCTAAGGGGCACAGTTATAATATAATCTTCGTTGTAGTCGCCAAAAGCTTCGGCGGCGCTAAGTTTAAGCTCGGTTTTAAAGCCGGCCTCTTGGCCGTCTAACGCCTGCTCGATAGCCGGTAGGGCGGCTCCTATCCCTTGTATATAACTGCTGGGGCTGCCATCACTGCTCTCCAGCTCGTTGCCTAAACTATCTCTTATTAAAAAGTTAAAACTTATTACTCTTTCACGCCCTGCTTTCATAGCTGCTCCTTATCTGGGTTAATAGAAGGTCCCGGTAAAAGGTTATTATCTTCGTTATAGGGGTTTTCTTTTAAAAATATCTCAAGGCTGGCAAAAAACAGGGTGAGCAGCATTGGCCCCAGCACGATACCATTAAGGCCAAACAGCTGGATACCACCCAGCAGCGAAAATAAAATGAGTAAAGGGTGAATATTAACACGGTTGCCTAATACCCACGGTTTATAAAACATATCGATACTGCTAATAAATAAAGCGCAGCTGCCCGAAAAAATTAAAAATCCTAAAATATTGCCGGTTTGTATAAGCTGCAAAATGGCCAAAGGCACCCAAACGGCGGTAGCCCCCAGCATAGGGATAAAACTAATAACAAAAACTAAAGCGCTTAAAACTAACGTAGCCCTAATCCCGGCGACCGAAAAAATAATATAAGCCACGATAGCTTGCCCAAGCGCCGTGATAAAAAACCCCAGCAAAATGGCTTTACCGGCTTCGGCAAAACGGTTAATAAAAATTTGCGAGTAACTGCGTTCTATCGGTATGGCCCTAATTAATAAATTTAATAAATTTGGCCCTTCGGACAAGTAAAAATAAAGGCTTACCATCATAAATAAAAACCCCAATAAAAACCCGCCTAAGCCGCTGCCTACCGCCAATACCGAGTTAGAGATATGGCTGGGGATATTATTCAAAAACGATAAGATAAAACCCCTAATATCGAGGCGGCTAATATCAAAAGGTAAGTTAAACGAGGCCAGCCAAAGCTCCAGCTCGTCAAAGCTGGCGAAACGCGGGTCGCCTTCGATAAAATAAATTAAATTATTTATTTGCTCTATCATTTGCCGCGAAAACTCAACCACCAATACGGCCAGCGGAATAAAAACAATAAAGAGCGAAGCAAAGGTAAAGAGTAAAGCAAAAAACCGTTGCTTAAGCTTAATTTTTTGCCAAAAGTTAAGCTTAAAAAAAGGGTGTTTAAAATTAAAAGGCTTATTAATAATTTTGTTGTAGATAGGGCTAATCATTAAATAAAACATACCGGCCCACAATAAAGCCGATACATAGGGTGAAAAAATACGTAATACCACTAAAAATAATAAGCTAAATAAAATTAAAAAGAAAATTTTTTGCGGGTTATTTTTACTCATTAATAAGGTATAGCATAAATTTTAGTTAATGACCAGTACAAAAAACGGCGGGCCGCAGTTGATAGGTGAAAAGTGAGAATTAAAAAGCTTTCAGTTCTCAGTTCTTAACTCTCACCTATTATCTGCCGATAAGCTAATTAGCCTTTGACTTTTTGTTTAAGATAAACTATAATTAAGCTATACTTTTGAGCCCAATTATAAATTATTTTAAGATATAGTGGAGATAATATGAAAAAACTATTAGCGCTAATGCTTTTGTTTAGCTTTTCGTTTACGGCTATTGCCCAAGTAAATAGTAATATGACTATGAAAGAGCGGGCCCTAATGCTTTTGGCTACCAACCCCGACCGCCTTGTGCGCTTGGGCTTAATCTTTGAGATTGAGAGCGGCGAAATTGCTCTAGATGACGATGTTATTAGGGTATTGGCCTTTATGGCCGGTGACGGCACCCTTAACCGTACCTTTGGTACTATAGACGGCCGGGTTAATGCCGATATTCGTATGCGTGCCGTAGCTTTATTAGGTGTGGCCGGCGGCGATTTAGCCCGCGAAGCTATCCTTAACGCTTTAGATGCCGAGACTGATTCGCAGGCTAAAAATACCGCTATGGTAGCGTTAGCCAATATGGGCGGCCATAGCAACGATATTTTAACTTTACGTATTTTAAATAGTGCCATCAGGCGCGATATGGCTACCAACCAAAGCAGCCTTACCGCCATTTTATATATTGATGCCGTTGACGCTTTAATGTCGCGCACCGAAATTGATGAAGAAACCCTTATTACCGTTTTGTTAATTGCTAACGGTAACGGTTATAGCAGCAATGCCCGCACTCGGGCCGAGCAGTTTATCCGCTCGTTGTGGCGTTAATTATAAAAGTTGTCCTGTTTTGCAGGCGATACTAACTATTAATACATCTTGTTTAAGCCCTCGTGATGAGGGCTATAAGCATGTACGAGGCAAAAATGAAACGCGATATTATCCTTATTAACGAAGATTTATGCACCGGCTGCGGTTTTTGTGCCAGCAGCTGCCACGAAGGGGCTTTAACCATTATTGATGGTAAAGCCCGCTTAATTGGCGATTTACTTTGTGATGGCTTAGGGGCTTGTCTGGCCGCTTGCCCAACTTATGCCTTAACTATTGAGCGGCGCGAAGCCGAACCTTACAATGAGGCTAAAGTAATGGCCACCTTAGTTACCAAAGGTGAGGCCGTTATTAAAGCCCACCTGCTTCATTTGCTAGACCATAAACAAACACAGTTTTACAACGAAGGTATTCAATATTTAAAGGATAACGGGTTGGCAATCCCTGCCGGCTTTACGGAAAAAATTGTCGCCGTCCCGCAAGTGAGCCAGCTTCAATCGGCCGAAACTAGCGTAAGCCATTTAAAACAGTGGCCTATCCAGCTGCATTTGGTATCGCCTTTAGCCCCTCACTTTAAAGGCAGCCATTTACTGCTGGCTGCCGATTGTGTACCTTTCGCTTATCCTAACTTTCATAGTAAGTTTTTAGCAGATAAAACTTTAGCTATTGCTTGCCCTAAACTTGATGACAGCGAAGGTTACCTTGAAAAGCTGGTAGCTTTTATTAACGAAGCAGGTGTTACCGCCATAACGGTATTAACGATGGAAGTCCCTTGCTGCGGCGGGTTATGGTATTTAGCCCAAGAGGCCGTTACCGCCGCCGGCCTTAAGGTAGAGCTAAAGCGCAAAATTATTAATCTTGACGGTACCTTAAGGGAGTAGCCTTATTATCGTCTCTTTTTAGAGCTGCTTACTAATAAGCCCATTATGACCACTGCTAAAATAATGGGCCAAATACTAAAGGTAAAAAAGAGCAAGCTTACCACTATCGCAACAATAGCTACAACGATAATAAGCGGCCAAAGAAAAATAATTAACCAAAAAGTTACATTAAAAATAAACCGTAACAACCAAACGGCAATAACGAAGCCTGTAATGATAAAAAATAAAAAAAATATTTCCATAGTGATACTATAAAATAAATTTACGTTTTTAACAATATCCGGGCTGCAAATTAAGCGCTTAAATTAGGCTAATCCCTGCATTGCCCCAAGGGATTAGCGGTTTAATTTAACTAAGCATAGTACTCACATCGTTTGCGGCGGTAGAGATAGTACCAATTTTAAAATTATCTCCTAAAAGTTTAAGCACATTAGGGCTGACAAAAGCCGGTAAAGTTGGCCCTAAATGGATATTTGTAATCCCGTTAGCCAGCAAAGCCAGCAGCACCGCTACGGCTTTTTGCTCGTACCAAGCAATATTAAAGACGATAGGTAAATCGTTGATATTATTTACTTTAAAAACTTCCTGCAATTTAAGGGCCACAACTAACCAGCTGTAACTATCGTTGCATTGGCCGGCATCGAGTACACGCGGAATGCCATTAATATCGCCTAAATTTAATTTATTATAACGGTATTTTGCACAGCCGGAAGTTAAAATAATCACATCTTTAGGTAAATCGGCGGCAAAATCGGTGTAATAAGCCCGGCTGTTATGGCGGCCATCGCAGCCGCTCATCACCACAAATTTTTTAATGGCCCCTTCTTTAATGGCGGCGACAAGTTTATCGGCTACCGCTATAACTTGGTTATGGGCAAACCCGCCGATGATGTAGCCGCTTTCAATTTGCGTAGGCGGCGGTAAAGTTTTAGCTAAGGCAATGAGAGCGCTAAAATCTTTTTCACCCCGGCTATCGGCAGTAATATGCGTGCAGCCCGGATAACCGACTGCTCCGGTAGTAAAAATTTTAGCTTCGTTACCTTTAACGGCTGCCGGTACTAAACAGTTGCTGGTAAACAAAACAGGGCCGTTAAATTGGTTAAACTCTTCGTGCTGTTTAAACCACGCATTACCGTAATTACCTACTAAATGCTTATATCTACTAAGTTTAGGGTAATAATGCGCCGGCAGCATTTCGCTGTGGGTGTAAATATCCAGCCCTTCGTTTTCGGTTTGGCTAAGCAGTTGTTCTAAATCTTTTAAATCGTGGCCGCTCACCAAAATGGCCGGCCGGGTGCCTACCCCAATATTTACCTGTGTAGGCTGCGGCTGGCCATAACTGGTGGTATTAGCTTTATCCAGTAAAGCCATTGCCTTACCGGCTAAGCGGCCAACGGCTAAGGTGGCGGCGGTTAAGTCGTTAATGGTAAGCGTATCGTTTAATAAATTGGCTAAATTTTCGTAGAAGGCGCTGTAAAGTTCGGCCTCTTCGTAGCCTAGTACGGCGGCGTGATGCAGGTAAGCGGCAGTTCCCTTTAGGCCATAAGTCATTAGCTCGCGCCAACTGCGAATATCTTCATCGCCGGTGGCCAGCACCCCGGCCAGATGGTTATCGTTATTACCGCCAAATTGGGCAATAAGCTGCTGGGCTTTAGCATGATAGTTATTAATAGCCTGTAAATTAAAGTTGGCATTGGTAATGGTAGCAAATAAAGCTTCTGCCATAAAATAACCTATAGTTAAGGGGACGTCTTTATTTTGCTGTTGTTGGCTACAGGCGGCTTGCCCCAATTTTTTTAAGGTTAAAATTAAGTCGTCTTGGGCTACGGCTACTTCGTTAAGTTTGCCGCAAGCCCCCATTTTAGCGCTGCACCCTTTATTGTTAATAGTTTCTTGACACTGAAAACAAAACATAACATTCCTCCCTTGTTATTAAAATGAATAATTAAAGGCTATTTAGCAACAACCTTTTAGCGTTACGATGTTGCTTTAAGTAAATAATCAAGGTGCTCGCGGCGGCGGATAAAATAATTAAGCCAAGCCTCACTCATATCGGTAAAAATACTATTGGGTTCGTCTAATAAAATAATGACCATACCGTGCTGCGGGTGGCGGTAGTTACTAATAGGGATAAGCCGAACGCTTAAAGTTAGCTCGCCTTGGTCAAAACCAATATATACTTGGTAAAGGGCGCTATCGCCGGTAAAGGCCCACTCGCGGGTGTAATTACCGCTGGTTAAGCCCCACGTTTGGCCGCTTATCAGGTTACCGCTGCTGTTAATAATGAGCTTGCCGTTATGGTATTGGTAGGGCTGCAAAACATGCGGGTGATGGCCCCAAATAATATCGACACCGGCTTTATCGATAAGCTCTTTAAAAAAATTATTTTTACGTTCTTCAATCGTGCGCACATATTCTTCGCCGCCATGATACGAAAAAATAACGACATCGTGGTTGTGGCGCGCCTCTTGTAAGACAGTGATTAAACGTTCGCGTTCATCGGCCCTAGTAAGAGAGATGATATTGATATGCTCTTGCCCCTCGCTGCTGCCGCTTTGCGGCAAGTTAATAAACTGCGTAAAAGCGATAAAAGCTAACCTAATACCATTTTTATTTAAAGTAGTTACCTGCCACGGGGTGTTAGCCCCGCGCAAGCCCGAATAAGCAATTTGCGGGTGCTGTTCGTGCAGCTGCTGCCAAGCCGTCATTGTGGCTAAAACCCCCGCCCGGCCATGGTCTAACGAATGGTTATTAGCTAAACTAAAAACATTAAAACCGGCCTTAATAGCCCTTTCGGCGTACTCTCTGTGCACATTAAAGAAAGGGTAAGTTTGCGGCCTAACGGCCTCGTAAATAGGTGTTTCAAAATTAGCGAAGTTAAAATCGCTGGCCTGTAAAATATTTGTAATAGCTTTGTAAACGTAATAGCCGTTATCTCTAAAAATATTAACATCGTGGGCCATAATATCGCCGGCAAAAGTAAGCGTAAGGGTTTGGCCATTAATTATGGGTAAGCTAAATGCTAACAATATTATCATTAACCCGGCTTTTAACATAAAAGCAGTATAGCATTTATGGCTATTAGCCACAAGGGCTAGGGAATAATTAATAACTGGAAGATAAAAGTTTTTAAGTTTTCGTTACTAATGTTTCCGTTAAATACTCTCTTAAATCATCAGGCATCTCGCTTACCATCTGCCGTATGTCGCCGGCTAAATCTACAGCCACCGGTTCGGCCGGCTGCTTATCTTTACTCTCCGGCCTATCTTGATGATGGTTCTTATCCTCCGGCTTAGTTTTAGCAGAGCTTGGGGCGGGTTTAGCTTTGTTATTCACTTTGACCGGGGGTAACTTCATTTCGTCCTCATCATTATCGCCCTCATCATCGGCTTCTTCTTTGGCTAAGTAATCAAACAAAAATCTTAAAGCTTTGCCATGCCTATTATTGTAGGCTTCTTCTAATAAAGTATAAGCTAACGCTAAATACCCATCTTGTTCCTCTACCGGCCTTAAATGAGTGTTCATGGCTATTTTTAAAGCTTTATCAAATTTTTTAGCAGTCTCTTCATCTTTAAGTAAGTAATCAATAATGTGTTTTAAACTTTTCCAGTCGCCTCTTAAGGCGCGGTCTAAAAAGATGTGGCTGGTTAAAAAGTAGCCATCATTTTCTTTACCGGCTGGAAAGGTGGGATAGTTTTGCATAATAATTTTTACGGCGTAATTTAATTGATTGGGCATAGTTAATCTCCTTAGTACACAACTTTCGGAGCTATAAAACTACACTTTAAAATTAATAATTAAAAAGTAAGAATTAATCATTGGAAGTTCTTAGTTTTTAATTATTAGTCCCCAGTTTTCGATTAAAAAAAAATTTTTCAACTTGACAAAGCTCTATAGTATGCTAAACTAATTAAAGTTCATAACAAAATACATAATTATTGCATTATTTATGCGTTTGGTTTTAAGGTGTGCAACTAAATGTAGCTAATGTATTTAGCTTTGTTTAAGTTATTGAAATACAAGGAGAAAGTTGAAGATGAGTGCGTATAACCCTTACAATGATGTGCTGGCTGCTATTAAAGCGGCGGCCGAAAAGCTTGAACTGGAAGAGAGCGATTATATTACTACGATGTATCCCGAGCGCGAGCTAAAAGTATCGTTCCCGGTGCGTATGGATAATGGTAAGGTTAAAGTTTTTGAGGGTTATCGCGTGCAGCATTCCACCTTACGCGGGCCGGCTAAGGGCGGTATTCGCTTTCACCCCGCTACCGATGACAACGAAGTAAAAGCCTTAGCGGCATGGATGACTTTTAAATGCGCCGTTGTGGGTATACCCTATGGCGGCGGTAAAGGCGGGGTTACCGTAGAACCCAGCGAGCTTTCGTTAGGCGAGCTGGAGCGTTTAACGCGTGGGTTTACGGCAATGATAGCCCCTATTATTGGCCCCGAGCGCGATATTCCTGCCCCCGATGTTAATACCAACGGTCAAATTATGGGCTGGCTGGTTAGCACCTATAATTTATTAAAGGGTTATAATGCGCCGGGAGTAACTACCGGTAAACCGGTGCATATTGGCGGCTCGCTGGGACGGGTCGAGGCCACCGGGCACGGCGTGATGATTGCCGCCCGCGAGCTGCTTAAAAAACTTAATATACCTATCAAAAACTTAGATGTTGTGGTGCAAGGCATGGGCAATGTGGGCAGCATTGGGGCTAAGCTTTTGCACGAGCTGGGGGCTAATATTATTGCCGTAAGTGATGTTTCGGGAGCCATTTACCACAAAAAAGGGCTGGATATGGCCGATGTGCTAAACTACCTAAGCACCAAAGGTAATTTGATTAAAGATTATGATAAACGTAAAGTAGAGCATATTACCAATCAAGAGCTGTTGTTGTTAAGTACCGATATGCTTGTTCCTTGCGCTCTCGAAAATCAAATTAATATCGGCAATGTAAATGATATTAAAGCTAAATATATTGTTGAGGGAGCCAACGGCCCTACCACCGCCGAAGCCGATAAAATTTTGGCCGATAGGGGTATTTTAGTGGTGCCCGATGTACTGGCTAATGCCGGCGGGGTAACGGTATCGTATTTTGAATGGGTACAAAACTTGCAATCATTTTACTGGAGCGCCGAAGAAGTAAACGACAAATTGGAATACATTATGTGTAAAGCCTTTGAAGAAGTTTACGCTATGCATAAAGATAAAAAGGTTACTTTGCGTGAAAGCGCTTATATGTTAGCCCTTAAAAAATTAGTTGATGCCCGTAAAACGATGGGCTACCCCTTTTAATTAAGAATTAAGAACTAAAAAGTAAGCATGGAAAGCTTTTAATTCTTAATTTTTACTTTTTAATTTACCTGAAGGATATAATATGAGTACCGTTACCATCACCTTACTTTTTTTATTATTTGCCGTAGTTATGTTTGTGCTGGAGAAAATTCCGCTGGCGGTAACGGCAATGCTGGTTTGCGTAGGTTTGGTGGTTACAGGGGTGCTTACGCCGGCGGCAGCCTTTGCGGGCTTTGTCAGCTCGCCGGTTATTTTATTTGTGGGTATGTTTGTGGTGGGCGGCGCCTTGTTTGAAACCGGTATGGCCAGCCAAATTGGCGGGGTTATTACTAAATTAAAGTTTATTAAAGGCGAAAAAGGGCTTATTGTTGTTGTTATGCTTTTGGGCGCCTCGTTATCGGTGTTTTTATCTAATACCGGTACGGCGGCAATACTTATCCCCATCTTGGTGGGAGTGGCGGCTAAAAAAAAAGTTGCTCGCTCTAAGTTATTAATCCCTATGGTTTATGCCGTAGCATTGGGTTCTAATACCTCTTTAATTGCTACGCCGGGTAATATGATAGCCCATAGCGCTTTAGTAACGGCCACCGGCAGTGGGTTCGGGTTTTTTGAGCTTACTAAAATAGGGCTGCCAATGATAGCATTAGGTATTATTTATTTTACCACCATTGGTTATAAATTGTTGCCTAACCATGCCACGACCGATGGGGCTTTTAGCGGGCAAGCCGATTATAGCACGGTGCCGGCTTATAAACGTTATTTAGCTTTAGCTATTATGCTTTTTACCGTTTTTTTAATGATTATAGGCCAATACATTGGGCTGGCTATCAATATAGCCAGTACCATTGGGGCTATATTGATGGTGCTTACCAAAGTTATTAACGAAAAGCAAGCCTATAAAGCCATCGATTTAAAAGTGGTTTTTTTGTTTGGCGGTACTTTGGCCTTGGCGGCGGCTATGCAGGCCAGCGGGGCCGATAGAGTCATTGCCACTGCGGTAATTAGCTTATTAGGTGGCGAAAATGCGGCTCCTTTTGCTTTGCTGGCGGCTATTTTGCTTATTACCGGCGGGCTGGCGCAATTTATGTCTATCACCGCTAGTGTGGCTTTAATGGTGCCGATTAGTCTTTCTGTTGCCCAAACAATGGGCGCCGACCCGCGCGCTCTTATGGCCGCTACGGTAGTGGGGGCTTCGTGCGCCTTTACCACCCCTATTGCCACCCCGCCCAACGTCATGATTGTGGGTGTAGGCGGTTATAAATTTAGCGATTTTACAAAAGTTGGTTTACCTTTGTTTATTATTTGTCTTACGGTTAGTGCGGTTTTACTACCAATTTTATTTCCATTTTTTCCATAAAATAGTTGAAAACTGAAAGCTGAAAACTGAAAGTTAGGAGATAATATGAAAGAAAGTATATTGCAAGAAAAGAGCAAGAGGTTTGCCATAAGAATTGTAAATCTTTTTAAACATTTAACTAATGAGAAAAAAGAGTTTATTATGTCAAAGCAGCTTTTAAAAAGTGGTACAAGCGTAGGGGCAAATATTATGGAGGCAGAGCACGCTCAAAGTAATTTAGATTTTATTCATAAAAATAATATTGCACTTAAAGAAGCTAATGAGGCAAAATATTGGCTTGAATTACTCTTTGAAACGGAATATTTAACCAAAGAACAATATGAAAGTATTAAAACGGATTGTGATGAATTACTTAAAATGCTTGTTTCTACAATTAAAACTCTTAAAAGTAAAACATAATTTTTAGTTTTCACCTTTCAGCTTTCAGTTATTAAAAGGAGGAAATATGTTTAAGGAAATTTCATGGAAAATTGGCGGTACGCAGGGCGAAGGTATCGAGGCCACCGGCGATTTATTTTCGACCGGCTTAAATAGGCTGGGGTATTATTTAAATGCCTTTCGTACCTTTTCATCAAGGGTTAAAGGCGGCCCCAGCACTAATAAAATTAGGGTATCGGTGGATAGGCTGTATAGCACCGCCGATGCAGTGCACATTTTGGTGGCTTTTGACCAAGAAGCTATCGATTTAAACTACCATGAGGTAGTAAAAGAGGGCATCATTTTGGCCGATGCCAAATTTGAGCCGTTGCTGCCATCGGGCTGTGGCGCTAAACTGCTGGTTATCCCTTTTACCGATATAGCTAAAAACTTAGGCACGCCGCTCATGAAAAATATGGTGGCCGTTGGCGCTAGTGCGGCTTTAATGGGACTAGACACTACTGTTTTTACCGAAATAGCCGCCGAAAAGTTTGGCCGTAAAGGTGAAGCGGTGGTTAAAAGTAATATAGAAGCCATTAAAGCCGGTAAAGCCGAAGTAGACAACAAACTGGGCAGCACTCCTTTTAAGATGGAGGCAGCTAATAAAGCCGAGCGTTTATTTATTACCGGTAACGATATTGTGGGTATGGGCTGTATTGCCGGCGGAGCGCGTTTTATGGCTAGTTACCCCATCACTCCTGCTACAGAAATTATGGAGTACCTCATTCGGCACTTGCCTAAAGTGGGCGGTGCGGTGGTGCAAACCGAAGACGAAATTAGCGCCGTTATGATGACCATTGGCGCCGGTTATGCCGGTGTGCGCAGTGTAACTAATACCTCTGGGCCCGGCTTATCGCTAAAGGCCGAAGGCATTGGCTTTGCTGCAATGATAGAGGCCCCGCTGGTGGTGGTAGATGTGCAGCGCGGCGGCCCTAGTACCGGCTTGCCAACTCGCCATGAGCAATCGGATATTATGGCCGCTATTTACAACACGCACGGCGATATTCCTAAAATTGTGCTGGCCCCCAGTACTGTGGAAGAGGCTTTTTACGATACCACTGAGGCCTTTAACTTGGCCGAAGAGTTTCAGTGCCCGGTTATTTTAATAATAGACATGCAAATGGGCAGCAGCAAACAAACCGTTGAAATGCTTAATTTAAAGAAGGTGCAAATTAGACGCGGTGCTTTACAAAGCAGTGTACCGGCCCCAGCCGACCCAACGGATTATTTTAAACGTTATTTAGTAACCGAAAGCGGCGTATCGCCGCGTGTGGTGCCGGGTATGGTTAATGGTATTCATCACTCAACGGGCGTAGAGCATAACGAAATGGGCAAACCCAGCGAAGTAGTAAGTAACCGCATAAACCAAATGGATAAGAGGCTGCGCAAATTAAAAAGCGTTAAGGTGGCCGAGCCGGTGCATATTAATGCCGTTGCTAAAGAGGCCGATGCGCTAGATGTTTTATTTGTAGGTTTTAACTCCACACGCGGAGCCATTGAAGAGACGGTAGCCAAACTTAACGGCGAAGGTGTTAAGGCAGGCCACGCCCATATTAGGTTAATCCACCCCTTCCCGGCCGAAAAAGTAGCCCCATTAGTAAAAAAAGCTAAAAAAATTATTATTGTGGAGAACAACGCTACTGCCCAGCTGGCACAGATAATGAAGCTGGAGGTAGGGCAGGCCGAAAAAATTAAAAATATTTTAAAGTACGATGGTAGCCCCTTTTTACCGGGCGAACTTTACAAAAAAAGCAAGGAGGTGCTGTAAATGGCCACAGCAAACGATTTTAAAAACGATGTAAAACCTAACTGGTGTCCGGGCTGCGGCGACTACGGAGTATTGGCTGCCATTCAAAAAGCGGCGGCAAATTGCGGGATAGAGCCGCATCAGTTGGCTTTATCTACCGGTATTGGCTGTAGCGGCCGTTTAGCCGGTTATGTACGCAGTTATGGCGTACATGGCTTGCATGGCCGTGCTTTACCGGTGGCGCAGGGCATTAAAATGGCTAACCGCGAACTTACCGTAATTGCCGCCGGCGGTGATGGTGATGGTTTTGCCATTGGTACCAACCATACCGTGCACGCTATGCGCCGTAATATAGATATGACTTATATTGTAATGGATAATCAAATTTATGGTTTAACTAAGGGGCAGATGTCGCCGCGCAGCGATATAGGGCAAATTACCAACAGCAGCCCCACCGGGTCGGTGGAAAGGCCTATCTCTTCGGTGCAGCTGGCTTTAGCCAGCGGTGCGACCTTTGTGGCCCAAAGTTTTTCGAGCGACCTTAACCAAATGACCGACATTATCGAAAAGGCCATTAACCACAAAGGTTTTTCGCTGGTGGTTATTTACAGCCCTTGTCCTACCTACAATAAAACCAACGATGTGCAGTGGTACAAAGAGCGGTTAAGTAATGTAGCTGATATTGCCGGTTACAACCCCAGCGATATAACCGCTGCCTTTAAAGCTATTACCGAAAAAGAGGGCTGGCTTACCGGTGTGCTTTATCAAAAAGAGATGGCCAGCTACCAAGAGGTGGTGAAAGGTTATGCGCCGGAGGCTTTGGTTAAGGCCGATTTAAACTTAAGCGAAGATTTGTTTTATAACACTTTGGTGAAAGAATACATATAATAGGTAATAACTAACAACTTATAGTTAATAGTTAGTTGTTTATAATTAACTTGCTTACCTTTAGTGGCAGGCATAATATAGGGATTATTTTAATGAACATACACGAACATCAAGCTAAAGAGCTACTGCGTGGCTATGGAGTAACCGTGCCAAACGGCTATGTAGCCTTTAGCGTAGACGAAGCCGTAACTGCTGCCGAAAAATTAAGCGGTACGGTTAAAGTGGTTAAGGCGCAAATTCATGCCGGCGGGCGCGGTAAAGCCGGCGGTGTTAAGGTAGCTAAAAGCCCAGACGAAGTAAAGAATTATGCCGCCGAAATTTTAGGCAAAACTTTGGTTACCCAGCAAACCGGGCCGGAAGGCAAAGAGGTTAAACGCCTGCTGATAGAAGAAGGCTGCGCTATTAAGAAAGAGTACTATGCGGGTATGGTGCTAGACCGTTCTACTAGTAAGGTGGTTTTAATGGCCAGCGAAGAGGGCGGAATGGATATTGAGGAAGTTGCCGCTAAATCGCCCGAAAAAATTTTTAAAGAATTTATCGACCCGCTGGTGGGGTTAACCGGCTTTCAGGCGCGGCGCATTGCCTTTAACATTAACATACCAACCGAGCTTATTAGCCAAACGGCCAAGCTGCTTATCAACTTATATAAGGCCTACGTTGAATTGGATTGTGCGATTGTCGAGATTAACCCGCTGGTTACCACCGAAGACGGCAAGGTTATGGCCCTAGATGCTAAAATCAACTTTGATGACAACGCCCTGTACCGCCACCCCAAGCTTACCGATAAGCGCGACCTTAACGAGGAAGACCCTAAAGAGATTGCGGCCGGCAAATTCGGCTTAAGTTATATTGCTTTAGATGGCAATATTGGCTGTATGGTGAATGGCGCCGGCCTTGCAATGGCCACGATGGATATTATTAAATTTTACGGCGGCAGCCCGGCTAACTTTTTAGATGTAGGCGGTGGGGCCACCACCGAAAAGGTATGCGAGGCTTGTAAGATTATTTTATCGGACCCTCAAGTAAAAGGCATATTTATTAATATTTTTGGCGGTATTATGAAGTGTGATACCATCGCCGAAGGGGTAGTGGCCGCCGTAAAACAATTGGCCTTAAAAGTGCCGCTGGTGGTACGCTTAGAGGGCACCAATGTGGAGAAAGGCCGCGAAATTTTAAAGCAATCGGGTTTAACTTTGCAGGCTGCTACCAGCATGGCCGATGGCGCCCAAAAGATTGTTGCTTTAGTTAAAGGAGCCGCCTAATGAGTATCTTTATTAATAAAAACACCAAAGTGCTGGTACAGGGAATAACCGGCAGCACCGCTTTATTTCATACCAAACAAATGCTGGAATATGGCAGCCAAATGGTAGGCGGCGTTACGCCGGGCAAGGGCGGCGCAACTGTAGAGGGCTTACCTGTTTTTAACACCGTAAGCGAAGCGAAAGCCAAAACCGGTGCGAACGCCAGTGTTATTTATGTACCGGCCGCCTTTGCCGCCGACGCTATCCTTGAGGCTGTGGAGGCCGAGCTGGATTTAGTAATTTGCATTACCGAGCATATCCCTATCCTTGATATGGTTAAGGTAAAACAGTACATGCAGGGCAAAAAAACGCGTTTAGTTGGCCCCAACTGCCCCGGTATTATCACCCCCGGTGAATGTAAAATTGGCATTATGCCCGGTTATATCCACACTAAGGGCCACATCGGGGTAGTATCGCGCAGTGGTACGCTTACTTACGAGGCCGTTTATCAGCTTACCACGCAAGGTATCGGCCAAAGCACCGCCGTAGGGATTGGCGGCGACCCGGTGAACGGCAGCGATTTTATCGATTGTCTAAAAGCCTTTAATGCCGACCCTGACACCTACGCCGTAATTATGATTGGCGAAATTGGCGGCAGCGCCGAAGAAGAGGCCGCCCACTGGGTAAAAGCTAATATGACCAAACCGGTAGTGGGCTTTATTGGCGGGGCAACGGCGCCGGCCGGTAAACGTATGGGCCATGCCGGGGCGATTATTAGCGGCGGCAAAGGTACGGCGGCGGAGAAAATAGCCGCTTTAGAGAGCTGCGGCATAACGGTAGCCAAAACCCCAGCGGTAATGGGCGAAACCATGATTAAAGTACTTAAAGATAAAGGGTTGTATGAAAGGTGTTTGCGTACTTAGAAAAGTAAGCAAGGATAATATTGGCTTTATGGGGTAGCCTGCTTTGGCAGTAACTACCCTTGATTTACAGCTAACTATATAGTACACTCTAAGCTATGAAAAAACTGCTTTTTACCTTATTTATATTAATAGCATTTAGCTGCGGCTCGCAAGATTTACAGCTGGTGCAGCTTACCGTTACTATTAACGATACAACCATCTTAGTGGAGGTAGCCGATACCTCCGATAGCCGCGCTTTAGGCCTAATGCACCGCCGCAGCTTGCCGGCCAATAACGGTATGCTGTTTGTTTTTCCCGATGAAGCTATCCGCAGTTTTTGGATGCATAATACCTACATACCTTTAAGTATAGCTTATATCGATAGAGACGGCCGTATTCGCTCTATCCACGATATGACGCCGCTTAGCCGTGCCACTATCCAAAGTACTCTGCCGGTAATGTATGCGCTCGAGGTTAATCAGGGCTTTTTTGAACGCCACAATATTACCGTTGGCGACAGAGTAATTATCCCGGCCGGTGTGAGAGCTGTAAATTAGTTGCAAACTTATAACTGATAGTTGAAAACTAAAAACAAGTAAAACGGATAATCCCCGCTACTTTCTTTTTTTAGCCAGCTCTTTTTTGGCTAAGCGTCCTTTTTCGGCCAATCTAAAGGCCGTATAAAGCGGCCAATTTACCGGATAATCGTAAGCGCCTAACCTGTGCACCAACTGCCCGCCAAAGCCGGTTTTAAATTGATACAGCCCAAACATTGGGTGGTTAGGGTCATCACTGGGCGGGATACCAAATAAATCGTAAGCGGTACAGCCAAAAGCTTTAGCATCGCTCATCGCTTGCCATTGTAAACCATAACTGGCCATTAAATTGCGTTTAAGATTGCTGCTGGCTCCATAAACATAAGTAGCGGTATCTTTATAAAATAAAGTAATGATACCGGCCAGTAAATCACCTTCGTGTTCGGCCAGATAAAGCCGGGCCTCAAGGCCATTTTCTTTAGCTAACTGTAAAAAAGTTTGATAGTAATTATAACTATGAATAGCTATGCCATCACGCTGAGCAGTTTCTTGATACATTGTATACCATTGCTCTATTTGGTTATTATCTTGCCTAATGGTAACCCCTTTTTTAGCGGCTAAGCCAACGTTATAGCGGGTTTTTTTATGCATATTTTTTAGTAATTCTTCGTTGCTTTGCTGTAAGTTGATAATCACGGTATCTGGCGGCTGCACCGGCATAATGGCTTTGCGTAATGGGTTGGTTAAAATAATATTATTTTCCCAAGTTAAATCGTATCTAATAATTAAAGGATTGCGGTAATATTTTTTTAATAATTTACTGAGCTCTTTTAAAAAATGGCTGTGGTTAGTCGTAATCGGCGTAAAGTTTGGTAAAGGCAGGTAGATAAAGTTAAAGAGCCGGCCAATCTGCCTGTTAAGTACTAAAAAAGAAAAATTTAAATTATCATAGGCAGCGGTAAAGGTTTTACCTTGCCAGCCAAATTTGCCTTTAAATTGCTGCCAAAAAGGTGTTTGTAAAAAATTATCGCCATCAAAATTGGGCTCTTCGTTAATGGTAAGCATAGCGTTAGCTTACCTTAAAAAAGGCTAAAGGTCAATAAATTTTTACTAATTAAAATTATCGGCGAGAGTATTTCTTTAAAACACTAAAATATCTAATATAATTACTATAATAGCGGTAACAGGTATGCTGGCCATAACCAGCAACCACCACTTTATCATACCCTTTTGTAATCTTTGAAGTTTGGGGTCCTGCGCAAATCTTTCCCGATTATCGCGGCCCTCCCAAAACATATCATAACCGCCATCTTCTCGCATGTGCTTACGGCTAAGATAAAAATATTTTATGGCTCTATAAAAAGGATAAGCTACCAGCGCTCCAAAAATTAACCACGCTATATAATGCTGCATAGTTAATATCCGCCGGCGCATTCTTCTTGCCGCATAATGGCTATGCCGTTAGAGGTCCCTAATCGTGTAGCTCCTGCCTTAACCATAGCCAAAGCATCGCTGGCCGATTTAATACCGCCGCTGGCTTTTACCTGCGCTTTATCTTTAACTACCTCTAGCATCAGTTTAACGTCTTCTATCGTAGCCCCGCCGGTGCTAAAGCCGGTAGAGGTTTTTACAAAATCGGCCCCTGCCGTAACGGCTAAATTACAGGCTTTAACCTTTTCTTCATCACTTAATAAAGAGCTTTCGATAATTACCTTAACAATGGCTTTATGTTGGTGAACGGCCTGCACCACCGCCTTAATATCTTCGTAAACGCTGCCATCGTTCCCGGCTTTAAGTTGGCCAATATCTAACACCATATCAATTTCGTTAGCTCCATCGCGGCAAGCCAGTTGGGCTTCGTAAACTTTAGCTTTAGTGGCCATCGCCCCCAGAGGAAACCCAACAACGGCACAGCTTTTTACCCCGCTGCCTTTGAGTTGTTCGGCCACTAAGCTGGTGTAGTTACCGTTGGTGCACACACTGGCAAAGTTATATTGTTTAGCTTCGTTACATAAATTAATAACTTGCTGCGGGGTGGCATCGGCCTTTAATAAAGTGTGGTCTATGTATTTATTTAACTGCATTACTTGCTCCTTAATTGCTAAGCTAACCACAATATAACACTATTGCCGGCAATAAGCTACTTTAAAATAATAAAACCATCTTTGTCAAGAGATTATGGGGTAACGGAAAAGTTATTGACAAATATTAGAGCCGCAATTATACTTAACAAATGGAAGTGTGGCTAGAGAAATATGCAGATAGGAAGCATTAAAATGAGTGATATCCCGTTAAGAGAAGAATTACAGGGCTACTTAGCCTCTATGCCGGAGAGTAAGCTAAAGGCGCTTAAGCCGCTTATGCTCAAGCTTATGAAACCTAAAAAGACAAAACTTAATATTAAGCCGGCTAATACAAAAGCAAAGCTTTTGAGTGGGCGAGAACAAGCTATTCATAATGAAAAAATGAAAGGCTGGCCACACAATTTTGTAAAGTTTGAAGATTAAAAATGAGAAATAAAGAACCTGCCGATTAAGCGGGCTTTAAAAAGTGGCTGAGAATTATGAGGGCTTTGAAAGCTTGATGCAGGTTGCCTTAGAGATGGTGATGAAGAGACCGTTAAGTTAAATTATTTATTTTATATTCTGGCTAAATTTTGTTAGAAATATCGCGCAATTTTGACTGCAATAAAAAACTTTATAGTATTATGAAGTCAAGGGTATTGACATCTCCTTGACTAATATCTTATTGCGTAGCAGAGGGTCTAATACCCCGCCCTTCAGGGCGGGGTATTACAGCGGTTTGTAAAAACTTTATTCATCTAATACCGGTATTTTGCTGGTAGTAGAGGTATGTTCAATAGGAATAATTTGCTTTATTTTATCATCTAACTCACGTAGAGCCATCGTCATATCATATCTATTTTGAATGCGTAAAAAAAAGCCTTGTGATAAGCCAAAATAATGGCTTAAACGTAAATCGGTATCGGCGCTCATGCGCCGTAAGCCGTGTACAATACTATGTATACGATTAGGTGGTACCATAATGGCCTTAGCTAAAGCGTTCATCGATAACCCAAATGGCTCCATAAACTCTTCCTGTAAAATTAGGCCAATATGGTCGAGTTTAATACGTTCTGCCATCTTTTATACCTCCGCTTAAGTTATATTATATATTATGTAATGCGTAAAGTCAAGGCTTTATAAATAAACGTTTAATGGTAATCCACAATTTCGACATTTTGGGCCTCGTTGTTAATCCATTCAAAACAAAGGCGGTATTTATCATTTATTCTTATACTATACTGCCCGCTACGATTTCCTAGTAATTTTTCTAAACGGTTAGATGGTGGCACACGCAAATCTTCGAGGATTTCGGCGGCATCCAGCATATCAAGTTTACGTCTGGCGCGGCTTTGTATTTCAGCTGGGAATTTTTTAGCTATATTTCCATCATAAATTTGTTTGGTAGAAGGGCAGTTGAAAGATTTTATCATGTAGTGATGGTAACATAACTTAAAGGTAAATAAAAGCCCGCTTTGGTTGGGCGAGCTTTGAAAGGTTGAGGCAGGTTACTATTTAGTAAACACAGTGAAAGAGTGTTGCTTGACTAATGTTATGAACAATTACAGTTTCATCGGCACGATAATCTTCGTAGGTAACCCGAATGCCCATATTACTTAAAATCTGCTCAAAATTTCTTCTTTGTTCAACAGTTAAATCCCTTACAGAGACATCAACTGCTCTACCAGTAACATGGTCCAATCCACGACTTGGGTTCATAATTTCTCTCTGCCACCAATTCAACCAGTTTTGATTAGCAAGAACTTGCGCATAACTTGGTAATGAAGAAAGTCCACTAAAAGAAAGAAAATCCCTTTTAATATTAGGATACATACTGGCATTTCTAGGGCTTAAAATAAGCTCTAATTGCCTTTGCCATGGCCTATTTTCACTTGTTATACGAACACTGGCAGGTACATTAAGGTTATATTCTCTAAATATCCTTATTGCCTCATTTACGCGCGAAGCGGTTGTTTGCGCATTTGCCGAAGTAACTATTAAAAGCATTAAAATAGTCATTGTAATTTTTATCTTCATAAATAAACTCCTTAAGTAAATTATTTGTTGCTAAATGTAAATATAGTACCATCTTGCATAATGGAAACTCTATCATCTGAAAAGTTTCTTAAATCGGTAAGGTAAAAGTTTCCAGAAATATTATTCCCCTTTGGAATAGTAATATTTTCGGTGCCGTATCTAAATTATCCTCCTTTAAGTCTATATTATCATCATTCCTTAAAGCAGTCAACTACTTATAATGCTTTTTTACTTTTAAATAAAATAATAACTTATGAGTGCTGTAGGGCGTAAAAAGCGTTATAAGTAGTTGACTGTTTTAGGTTGGCGCCTTTATGTGCCAGCTATTTTTGCGCTCAATTTGTTAATTAACACTCTTGCAATTAATTGTTTTTTGGGTTAAACTTCTTTGCAGAGAACTAAAACTCTCGGGCATAGTTATGCCCAAAATTTTCCATCGTATTTAACAAAGGTTAAATACGATGAGACTAAACCCGCCACCTTTTTGGGAATAAAAAGGTTATAAACTGTAAGCGGGGCAAGGAGCTATCATGGCTGTAGTAACCATGAAAAATTTGCTTGAAAGTGGCGTCCACTTTGGCCACCAAGTAAAACGTTGGGACCCACGTATGAAGAAGTACATCTTCGCCGAACGCAACGGGGTGCATATCATCGATTTACAAAAAACCATCGTGAGCATTAAAGATGCCTACGAAGCAGTGCGTAAAGAGGTTAGCCGCGGCAAAACCGTGCTCTTTGTGGGCACCAAAAAGCAAGCGCAAGAGGCCGTTAAAAAAGAAGCCGAACGCTGCGGTATGTTTTATATTAATAACCGCTGGCTGGGCGGTATGCTTAGCAACTTTAGCACCATTAAAAAAAGTTTGCAGCGTCTTAAAAAATTGGAGAAGATGGAAGTTGACGGCACTTTTAGTATGCTTACTAAAAAAGAAGTAACCAAGCTCCAAAAAGAAAAAGCTAAGCTGGAAAAAAACTTAGGTGGCATTAAAGATATGAAAGAGCTGCCCGGTATCATCTTTGTAATTGATACCCGTAAAGAGGCCATCGCTATTGCCGAAGCTAACCGTATGAAAATCCCGGTAGTGGCGGTGGTAGACACCAACAGTAATCCCGGCGGTGTAACTTATCCTATTCCCGGCAACGATGACGCTATCCGTGCCATCACTTTATTTACTCAAACCATCGCTAATGCCGTGCTGGAGGCCGATAACGAAATTGGCTTACAAGTAATTGAAAGCCTTGATGAAGAAGGCGGCCTTGATGAAGCGGTAATTAATAAAGACCGCGAAGATTACGCCGAAAAATATGCCGTAAGCAATATGGAGGAAGACGAATAATGGCTGCTATAACTCCGCAAATGGTTAAAGAACTGCGCGAAAAAACAATGGCCGGTATGACCGACTGTAAAAAAGCTTTACAAGATGCCGACGGCGACTTTGCTAAAGCCGAAAAAATTTTAAAAGAAAAAGGTTTAGCTAACGCTGCCAAACGTGCCGACCGTGCCAGTAACGAAGGTAAAGTTTTTAGTTTGGTGCAAGGTGATAAATTGGTTATCCTCGAGCTGGCCTGCGAAACCGATTTTGTCTCTAAAAATGAACGTTTTATTGCACTTGGCAACAAGCTATGCCAAATTATCCTAGAAAAAAATTTAGCCGCCGTAACCGATGAGCTAAAAACGTTGGTAGACGAAGAAGTTATTGTTTTAAAGGAACGGTTTGAAATTAAACGTTTTGAGACGGTAAACCTTGATAATAATACGATACACGCTTATTACTCGCACAACGATGGTATGATTGGTGTGGTGGTGCTTGGTAAAACCGGCAAACACGATGACAGTGTTAAAGCTTACCTGCGTGATGTAGCGATGCATGTAGCGGCAATGAGCCCGCTTTATTTAAACCGCGATAGCGTGGACGCAGCTTATTTAGCCGAAATTAGCGAAATTATTACCAAAAAGGCCGAAGAAGATGTTAAAGGCAAGCCCGAAAATATTGCCAAAAATATTATTAAAGGCAAAATTGATAAACAACTGGCCGAAATTATTTTGTTTGAGCAAAGTTTTGTCAAAGAACCGGCTTTAACCATTGCCAAAAAAACCGCCGAAGTAGCTAAAGTTACCGATAGCGGTTTAGAGATTACCCGCTATATTGCTTACCGTGTAGGCGGAGCATAATTAGTGCATAAATAAAAGATATTATTAATACCCCTTCGCTGGCGAAGGGGTGGCGCGTAGCGACGAGGTAATGGAGACATTACCTCGTTTTGTTAAAAGGTAAGAATATTAAATTTGTTAAAAATAAATAGAATTAAAATATACCGCTTCGGCTTATCCATCTTAGGGGCCATAATTATTGGCTTGGGCATTGGATTGGCCGCCGGCAGCGGCTATGGTGCCGATGCCATGGGCTTTTTGTACGAAGGCGTCAGCCTGCACCTGCCTCTAAACTTTGGTCAAAGTGCATTGGCGGTTATGTTAGTGATGACGGCCATTGTATTTATTATAGACAAAAAGCAGCTGGGGTTATCCACTATTATTAACCCCTTTTTTACGGCCTTATTTACTGAAATGGCCTTTAAATTTGCGCCTGCAAGTAATCTTGCCCTTATAAATTTTCTCCTTATGTTAGTTGGCTTAACTTTAATTGGCGCTGGGGCCGCTTTAGTGGCTTTAAGTTACAGCGGCAAGGATAGTTATACGGCCTTAGTTTTTGCTTTATATGGCCGCTTTAAAAAGCTTGGTTTGGCACGGGCGCGTATGCTGTGCGAGGCTATTTTTTATGCAGTAGCTTTATTATTGGGTACCGGTTTTAAGATAGGGCCTTTTATGGGGGTAATTATTATTGGCCCTATTTTGCGTTTAGTTTATATTAAGGCAGATAAATTACCTTTTTTACTGATTTCCCGGTGATTAATTAAAAGTTTTGCCTTGCTCTCTGTGGTGATGTATGTTATAGTTTAAAAATGAGTAATCTAAAATTACAGCAAGCCATTGCTTTGTTAGATGGTGAGCCGGCCTTAACTATCGCCGGCTTAGCCAATGTAAGCAGTTTTATTTATCATAACTTTGATAATTTAAATTGGGCCGGTTTTTATTTATGGACCGGCGAAAAATTGGTGCTCGGCCCTTTTAACGGGCAGGTAGCTTGCACCGTTATTGCTTATGGCAAAGGAGTTTGCGGCGGCGCTTTAGCCCAAAAGCAAACTTTGGTGGTACCTAACGTGCATGATTTTGAGGGCCACATTGCTTGTGATAGTCGCAGCCAAAGCGAAATTGTGGTGCCGCTTTTTTTAAACGACCAACCGCTTGGGGTGCTTGATATAGATAGCCCCATTTTAAACCGCTTTAGCAGCGAAGATAAAGCTTTTTTTGAAGAGTTGGCTCAAAATTTAGTAACTATTTGCGGCAAAAATATGCTTAAACTAGTGCAAAATTAAAAGGCTTAAAAACAGCTAAATAATGAGTATATGGTAAATAAATTACCATTTGGTATTATAACATCTTGACATAATATTTTTTATAGGCTATAGTGCTATTGTTGGCTTTAGGAGATTAGCTAAAATTATAATATACCATAGATAATTGCTTTTTCGCATTATAACATCTTGACAAGGTGTTTTCTGCGGTTTATAATGTTGTAAGTGGTTTTAATATATTGGTTAAAACTAGAGATATAAAGTGTTTTTAAAATGGAGGGCTAGTTGATGAAAAAACTATTCTTATTGGGCTTAGCGCTATTGCTAAGCGGTGTTTTAAGTGCTCAGGGCTTTACCGGTCCTGCGGTAAGAACGGTTATGCAGGTAACTACCGTTCAGGTAGCGCAAGGTATGGCGCATAAAAGCCGCATTACTTTGGTTGGTAATGTTGTGCAGCAGATAGACCGCCAGCACTATATTTTCCGCGATTCGTCAGGCGAAATGACGGTAAAAATTAGCGATAAATATTGGGGCCGTTTAACTGTAGGCAGTAACGATTTGGTAGAAATTAGCGGCGAGGTAGACCGTAAACGCGATGGCCGCCTCGAAATTAAGGTGCATGTTATTAGAAGGGCCTAGTTACCGGCTTTTATAATAACTATATAATTTTTTATGGCTACCCAGTGGGGTAGCCTTTTTAATTCCTTTTTGCTAGTGGTTTTGGCGGCTAATATTTTTTGATATATGTTATAACATAGATTTTTACTATGTAAACATAGGCGAGCTGCCGGCAGGCAGTAAAAAAGATTTATGTCTCTTGACTTATAGTCATTTATAGCTTATGATTAATTAATGAAAAAAATAGTCTTATTATTTTTGCTGGTAACTTTGGCTTTTAATGCTTATGGCCAAAATAGGCATAACCGCCAAACAACAGACGAAAGGTTTTTTGGTATTTCCGAGCGTTTTAACGCCGGGTTTTGGACGCGGATAGGGCTTAATCAATATTTAACGGGCAACCCGCATGATAACTATCATCACCATAACCATAATATGGACGAGGCTGTTAATCGTTTTAACTTTGATATTGGTTTTGATATGGCTTACAGTACTTTTTTTAATGCCAGAGCCTTTCGCTTTTTTTACCATGTGGTCGATTATAACTTTTATCTGCACTGGGCCAATGAGGTGGAAATAAGCACACATGCGGTGGGTACCGGGTTGGGCGCACGTTGGCCGCTGCGTATGGGCGGGCTGCATTTTGCTCCTTTTATGAGTTACAATGTTGGTTTTTATTATGTGGGGCAAGAGGGCACGCCGCATAGTAGGGCTGCTTTTATTTTTAATAGCGATAGCGGCCTTTACCGGCGGGTAAACGCCGGGGTTATCTTCGTCTTAGGGGCTCTTTCGGTGGTTTTAGAGGGCGGACAGGCCAGCCCTTTAGTCAGGTTTAGCGATAGCGAAATGCTTTTTAAACCGTACCACTTTGTTAATTTTAAAGTTGGTTTAGAAATTAGATAATTACCTAAAGATGTTTTTATTACTAATTATTATTTTAGCAGTTTTAGCCTTAACGGTTTTGTTGTTGCCCTTAAAGATATGGCAAAGCTATAAGGCTATTAAATTTTCTAAAGCTGAACTAATCCAAAGCAACGCAGAACTTACCCAGTTAAAGGCCGATTATACGGTACAGTTCACTAAAATAGCCGTAAGTGAGGCCAAAGAAAAAGCTTTGTTGGCCGATAATTTGGCTTTAAAGGCCGAGCTTAAAGAGCTGGCCTTAACTTTAAAAACCGAAGCCACTAGTATGGCCAGCTATAAACTACACAGTGAGATAGAATTAGCTAAGGTGAAAACGCGCGAAGCCGAACTCATTAAAAAAGAACAGCAAATTAAAGAACAATTTGAAAATTTAGCCCGTCAAGTATTAGAAGATAGCGCCAATAAACTGAGCGAACATAATAAGGCAAGGTTAAGCGAAGTTATTAGCCCCTTTAAGGAAAAACTTAATGAATTTCATAAGAAAGTTGATGACGTTTATGTTAAAGAGGGGCAAGAGCGGGTTTCTTTAAAAAAAGAGATAGAGTTGCTGGCCGAACGCCACAAAGAATTAGGCAGCCAAGCCGAAAATTTGGCCAAAGCCTTAAAAGGCGATAATAAGCAGCAAGGTAACTGGGGTGAAATGCAGCTGCAAAGAATACTCGAGGTAAGCGGCTTAGATAAAAATGTTGATTATATTTTGCAGGCCGATGTCAAAAACGAGGATAATAAAACCCAGCGTCCCGATGTCATTATTAAATTGCCGGAAGATAAACATATTGTGATAGACTCTAAAGTAAATTTGCTTTATTATGAACAATATATTAACAGTAACAGTGAGCGCGACCAAGCCGATTATTTAAACCAGTTTATTAAATCGGTAAAAGAGCAAATAAATAATTTAAGCAGCAAAGATTACCACGCCAGTTACAAATTAGATGGCTATAAATTGGATAGTCCCGAGTTTACCATTATGTTTATGCCCATAGAAAGCGCTTATAGTTTAGCTATTAGTAAAGATTACAGTTTGCACGACTTTGCATGGAGTAAAAAAATTGTGTTAGTTAGTTCGCTAAATTTATTTGCTTTACTTAAAACCATTTCTTACGGGATTGCTAACTATAAAAAAACTAAAGAGAGCGAAAAAATTGCCGAATTGGGCATTAAGCTGTACGATAAATTCGCCGGCTTTGCCGAAGAAATGGTTAAAATTGAAGTTAGTTTAACTAAAGCGCAAGATGCTTATAAAGAGGCGTTTAAAAAATTAACGGAAAACCCCAAAAATATGGTTTATCAAGTAGAAAAGCTGAGAAAAACCTATCGTTTACCGGTTAAAAAAAATTTACCGGCGACTTTTACTCAGCAAGATGATAACGGTGAAGAGGACGAAGCCGCTATTGCTGCCCCCGTTATCCTTAATTTGTTTGAAGATTAATAAACATTACTCTTCTTACTCCTAAAAAGCAGCTATTTTTAAAAATAATTTGACTTACCGCATAAGCCGTGCTAAAATTAAAAATTAACAGGAGAAAAACAATGAAATTTGCCCAAATGCCTTATACAAGGCCCAACTTTGCCGAAGTTAATGCGCAGCTTTCTGTCATTTTAAAAAAATTTACGCAGGCTACCACTAAAGAAGAATGTTTTGCTGCTTATAAAGAATACGATGAATATTCCAAGCAAATTTACTCTCTGTTTCAAATTGCTTACATTAGGAATACTCTGGATACTACCGATAGCTTTTACGATAGCGAAAAAAATTATATCGATGAAGTAGGGCCAAAACTTCAGGCTGTACAACAAGATTTTACCAAGGCTATGCTGGCTTCGCCCTTTCGTGCAGCGATGGAAGCTGAATGGGGAACTTTGATGTTTGTAAACGCCGAAATGCAGCTTAAAACTTTTAGCCCCGAAATTATTGAGGGGTTGCAGGAGGAAAACAGGCTGGTAAGTGAATACGATAAACTTATTGCCTCTGCCCAAATCGATTTTGACGGTAAAAAACTTACACTGGCTCAGCTTAGGCCTTACAGTGAAAACCCCGACAGGGCTATACGTAAGGCTTCGCTTGCGGCGCAATCGGCTTGGTTTATGGAACGTGCCGAAAAATTTGACAAAATTTTTGATGATTTAGTTAAGGTGCGCACCGGTATAGCTAAAAAGCTTGGTTATAAAAATTTTACGCAGCTGGGTTACTACCGTATGCAACGCAACTGCTACGATGAAACTACGGTGGCTAAATTTCGTGAGGGTGTCGTTAAGTATATTGTACCGTTGGCGCAGCGGTTAAAGACTGAGCAGGCCGCGCGCATTGGTCTTGATAGCCTAAAGATTTATGACGACCCCTTTGAATATCCCGATGGTAACGCTAAACCGATGGGCACACCCGATGACATCTTTAAGCATGGCCAAAAGATGTACCATGAGCTTTCGTCCGAAACTGCCGAGTTTATCGATTTTATGTTGACAAACGATTTATTTGATGTCCTGACGCGGCCCGGTAAAGCTGCCGGTGGTTATTGCGCCGGTATTCCTCTTTATAAATCGCCCTTTATTTTTGCCAACTTTAATGGCACTTCGGGTGATATTGATGTGCTTACTCACGAGGCCGGTCATGCCTTTGCCGATTATTTAGCGCGCGATATTTACCCTTCGGCCCTAAAAGAATACTCGATGGAGACGGCAGAGGTTCACTCGATGAGTATGGAGTTTTTTACTTGGCCGTGGATGGAAGGATTCTTTGGCGAGCAAACCTCAAAATATTATCATAGTCACTTAAGTAGCGCTCTAACTTTTATTCCTTACGGCACAATGGTTGACGAATTTCAGCACCATATTTACGAAAGGCCTGAAATGAGCCCGAAAGAACGTAATGAACTGTGGCTAAAGTTAGAGGCCAAGTATCGCCCTTACCTTAACCTTGATGAAGTAACATTTTACACAGAGGGGCGCCGCTGGCAGAACCAGCTGCACATTTATGGTATGCCCTTTTATTATATCGATTACTGCCTAGCGCAAATTATGGCGTTATCGTTTTGGGCCGAAAACCAGCAAGATAATAAAGCAGCTTGGGCTAAATACAGGCGTTTTGTGGGCTTTGCCGGCACCAAAACTTTTGTCGATTTAATTAAAGATGCCGGTTTACCAACTCCCTTTGAGCCTGATAACTTAAAGCTGGTGGCAGAAGCTGCTGTAAAATGGCTGGATAAAAAATAGAGGACGTTATGAAACTTGATATTAAAAAAGAAGCGATAAGGCTTTTTAATGAAACGTGGGATTTATTTGATAAAGCCGAACGTAATGCCGATGACAATGCCGAAATGCTTAATAAAGCTCATGCCAGCCGGTATTTATGGGGGTTTGTTGGCCATCCGGCTAACTTTGCTCGGGGCGATTGGCTAATCTCGCGGGCCTATGCCATGTTAAAAGAGAGCGAGCTGGCTTTGCTCTATGGCCAAAAATCTTTGGAAATAGCTTTAAGTAATAATCTTGAAGCTTTAGATGTAGCCTTTGGCCACGAGGCTTGTGCCCGTGCTTACGCTTTGTTGGGTGATAACATTAATATGTTACTGCATAAGCAAAAGGGGCTGGAAGCTACTACTAAATTGGAGCAAGAAGATAAAGAGTACGCCGAAGGTATAATTAATGGCATTTAATTATTTTAAATAATTTACGTTAATTAACAAATGGGTTGTAGAGTCGCTTTTATTGGTGAACATTTATATATTTTAAAACCTTTAGCCTTTCCAAAGATAATTCTTGGAAAAATTCATCGCTATTGTTTGCATGGTAATAATGGCTAAATAGTTTGGTGTAGTTTTTGGGTGGGTTTACTTTTAAGATTGTACCCACAGAGAGCGAATCAAATAATTGGCTGCTAGGAGTGTTACCGTCAGAGATAAGCATTTCGGCATCGGGCATAAGGCGGACGATATGGTAAAACATTGGGTATTTTCCAATAACGTATTTATCGGTAATGCGAAATTTTTTAGACATATCATGAGTATAATATAAAAAAATGCTCTCTGCAACAAAAGTAAAAGTAATTTAATTTAAGCATAAGCCTAAGTAACTAATATGAGCCAGTGGGCGAATAACTGAATGAGCTGCCTTTGCTTGCTCTTTTTTATTAAAAAGAGCAAGCACACTACTGCCGCTGCCCGAAAGAGCTGTATATAACGAGCCGTAACCATTAAATATTTGTTTATAGTTATTAATGTAAGGATAGCTGTTGCTTAATATATCAAAGCTATTAAAAAGCGGGCTAAAATTTTGGTTTTGCCATGCTTCAGTTAATAACTCTTTGCTCATTTTGGCTTTATAATCTTGTGTTCTTCCTAATAGCCCAAAGCTAGGGCCGGTGGCCATACCTAAAGCGGGTTTGGCTATAACTACATAAAGCGGCTCTACCGGCTTATTTAACGGGGTAACTATCTCACCCAAACCTTCTACTAAACAAGCATTGGCCGGTTGCATAAAAAAGGGCACATCGGCCCCTAACTGAGCAGATTGCTGCAATAAAGTATAGTCATCAACTTGGTTAAAGTGTTTATTTAAGCAAAGCAGTAAACTGGCTGCATCGCTGCTACCACCGCCCAGTCCAGCTTGCATAGGAATATATTTGGTAAGTTTTACCTTAAGGTTAAAATTTAAGCCGCTTAAGTTTTGGTAAAGCCGGTAGGCTTTATAAAGTAAATCATTATTTAAAGGAAATTTTGTTTTGCTTATTAATTGATAGGTTGGTTTGGCGGTAGGCCTATTATGAATGGTAATGCTAAGCCAATCTCTTAAAGCAATTTTAAGAAAGATGGAGCGTAGGTTATGGTAACCATCTGACCGTTTGTTGAGTACCTCTAGGTGCAGATTAATTTTGGCAGGTGGGGTAAGTTGATAAGTCATATTTAATAATATCCATAAATTATTACGGCCGCAGCGGCACAACAAAACAAAACAGGCTAAAAACTAAAGTAAAGACAATAAGGTACAGCCAACGCGGCGGCAGCTGGTTGGTGTTATTTAGCTCTAGGTGAATGGTGCGGCCTATTTCAAAATCTTCCATACGCCTTAAATTGGGTACAATAATACGTTCTTCACCCTCTTGGAAAAACCCTACGCTGCGTGCAGCTAAAATTAAAGCCTCATCTCCTTGTTCTAATTGACGGTGATGTTCTATGAGAGTAGTTTGCAGCTGTATTAATTCGTTGTGATTAACGGTAAGTAAGTTGTAATCTGCGGCTAATAAATTATAGTTAGTTAAGCCAAAGTTGCCGTAAATTAAGTTTATAATTAAATAAACGGCAAGGGTAACATAAAGGCTTAAGGTAAAGGGTAAAAGTAATGCTTTCATTTTTTCTTTTAGGTAGAGAGTAAAAACAAAAATAGTTAAAATATTGTCAAAAAGCAGGGCTTCCCTACTTGCAATAAAGGGCAGTTTCCCTTTATTATGGAAGATAGCAGCCTTTGCTCTTTAATATTTTACGGCAAATGGTTTACTTATATTTAGTTTTTGTTTAAAATAAGTATGGAGTAGTAACTTATGTTAAAGGGCAAAAAAAAATTAGAAGAAGTGCCGCCTAAAGCCGATAACCGTCCTTTAAGTAATATCGACTTTTCGGCCTTACTAAATGAGCCCGCTAAAGATACCGAGCCAGAATTACCCATAGCTAAAACAGCCGGCTTAGGTGAACTTATCGATGAAAGTTACACTTTACTGCGAGCGGGTAACTTTGAACGTGTAACTTTATTAGCTAAACGAGCGGCTTTTATGGACCTTAATAGCAGCTTACCGCTGGCTATTCAAAAATGCGCCGATTTTTGGCTGGAAAAAAAGCGTCAATACAACTTTAAAGAAGCGAATGTTCGCGGCGATTTTTTAATGGAAAGCTGGCAAGCGTTTATTAAAATTGTAGTAAAGCGCTTAGATACCGATGTAGACAGAGCAATTTTTTGTATAAAAAGTTATGTTTTTGCCCAGATAGTTAGCGAATACGAGCGGCAGCTTAAATTGGCCGATAGCTTTGAGCTTTACCTTAAATTAGGGCGGGCCTATAAAATTAAAGGCGAGTATGATATGGCTATTAATGCCTACAGCGATGCGGTAGCTATGCAAAAGGTTAGTTCGCAGGCTTTAGCCGAGCTTGCCGACTGTTATGCCATTATAGATGAAGAAGATAAAGCTAAAGTTTTATTTAGAGAGGCTTTTTACCACGATGCCGGCGAGATAGATTTAGCATTGCTGGAGTCTTCGTTAATTTTAAATTTAAAAGAGCGGGTCAAAGCTTTAGGGTTAGAGAGCGAGTTTTTAAATGAATGGATGGCCGTTTATGGAGTAGTGTGGGGGGTGTTTAGGGTGGCGCGCGAGCTTAAGCCAATGGAGTACCAAAAGCTTAATCAAAATATCCACTTGCTGCGTACCGAGTATACCGAAAAAGCATCTAAAAAAGCTAAGCCGCTGTTGCTTTACCGCTTGTTTTGGTTTATCGATTATCATCGGGCCGTCCTTGATGATAAAACGATGGCCGAAGAGTACATTAAAAAAGCTTTATTAGAGATTCGTTTTATTGACGAACGTATATATAAAGATTATCGTATATAAATTAAAAACTGGAGATTTATAATGTCGGATACCTTGTTAGAGCGCATTAATGGTATTTTAACCGAAGAGATGTGGACACGCCAAGCTTTGCTTGATTGTACTGTGCAGCAATTTGAAAGCTTTGAGCTATTACTTAACGAAGCTTATACTACCGGTAAAGCGGCCGAAGTAAAGGCTTTATGTGATGAAAAAATTGGCGAAAATAAAAGCAGCGTACTGGCTATGTATCTCTCCGGGATAATAGCTTGGGAGCGAGATCAACTTGAAGATGCCGACCTTTTAACTTTAATAGCCAAATTTAGCGAAGCAAATAAATGGCTGATTGTAGAGTACATTGCTCAAAAAATGTTAAAGAGCGGTGAAAATAAGGTAGTGTTAAGGGCTTTAGCCAAAAGTTACGAAAAACAAGATAACGAGCCGGCGCGTTATCTTACCTTAGAGAGGCTTGCTAAGCTTGATTACGAAGATACCGAGCTGGTAACCGAGCTGGCCCGTTATTACGAAGCTAAAGGTAACACCGATGAGGCGGTTTCTTACTATAAAAAAGCCAGCTACCGTTATATTAACCGTAAGCTTTTTGCCGGCCTATACGAAGTATGGCAAAAATTGTTAGTTTATTGCGCCGATAGTGATGACTTATTTAACTCGCTTATTTTAAAGGCCGAAAAAACTATGGAGCCAGCTAAGGTTATAGAATTGCAAAAACTATTGCTTAACCACTACAAAGAGCAAGGGAAGTGGGATTTAGCTATAACTACCTTAAAAAAATTACTTAACTTTAACTCTAAAGATAGCGGCTCGCGTAAATTACTTATCGAATGTTACCGCGAAAAATATAAAGATAGTAAACGTTATGAAGAGTGTTTGGCTATTTCTAATTTAGCTCAAAATTGGAAGCCGGTGCAAGAGGCGATTGATAGTTTTGAAAAACATATTAAATTAGATAAAAACCGCTTTGTTTACCATCGCACTTGGGGGGTAGGCCGCATTAAAGAAATGGCCGAAGACAATGTTATTATCGATTTTGCCAAAAAGCGCGGCCATACCATGAGCTTTGAAATGGCAGTAAGTTCGTTATTAAGTTTAGACGATAACCATATTTGGGTATTAAAGGCTACCGTACCGCGTGATAAATTACGCGAACGCTTTAAGAAGAATCCGGCCTTAGCTTTAAAAGTAATTGCCGCCAGCTTTGAGGGTAAAAGCGATATGAAAAAGGTTAAAGCCGAGCTTTCGCCTACCGACAGCGAAGGCATACTCTCGAATAGCGAATGGAGCAGCTTTAGCAGTGAAGCCCGTAAGATACTTAAAACCGATAGCGAGTTTGGTAATGTGGCCAGCAAAGGGGATAGTTTTACCTTGCGTACCAGCCCGGCTTCGCTGGAAGAAAAACTCTCTAACAACTTTAAATCAGAAACTAACTTCTTTAAACGCATTATTATCCTCGAAGAGTTTTTACAGGCCGCTGAAGCCGGTAACGAATATTTTGATGATATGTTTAATTACTTTTTTAACTACTTAAAAGCTCCTATTACCAGCGAACAGGTGGTAGCCAGTTATTTATTAGTACAAAAATTATTAAAAACTACGGTGGTTAGTGTAACCTTGCCTTATAGTTTTAACGATTTGTGCAGTGATATTGACGATATTGAAGCCACCTTTGCTAAGCTGGAAAGTGTTAATTTAAAAGAAGATTTTTTACAATTAGTCTTGCGTAATTTAGATAATTGGCAAGAATTATTTATTATGTTATTGCCGCAGTACCCAAGCGCTACCATTATTAACGAATTAAAACGAGTAGGCCGTAATGAGGAAATAAAAAAAGCTTTTAGCCTTATTACAGAGCGTTATCGTTTATCTTACGAGCCGTTTTTTTGGTTAGCCGAGCATGTGCATAATAGCGAGGATAGATATGAAATTAAGCTAGAAAAAGTAGCTATCAATTTAATCCATCTGCTAGATATTACGGCGCGTAATGTAACCCAAAAGCGCGATTTAGCCGGCAGTAAACGGTATTATCGCCAGCTGCTTACTATTTTATTTAAAAACGGCCTGCTTTATACGGTGATAGAAGAAGGTGATGAAGAATTAGCCAACCGCCTTTATGGTTTATTAAGTGATGTTAATGAGATAGATGGTAACTATCTTAATGAACTTGCCAACCAAATTAAAGATAAGCACCCCAATTTAAAATTAGTTAAAACTACTATTAGGCAAAAGAGCGAAGCCGCTAAGAGCAGCAGCCGAGCGGCCGGCCCCGTTTGGGCTACCGAAAAGAGTTACTTAGAGAAATCGGCCGAGCTTAAAAACCTTACCGAAGTGGAAATTCCTAAAAACTCGGCCGAGATTGGCGAAGCCATTAAGAAGGGCGACCTTAAGGAAAATGCCGAGTATATTTTTGGTAAAGAGCGTCAAGAGCAGTTGCAGCAAGAGGTAGGCAGGTTGCAAAAAGATTTAGGTAACCTGCGTATTTTTGAAGAAGCTAATGTGGATACCAAACAGGTATCGTTTGGTACGGTGGTAACCCTGCAAATTACCGGCGGTAAAAAAAAAGAGGTGTATACCATACTTGGCCCATGGGAGAGCAATCCCGATAAAAAAATTCTTAGTTACTTAGCTCCCTTTGCCGAAAAACTGTTGGGTGCCAAAATGGGTGAAAGTTTAGCCTTTACCCTTAACGACCGTCGCTATAAATATGATGTGATTGAGATAACTAAGGCTAATTTTTAGGGCTAGAAGGCTATAAGCCGGTTGGCATCTTTTTTAAGGTAAAACTGTAATAAAAAATATTAAAGGAGGTTATTTATGGATTTTGATGTTATCGAGGAGGCAAAACGTTGTCTGCAATGTGGTAAACCGCTTTGTAAAAAGGGTTGTCCAGCCAATACGGCCATTCCAGAGGTGATTAACCTCTTACAAGACCATAAGATAGAAGAAGCGGGGAGAGTGCTTTTTGAGAATAACCCTCTTTCTATGGTGTGCGGCCTTGTTTGTAACCACGAAAAACAATGCGAAGGCAGCTGTGTTTTAGCACGTAAAGGTAATACCGTGCATTTTGGCAGTATCGAGCATTATATTTCTTCTTTTTATATTAATTTACCTGTTAAGGTTCGTCCCCAAAATACAGGGCCGCTTATTGCTATTATTGGCAGCGGCCCGGCCGGGCTAACTATTGCCATAAAATTGGCCGAAATGGGCTACAGAGTTACCATTTTTGAGGCGCATGAAAAAATTGGCGGGATTTTGCAATATGGTATTCCTTCTTTTAGGTTGCCTAAAGATATTTTAGCTTATTACCATAAGCGCTTAATAGAGATGGGGATAAAGATACGTTTTAACGTAGTGGTGGGTGTAGGTGGCTTAACCGTTGATGATTTATTTAGAGATGGTTATAAAGCTATTTTTATGGGTACAGGTGTGTGGCGGCCCATCACTTTAGGTATAGAGGGTGAAAGTTTAGGGCATGTCCATTTTGCCATTAACTATTTAAAAAATCCTGAGAGTTTTTCGCTTGGTAACCGAGTGGTAATTATTGGCGCAGGCAATTCGGCCGTTGACGTGGCGCGTACGGCGCTTAGGCAAGGCAGCCGTGAAGTGGGTCTTTATGTAAGGTCGGCCGCTAAACATCTTAAATCTACTAAGAGTGAAATAGAGCATGCTCTTACGGAGGGAGCTACCTTAAATGATTGTCATCGTCCGTTAAAGATTACCGATGAAGGTGTTATGTTTATTAAAACAGAGACTATTGAAGACGAAGAGGGTAAAGTACTGGCCGTTAATGATATTCCGGGCAGCGATTATTTGGTAAAAGCCGATTCGGTTATTATAGCTATTAGTCAGGGGCCGCGTAGTTTTATTGTGGATAGCACTAAAGGTATTGGTGTAGATAAAAAAGGCTTAGTGCAGGTAGCAGAGGGTGGGCAGACCAGCCGTGCAGGTGTTTTTGCCGCCGGCGATGTGGCTACTGGGGCCAAAACTGTGGTAGAAGCTATGCAGCAGGCCAAAATTACCGCTATGCAGATAGATGAATATGTGCGTGGGTTTAACGAGTAAGATGGAATGAGCGCGGCGCTTTTATTTGAACAACCTACTATTGCCCGTCCTGTTTTAAAGTGGGCGGGCGGTAAAGGACGGCTTTTAAAACAGTTTGAAGAGTATTACCCGTACCAATTAGAAAATGGCATGATAAATTGTTACGTAGAGCCATTTCTTGGTGGTGGGGCATTATATTTTGCTCTTTCAGTGAAGTATAAGATAAAGCAAGCTTATCTTTATGATTTAAACCAAGACCTTATTTTAACCTATAATGTTGTGCAAAAAAGAGCTAACGATTTATTAAAAATTTTAGAAGCTTATCAAAAGCGTTACGATGAAACACCTACAGAAGAAAGAAATACGCTTTTTCTCTCTATTCGCAAAGATTTTAACGAAAGCAAGCCCGAAATAGATTACAAAAATATATCGAAAGATTGGGTGTTAAGAGCTGCTCAGTTTATTTTTTTAAATAAAACTTGTTTTAATGGGTTATTTAGAGTTAATCAAAAAGGTAAATTTAATGTACCATTCGGCAAATATAAAACGGTAAAAATTTATGACCCTACTAATATTAAAGCCGTTTCTAAGTGTTTAAAAAATGCAGAGATAATTCATGCAGAGTATTTTAATTGTTATCCACATATAAATGAGCAAACTTTTGTCTATTTTGACCCACCGTACAGGCCACTATCTTCTACTTCAAGCTTTACCACCTATACGGGTTTTGAGTTTACAGATAAAAACCAATTAGAGTTAGCCAATTTTTTTAAGAAGCTGGACAAAGAACAGGGGGCTAAGCTTATGCTCTCTAACTCTGACTCAACGAACATTAACCCTAATGATAGTTTTTTTGAAGAAGCTTATAAGGGCTACAATTTTTTTAAAGTTTCTGCCAGCAGAGCTATTAACTGCAAAGCAGATGGGCGAGGAAAAATAAATGAATTACTTATTACAAATTATGAGAGGAGCGAAAGATTAACCACAAACCATGGCAAGCGATATTTGATAAATATAGCATAACCCAGCATGATTTCACTGAAAAACCTTATATTTTAAGTGCGGAAGATATTAAAAGAGCTACCGCCCATTTTACCACCACTAATGAGCGGGAGGTGCGTGTTCTTTGCAAACAAGATACACGTGAAGACCGTCCTGAAGTTTTCATCAAAAATAACCTTTTCTTACTTCCTGTAAAAAATGGGACGTATGCTATTTTACAAGGGGAAGGGTATGTAGATATACCAGAAATAACTACTGAACCTATTATTTATAAATCTAAACTGGATTTTACTTTAGAGACATCTTTAATAGGTAACTCTGAAATGCAGCACCTCGATTTTGCTTATGCTTCTAGTTTAATTCGTTCTTTTATGAATGATGATACACTGGTGCTAACTATTCGTGGCAGAAAATACAGCCCCAAATTTGATTTTGCTGTTGGAGAGTTTAATCAAAAAATTACGATAGAAAGTGTACAAACAGAGGTTGACGCTGGGTATGAAGGCAAAAACCAAGTTGTCTTAATTGAGGCAAAAAACTCAAAAACAAAAAATACGATTATAAGACAATTATATTATCCGTATAGGCAATGGCAACACCATACGGCAAAAACAGTAAGTTTACTCTTTTTTGAAAAACGTGGCGATATATACTCTATTTGGAACTATGGCTTTGATGATTTTAATAATTACAATAGTATAAAATTATTAAAAAGTGCCCAATATAAGATTATAGGTTAATTAATGTTAGAAGAATTTCGCAACAAAGTCTTTAATGAAGATGTACTAAGTGTCTTAAAAAAATTACCAGATAACAGCATCGATTTAGTCTATGGCGACCCCCGATTATAACGTAGGTATTAACTATGCTGGAAAAAAATTATAACCAAAAGTGGAATGATTATATAGATTGGTATATAACTTTAACTAAAGAGAGTATGAGGGTGTTAAAACCTGATGGCAATTTGTTTATGATGAATTACCCTAAACAGAATGCCTATTTAAGAGTTAAATACTTAGATGATAACTCTTATAATGTCAATGATTATGTTTGGGTATATAATACGAATGTAGGGCATAGCCCGCATAAATTTACTACTGCCCATCGTTCTATTTTACATGCGACAAAAGTTAAAGATAATAAATTTTATAAAAACCAAGTGGCCGTCCCCTATCAAAACCCTACAGATAAAAGAATAAAAGCCAGAATAGAGGCTGGCTATATCGGAAGACGGTAAAATAAAAGCAGAGTATCGCCTATTTAACAATAAAGAAAATAATAGTGTTGAGTTATTATTCAATTAGTATTCATGCTTAAAGGGATACTTCCGATTAGTAGAAAAGCAAAAACCCACTTTAATACTGTGGGCTAAAGGTAGCCAAAATATAAGCTTCTCTGCCTTGTAAGTGCTGGGCGTAAGTCTCCGAAAATTGGTGACTGCCGGGTATCCCGGTGGCCGCCTCGTTTACCACAAAAAAGAGGTAGTTGGTAGTAGCCGGGTTAAAGGCGGCATTAAGAGCAACTAGGCCCGGGCTGCTAATTGGTGAAGGCGGCAGGCCATGATTGCGGTAAACATTGTAAGGGTGGTCTATATCAAGGTCGACATAAAAAAGACGAGTAGGGTGCGGGCGGCCTAGTATTTCGGTTATGACGTAAACCACACTGGCGCAGCTTTCCAACCTTATGCCGCGCTCGAGGCGGTTAAAAAAAACGCTGGCCATCAAAGCAGCTTCGCCGGGTACACGGTACTCTTTTTCTACAAGGCCGGCCATATTAACACGATAGTTAAGTTCTTGCAGAGTAAGGGTATCCCACCACGGAGCTACAGTGGCAAGTTGCTGATAAAAGGTGCGAATCATCAACTCGGCAATACGTTCGGCCGGGTAAGGCTTGGGCATACGATAGGTGCTGGGAAACAAGAAACCTTGCGCCGTATCGGCTAAAATATGCCAGCGTTGCAATAATTCGGGATTGCTGGCGGCGGTGATAAAATCGGCCGGATCGGCTATAAAACCATTGTTATATAAAATATTGGCGGTTTGCCTTAAGGTGCGTCCTTCGGGAATGGTAACGCTGTAAAGAATATCGGGTACACCTTCTACTAAAAGCTGCGAGATAGCGGCGGTAGTTAAACCGGCAGGAATGGTGTAGCTACCGGCTCTAAAAAGTGATTGATTACCGGTAAAACGAGCATGGATACGAAAAAAAGTGGCGTTGCGTATTAAACCGGCACTTTGCAAATTGATGGCAATTTGACTGGCCCCAGCCCCAGCGGCTACCGTAAAATTAGCCTCGCTGTTTAAGGTTGTAGGACGGTTAAAGTTATAGGCGCTAATAGCTAAAATAGCGGCGATTGTTACGGTAAAAGCTAAACTAAAAATGACTAAACGCAGTAAAAATTTTTTCATATTTAATTATCCTTTAATAAATTTTTAAGATTGGCGCTTTCCTCAATGGTTAATAAGGGAAAGGCTAAATTACTTAGCTGGTTATGGACAGCTACTAAGGGCAAATTAAGCTTTTCTTGCTGGCAAAGCAAAGCATATAAGGTAATTACTTGCTCTTTATTAAGCTGCAAAGTAAAGGTGGTTAGTTGTTCAGGGTGATTAATGGTTCGGCCTCACGTTGTTTTAATAAAAGCTCAATTTGTTCTTTGCTATAAAACTCACCATTATCTAGCCCCTTACAGCTGCTTTTTGCTTTTTGCCATACATCGGCTTTAAGCATAGATGGCCAAAAGGGATAAAGGCGGCATTGCAGCGGTCTTGCCGCATAAACGGTACAATCTTTACTATCGGCGCTCCAAAAGATGCAGTCGTGGTTATCTTTTTCCAGCAAAGACAGCTGCACCTCATCAAAGGTATTAACGGTACGGCAATAATTGTTAAGAAAAGCGGCTTCATCAATATTAAGCTGGCCGGTTAAGTTAAATAAATCGGTTTTGCTTAAAAAAACATAACCTGCTTCGTTGCGACAGCAGTTAGAGCACGTTATGCAGCTAAAATGTAGGCCATCTTTGTAAAAATCTTCCACTTTTATATTATAAGGCTTTTTAAAAGCTTAGTCAATTAGGTTGCCTAAAGCCCGTATGTAATTAAAGCTACAAATTGGTTACAGTTGGCAGGTAAATTGTTAATTAAGCGTCAACTGGAAACAAATAACTTTTTTTATTGCTAATAAGGTTTTATCTTTGTGCCAATGGGGAGGAAGTTGTAAATGACAGCACAACAATTTTACGAAAGCTTTAGCTTGGCCTTAGAGTTAGGAATAATTGATAAGGAGAGCTTACAGAGGATTGCCTACGATTTTAAAGAGGTAAGCCACGAACTTATTGCCTGTAGTTTAAGGATAGCCAAATTTGCGGAAGTGCTTAGGCGGCCCAAAGCCAGCGATGAGTTTAAATCGATGGAGCTATCTATTAAAGCCGAAGCTTTAAAGTTAGGCGATATAGCTACCGCTACCTTAGCTGCCAGCCAAGGAGTAATTTTTAATGGGCAGCTGCCCTATCCGGTTTGGCAAGCTAAAACCAAACAGACAAGAATTATATAAAATTTAAAATAGCCGGCCGTATAAAGCGGCCGGCTTGTTAAAGAGGGTATTTTAATTATTGCAAAAAATCTTCGCGGATAGGGCTAAAAAATTCAATCAGCATACCATCGCTTAAAGCTTTGGCCCCGTGCGGTTCATTAGGCAAGGGCATAAAACTGTCGCCGGCCGTTAAGGTGTAGTTTTGGTCATTAATGGTAACTTCAAAGCTGCCTTTAGCTACATAACTTATCTGTTTGTGAGGGTGGCTATGTACCGCCACTTGATTACCGGCCGTTACGCTAACCTCTACCAGCATTATATCGTTATTGTAACTTAACACTTTACGGCTGATACCGGTATCGCCGGCTTTGCCGCTTACTTCGTTACCAAAAGTTACGCTCATTTTATACTCCTCCTAATGAAATGATTATCGTTATTAAGATAGCAAAAGCTATGATAGGGCTGCCAATAATTAAGCCTATTAAAAGGCCAAATTTGCGTATAACAAACACAATTAATATCGTTAAACCGATTATGGCCGAGATACTAAACGAGCCTAATACAATTATGGCTAATATGCGTGCTGTGTCCATATTTTACTTACGATTTATCATTATAAAAAAGATAACGCCAATTACTCCCAAGATAATCCCTATAATCATATTTTTAATCCTTTATAGTGATTGACAATAAATTAGTAAAATTTTAAACTAACTTATAACTTTTGTCAAGGAAGGCGCTAATGGCTATTTTTAATTCGCCTTTAGATAAGCTTTATGTTAAGGCCGATTATCATAACGATGAAGGGGCTTTAACTTTAATCCGCCCGGCTAAAGCCGATGATGACGAAGTTAGTACCCCTCTTTCAGTTATCGCCTATTCACTATGAGTTATTATCTACTTTAATGCGTTCTTTAACCATAGCAATAATTTCGGGCGGGGCTAAGCTGTTAATTTCGGCCCCAAATAAAGCCATCTCTTTTAAAGAAGACGAGCGTAAAACAGAATATTTAGGAATAGTGGGGATAAACATCGTTTCTACTTCGTTATTTAATTGATGGTTAATGCTGGCTATCTCAAATTCGTAGGCAAAATCGGAGAGCGGGCGCAGGCCGCGCACAATAATATTAATATTATTATGGCGGGCATAGTCTACGGTAAGGCCTTGCCAGTGGGTAACCGTTACGTTTTTATATTCGGCGCAATATTTTTGCATAAGCTCTACCCGTTCTTGAGTGGTAAAAAAGGGGGTTTTATTGGGATTTACCGAAATAACAACATCAAGCTTATCAAAAAGACGGCTGGCGCGGGCCACAATGTTAAAGTGGCCGTAAGTTGGCGGGTCGAAGTTGCCGGGAAAAAGCGCTTTAATCATTTAATGATTATAACATATTTTTATCTTAAAACCAAGTAGCTTTTTTGACAAAATTTATAAAGAGGTTTATACTATAACCATATTGGAGGATAAGATGAGCAAATTAGATGACGTACTTGAAAAAGATATTTTTTTTAAGAGTGATGAAGAGGAATATTGCTTGGAGAGCCATCAAGAAATTACTATAGCAAATGATGATGAGGTAGAAAAGGTGGCTGCCCAAATTTTAGCAAAGCATATTAAAGCCTTTGAGGAGTTGGCCAAATGATAATGCTAGAGCTTAATCAAATTAAGCGCTTGCATGAAAAGATGATGAATGCAACAGGCGGTTTAGTTGGAATTAAAGATGAATCTTTGTTAGCTTCTGCTTTGGCTGTAGCATTTCAAACAGTTGATGGTAAAGAGTTATATTCATCAAATATAGAAAAAATTGCACGTATTACTTATGGTATTGTGAGTAACCACCCCTTTTTAGATGGTAATAAACGTATGGGTACTTATATTATGCTAACTCTTTTAGAGTTAAACCATATTAAAGCAGGATTTACAGATGATGACATAATCTATATCGGCCTTGAGCTTGCCAGTGGTAAAATGAATAATAAGCAGTTACTTAAACTTATATTGGATAGGGTTAGCCGCTAAATTTTTTATGTTAATAATTTTAATGAAAACTAGCCACCTAAATAAACCAAACCCGCCTTAAGGCGGGTTTGTATAAATAAACTTAAGTAATTTTGATAGTTTACATACTAGAAACTAGCACGTACAACTAAAGCAAACCCGCCTAAACCACCGGTGGTTAAACCATATAGGTCGTTCATACCGCTAGTGAGTAAGTGGCCGCGTGCCCAAGCCATATAAACATCTACACGACCAACAGGGATATTTTGGATAGGAAAATGTATACCAAGTTCCCAAGCTAACCTATCGGCAGGAGCATTAACATCGCTATCAAACCATTCGCGGTCTACATCACCGGTGGTACCTACTAAAGCGCCAACCGAAACATAAGGTTGTAACCAGCCTAATGCGATGTATTTAAAATCTAATCCTGCTATCATAGTACCATCACGAAGGGCACCAACTCCAACGGCAGTACCGGCAGATAGCCAATCATCTTCGCTAATTAAGGCAGCAAAGTTTACGGCACTGGTAAGTACATTGGGTACACCAACGGCTACACCAGCACCAACAGCAAAACCGTTGCGGTCTTCACCGGTAGCTATATCATATTCTAAGGTTGCTTCAAAGTTAGCGCCAACACGTAGGCTTACCGGTAAATCGTTTACAGTTACACCAACACTGGCACCAGCCCTAGTGGTATTGTAGGTTAAATCGTGAATATCGGCATCTAATCTAATTATACCATAAAGGTTAGCGCTTAAAGCTACAGCACCTAAATCTAGGCCGGCAAAACCAATATCTATTAAACCAACCCATCTTCTAATAGCTTCATCATCAGTTTGTGGGTCATTAAACATTACACCACCATGGGTAAAATCGGCATCCGCAGCGCCAACACCAGCACTCATATTAAGGTTACTCATCCAGTTAATATAAAGCGGGAAAATGGCTGGATCTAGGTTAAAAGTTAAACCTAAGTTAAAGTTAATACCACCGTTAGGGTTCCATGTCCAGCCATTACCGTAATTAGTATACTGGCCAAAGTTGTAGTTGGTTAGTACACCAAAATCGCGGGTAACAGTGTCGGTACGGCCAACGGTAACGTAAAGGCTATGTCCATCTATACCGGCTAAGCCCAATACGTTAGCTTGTACATAAGCATACCTTATAAAGGCAAGTGTAAGATGAGTTTGCGAAAGACGAAGCTGTAAGTAGGCATTTACGTGCTCGTTAAAATCGAATCCCACATATAGGTGAGGAAAATGGCTAAAACCAGAGTCAATTCTATCCGGACTAATAAATGCGCGTGTACGTATTTGTCCACCAATCGATAAGCGGCTGGTTTCTTCTTCTTGAGCAAAAGCTGTATTTGCTACCACCATAAGGGCAAATACTAATAAAAACTTTTTCATTTGCTTCTCCTTAAATATAAAGAATGTTTAAAAAGCCATAAGACTTTTCTTTAGGGTAAGTGTAGCTATAGTTTTTAAAAGTGTCAATACCAAACAAGGAAAATTTGCATAAAATTTGTATAATTTTTGTATGTTTTTAAAGATTAATTGCAAAAGAATACAGTTAATTAAGCTGTGTTTTAGTAGTAATTAATATTGTGTGTATAATTTGTGCATAGTATTGTATATATAAAGGCTGTAAAGGTTAGTTTAACGGTATATTATTTGTATGCTAAATTATTACCTAATGGTTACAATAAAATTTTGCTTTTTTAATAAAGGGGCGGCAAGGGGCATAGATGGCTTACTGGCCGGTAAAAATTGTGTCCATCGTTAGGTACCTACAAAGTAACTTTATATAAACTCTCAAAATTATCTTTAATAGCAGCAGCCAGTTGGGCTAAGCTCATATTTTTTAGCTTAGCCAGTTCATCGTAAATATAACGTACATAGATAGGGCTGTTTTCCTTGCCGCGCACCGGCACTGGTGCCAGCCATGGGGCATCGGTTTCGCAAAATAATCTATCGATAGGGGTGTAGGCAGCGCTTTGGCGGCAACTTTCGCCGTTTTTAAAGGTAATAATACCGGGGAACGAGAGATAAAACCCCCTGTCCAGCCAAGCCTTAGCGGTGGCTACATCGGCGCTAAAGCAATGTACCACGCCGCCGGTTAAGCCGGCTTCATCTACCATTGCTAAAGTATCGGCGTGCGCATCGCGGATATGCAGCATAATAAGTTTATGGTTAGCTTTAGCTAACTGTAGCTGGCCGGCAAATAAATTTTGCTGTAATTTTTTATCGGTGCTATAACTATAATCCAGCCCTATTTCGCCAATGGCCACTACTTTAGGGTGGCTTAAATATTGATTAAGCGCCGGCAGTTGCTCTATTACCTGCGGGGTGGCATATTCGGGGTGCACCCCAACGGTAGCAAATAAATTTTTATGACTATTTACATAAGTTAAACGCTCGGCAATGTCTTCAAGGTTAGTGCCGGCCTCGATGGCGGCCAGCAGCCCTAAATTAAAAGCTTCATCGATATTTACCGCTACACCGGCCCCTTCTTTTTTATAATGAAAATGGTTATCTATTAAATTAAAACAAAACGACATAGTTTACTATAACTTAAAATAGTAGATTGAGCAAGGGCAACCCTTGATTTAAAGCCAAAAAAGTGTTATCTTAACTAATAGCAATTAACCAAGCAGCTTATAGCAGGTAAAAAGGACGCGCCAAATGGCAAAAAGAGATTATTACGAAGTACTAGGCATAACTAAAACAGCCACCGAAGACGAAATTAAAAAGGCCTACCGCAAACTGGCCATACAATATCACCCCGATAAAAACCCCGGCAGCAAAGAGGCCGAAGATAAATTTAAAGAGGCTACCGAAGCCTACGAGATACTCTCTACCCCCGAAAAACGTAAAGCTTACGATGCCTACGGTTTTGCTGGGGTAGAAAATGCCGGCGGCGCCGGTTTTAACCCTAATGCCTTTAGGGGCTTTGAGGACATCTTTGGGCAAGGTTTTAGGGGTTTTGAAGATATATTTGGCTCGTTTTTTGGCGGCGGGGGCCGTAGCCGCCAGCAACGGGGCCAGCCGCGTGGCGCCGATTTACGTTACGATTTAAAAATTACTTTAAAAGAGGCCAGCTTTGGCAGCCATAAAGAGATAAGTTACGAATCGCTTGCCAGCTGCGATTTATGCCACGGCAGCGGCGCTAAAGAGGGTACCAGCCGTAAAACTTGTACCACTTGTGGCGGGCGCGGCCAAGTGCAGCAATCGGCGGGCTTTTTTAGTGTTTCGCGCCCTTGCCCTACCTGCCATGGCGAAGGCACCATCGTTGAAAGTCCCTGTACAAAATGTCGCGGGCGCGGTGTGGTGAGCCAAAAGCATACTTTATCTATTAATATTCCCGCCGGTATCGATGACGGCCAGCGGCTGCGGCTAGAGGGGCGCGGTGATGCTGCTCCGCAAGGAGGTCGCAGCGGCGATTTATACGTTTACATTAAAATATTAGCTGACAAATACTTTGAGCGCAGTGGCTACGATTTATATTTGGCTATGCCCATTAACTTTAATAAGGCGGTACTCGGCGGCGATTTAATTGTGGCCACCCTTGATGACGAAAAAGTTAAAGTTAAAATACCGGCTGCCAGCCACGATGGCGAACTGCTGCGGATTAAAGGCAAAGGCGCTACGGTGATGAACAACAATAAGCGCGGCGATATGTATGTTAAGCTTAAAATTAGCATTCCTAAAAAGATAAGTGGTAAGCTAAAAGATTTATTAGTGGAATACGGCAAAGAGGTAGCCGACAGCGATACTGCTGAGCCGATTGCTTTAAAAGACCTTAAATAATTAAAAAGTGAAAATTCTTAATGATTTTAGAGTCTTGTAAAAAAGAAGGCTAAAATAAATATGATAAAAATAATATTGATGACCACAAAAAAGTAAGTAATTAGGTTGTGGCCTTTAAGCTTTTTATTAAGGCTTAGTTTAATTATTTTTTGTTCAAGATTAGCTAATTTTTTTTCTTGTTCTTTAATGGTAAGCTCTAGGGGGATTAGCCGCCCCTCTAGTTTAGTTTGTAAATAAGCAATTTGTTCATCGTGGTGTTGTACGGCCTTAATAGATTCATCTAAAAATGAAGTAGCCATATCAAAGAGGCTGCTGTCTTTAATGTTAAGTCTTTTTGCACCACTTTTTAACTCGGCGCTAAGTTTAATTAAAAATTGCGTGTTATGCAGGTTTAAGGCAATACTAGCCCGCATAATTTGGAAAAATTTGTGCAAAGCCATATTTTGCATAGCTATAATTTGATTTTGCTCTTCGCCGCTTTGGGCTAAATCTTTACTGCTGCTTTTGGCCAGCCGCTGCCAAAAGGGACGCTCCTTAATATTTTGTAGTAAGTCGCGGTTCTTTAATAAGTTTTCATCTACCTCATCAATCTCTTTAATGGCTTCAATGATGAGGCCGCTTAAACGACTAGGGTCGGCAGCTTCGGCTTTAAGTTCGGCGGCAAAGTTATCTAGCTGGTTATCCATTTAATACCTCAAGCGGGGTTAAGCGCCGGGCCCATTTATTAAGTTTTTCGGCCAGCCTGTTAAGAGGTACTACCTCGTGGATATAACCGGCCTCAATCGCAAGGCGGGGCATACCAAAAACAATGCTGCTTTTTTTATCTTGGGCTAAAGTTAGGGCTCCTAAGTTATAAAGCTGGCCTATCCCTTTAACACCGTCGTTGCCCATACCGGTCATAATTAAAGCGATAGCCTCGCCGCCATAAACTTTGGCGACACTTTCAAATAATATATCGACACTAGGACGATGGCCATTAACGGCCGGCCGGTGCGAAAGAGCTAGGCTATTAGCGCCACCACTATTTTTTTCTACCACAATATGAGCATTGCCGGGAGCAAGTAAGGCCACACCGGGCTCTATTAAGTCGCCGGCTTCGGCCTCTTTTACTTTAAGGTGGCTTAATTGATTAAGGTTACGGGCAAATTCACCGGTAAAACCTTCGGGCATGTGCTGCACCATTAAAATAGGCAGTGAAAAATTTTTAGGCAGCCCCAAAAATAATTCGCGCAAAGCAGCCGGCCCACCGGTAGAAATACCAATGCACAGCACTTTAGCCACACTGCTGCGTTTGGGGCCGCCATAAGAGGCAGTTGGTTCCGGTGTTAAATCTTTAGGTTTGCTATCGGGCTCTAAATTTAAATCGGCCTGTAAGTTGCTAAATTGTTTACGGCGCAAGTAGTCGCTGCCGTAGGCGATAAGCAGTTCGGTAAGTTTGGCTGCTACCTTATGAATATCTAAACTAATCGAGCCGGAGGGTTTGGGTAAAAAATCGGCTGCCCCAAGTGTTAAAGCCTCCATCGTAATAGCGGCCCCTTTATGAGCCAGCGAAGAAAGCACGATAACCGGCATATCAAAGGCATGTTTGTTATATTGTTTTAAAAAGCCAATGCCGTTAAGCTCGGGCATTTCTAAATCGAGGGTGATAGCATGGGGTTTGAGGGCGGCAATTTTCTCTATGGCATCGCGCCCATTAACGGCCGTGCCGGCCAAAGTTAAACGCGGGCTTTCCTGAATTATTTTACTAATTAGGTTACGCATTAAGGCCGAATCGTCAACGACTAATACCGAAATTTTACTCAATACATTATCCTTATTGAAATTAAAAAGTAATAATTAAGGATTAAAAAGCCTTGTTTCTTAATCTTTAATTGGTAAATTTACCATAGATGCACGACCAATCGGTCTTTATAAATTTAAATTTGGTATCAAGGCCAAATAAACTCTCCGAATGGCCGATAAAAAGGTAGCTATAATCGGCCATACTACGGTAAAAACGTTCTACCACTTGTTTTTGGGCTTTTTCGTCAAAGTAAATAAGTACATTACGGCAAAAAACTATATCAAAATTTTTTACACCGCTTTCGTAATTTAAGTTGTGGTAGTCAAACTTAATATGGTTTTTAAGCTCATTTTTTACGGTATAACCTTTGTCATCGGCTATAAAATATTTCTCTAATAAATTATCGGCTATATCGGCACAGCGTTCTTTGGGGTAAAACCCCCTTTCGGCCGTTAATAACGATTTTAAACTTAAGTCACTGGCTGTAACCGTAAAGTTAAAGTTAGCGGGCAGCCACTCTTTTAGGCACATAGCGTTCGTATAAGCTTCTTCGCCGGTGCTGCAACCGGCGCTCCATAACTTAATACTATTAAGCCCTTTTTCCTTTTTATGAGCGACTAAATGGGGGATAACGTAGTGCTGAAAGGTTTCGTATTGCGGAATATTCCTAAAAAACTTGGTTAAGTTAGTTGTTACGGCATCTAGTAAGGTACGCAGCTCGTTATCATCGCTACTTACTAATAAATAGTAGTCTTCGATGGTGGCATTATCTTTTAATTTAAGCCGTTCGGCTAAACGGCTTTCAAGGATTGTGCGGTTGCTGTCGCTAAAATGAATACCGCTGTTGTTATAAATAAGAGTACGGAATTTATCGTAAAAATATTCGGAGAGTACGGCCATAGGGCTACCTTATTAAAGTTTTTAGGCTTTTATCTATTTAAAATGGCTAATAGTTTGTCTAAATCAGCTTTGGTGGAGTAAAAAAATTCTAATTTACCTTGCGAGCCATTACCAATTAAGGCTACCTTTACCCCTAATTTATCGGCTAATTTTTGTTCAATCTCTAGATTATTTACAGTTTTTGCCGGCAAATGATGAGTATTTACCAATTTGTTATTCATTGTGGGCGGCGTTAAAATGGGTTTGTCTGCGGCTAGAACAAGTTCCTCTTCTGTTCCTTGTTCCTTGTCCCTTATTACCTGTTTATGACTTTTAGCGGCCAGTTCTTCGGTTTGCCGCACGCTTAAGCCTTCGCTGATAATTTTTTGGCATAGCTCTTCTTGTAATTCTTCTTTGGCGCTAAGCAAGGTGCGGGCATGGCCGGCGCTAATGGTGCCGCTATCGGCAGCTTGCTGAATAGCCGTTGGTAACTTTAGTAAACGCAGACTATTGGCTACCGCACTGCGGCTTTTACCTAAGCGGTCGGCAAGTTCTTGCTGACTAAGGTTAAGTAATTTAATAAGCTCACGGTAAGCTAAAGCTTCTTCGATAGGTTTTAAATCGTCGCGCTGGATATTTTCGATTAAAGCTATCTCCAGCTTTTCTTCTGTGTTAAAATTTTTAATGATAGCCGGTATTTGGCTTAAGCCCGCTAGTTTAGCGGCCCGGTAGCGGCGCTCACCGGCGATAATAATATAACCATTACCTTCTTTTTCTAGGAGTAAGGGCTGCAAAATTCCCTTTTGGGTGATAGAGGTTGCCAATTCCGTAAGTTTATCTTCATCAAAGTGTTTGCGCGGCTGCAAGGGGTTAGGCTTAATTAAATTGATGGCTACTTCGCTGGGGGTAGCGGGTTTATCGTTATTAATAGCGGGGATACCGCCGAGCAGGGCATCGAGGCCGCCGCCCATTTTGGGTTTAGACATGGTAACCTATTTTACTGCATTACGAAAAATTTAGCAAGCTTTGTTCGGCTTTAATTTTATGGGTTCTAGGAGTAATTTCCTTTGTAAACTGCTCAAAAGCTTCCGGGTTATTTTTTAAAAACCATTTCCCATGATTTTTAATGTATTCATCACGAATAGTAGGGTCGTTTAAATCGTTAGGTAATCTTAACATTCGCTCGTCCATGCTATCAAAGCCGGTAAAGGGTTCTTTTAATCTTGCTTTGGTCATTTCTACATAATCACTATTTATCTCAATGCCTATGCCGTGTCTATTTAATTGCTGGCAAACTCGTAAGGTCGTGCCGCTACCACAAAAGGGGTCAAGTATCTTATCGTTTTCATTAGACGAAGCTAACACCATGCGTTCAAATAAAGCTTCGGGCTTTTGGGTAGGATGGTTTTGCCGGCCATTTTCACAATAATGAATATGCGAAAATTCCCAAACATTACCGGGATTAGCCCCGCGCATATTATTAACACTACGGTAATATTTTTGCGGCACTCTAATGTTATCTAAATTAAAAATGAATTTTTCGCTTTTAGTAAACATCAGTATATCATCATGGCGCGGGCTAAAGCCTTTGGTCTTACCAATACCTTGCGTGTAATACCAAGTTATCCATGAATTGAAATGCATACTAAGCTCTTGCTCAAGTATCTGGTAAAGATACGATATGTAACGTACTCCCATAAAAACATAAAGAGTACCGGAGGGCTTTAGTAACCTGTATGCCTCTTTAAGCCAAGCGCGAGTAAATTTTAAATATTGGTTATGCTCTAAATTGTCCTTATTATTACCATAATCTTTGGATAAATTATATGGTGGGTCGGTTACAATTAAATCAATACTATTACTAGGCAGCATTTGCATCGCATTAATACAATCGCCTAAAATTATTTCTATTTTATCCATTTATTTTTAATAGCCTCCCTATGCCAATCTTCTATGGTTCGTCGTGAGGAATTAAGGTATTTTTTGTCTAAAAGTTGGCAAAACTGCCAAGTTGTACGGTATTGATAATCTACATAATGAATATCTTTCACCTGAATTTGCCCAGTGCCTAAAGCAGGATTATAGTTTATATCATTATCAGAGATAAATTTTAAATCGTAAGCGTTATAACGTACAATCTCCATTATGCCGTCCATAAGCCCCATTTGTACATTACGCTCAGAATAAACTTTATGTTTTAGGGAAAGAATAATAAAGATAAAATCAGGGTCTTCTATATAAGCTGTACGAATACGGCTGAAGGAGGTAATATTAGGCCCTTTACCACTGCTTTCAATATCTTCGGCAGTGGCTTTAGTATCAACATTGGCTGTTAAAGCGGTGTTGCCTTTTTTAAATTGAAGGAGAATATCGGCCATATTTAAGCGTGAGCAGGCTTCTACATTAATTAGCTGATAACTATTATTACCATTTT
>Ga0131853_10000448_pt1 | contig 75862 bp, 79 predicted proteins | sample TergutLab28metaG_FD_92764 | JGI IMG/M metagenome (GOLD analysis project Ga0131853, IMG submission 92764) | Labiotermes labralis P1 segment gut microbial communities from Petit-Saut dam, French Guiana - Lab288 P1 (version 2) (version 2) | ecosystem: Host-associated > Arthropoda: Insects >... | reverse complement strand
TTATTTACCGCGCTACAACCGTCAATGCTGTGTGCGATAAACTGTGCCATTTGGGTGCAAAATATAGTTCAAGTCCCGTTCTATGCAATGGGGAGAGAAAAAGATAAGTATTGCGGCAAATAGTCAAAAATCCCAAAATCCAAAAAAACCTGTTCCCATAAGTAGTCCCAAGCTGTGTAAAAAAGGCTTAAAAATAGAAAAAACCTCCCAAATGCGCATCTTTTCGGTACGACATATGGGAGGTCTTATATGGTTGCGGGGGAAGGACTCGAACCTCCAACCTCCGGGTTATGAGCCCGGCAAGCTACCTATTGCTCCACCCCGCGATATTATATTAATAGTAGTATATATCATTTAGTATTGAAAGTCAACGATTTTTTATGTAAAATGCAGCTAAAAAGCAATTTTTCAAAATTTTTTTTGATAGTATAGGAAAAATCATCTACGTGAAATGGATAAGCTAACCCAAAAAAGCCGAACCTCTAAGTGAGGGAAGTGGGCTTTAGTCCACCTTTTTTATTTATATTGACCTTATATTTGAAAATACTAATAATATAATACTTTGCGGACGAAAAAACTGCTATATTTATTTTTGCCATTTTTTAATAAAATTTCTTTAAAAAAATGTCAGCAAAAACACTTGCGTTTTATATGTGGATATGTTATCATATACTATTAATATGCATATTGATATAATATTCAAATATCTTGCATAATTAAAGTTAGATTAAAAGTTTTTTACTTAACTTTTTTTAAAAAAGTTTAAGAAGGAGAATCAAATTAAATGGACCCACTGTCCTCTATTGGTCAAATATTTTTAGCAGTTTCTTCTACGCCTACCTTAATCATTTTAGGCGTATCTATCTTGGTGCTTATATTTTTATCATCAGGCTTTGCTGCATCTGAAACATCATTTATGTCAGCATCTAAAATCCGTCTGAAAATCTTAGAAAATAACGGTTCTAAAAAAGCAAGTAAAGTTTTAAAAAAACTTGAAAACCCTGATATAATTCTAAACACTTCACTTATCGGAAACAATATAGTCACCATTGTGTCAGCCTCATTAGCTACGCTTTTTTTTGGCGGACTAATTTATTCAGAAGCAATTGCTACACTAGTTTCATCTATTGTTATGACTATCATAATATTAGCTATCGCCGATATTATCCCTAAAAGCATAGCAAAAGAGCATCCTGAAAAAGCAGCCATGTTCTTTTATAATTATATATCGTTTTGGCGCATTATACTATACCCTTTTATCGCATTTTTTGGATTATGGAGAAAGATTTATAAATCAAAACCGCAAGAGGCGCATACCACTGATGAATTATTAACCATTGTTGAAGAAGCTGAAAATGAAAATGAAGAGGTATCTGATGAATTAAAATTAATCAAAGCCGCTATTGAATTTGAAGATATTGATGTTTATGACATAATGGTTCCAAGAGTCAATGTTATCTCTGTTTCTGATGAAGAATGCCTAGAAACAATATCAAAAATTTATGCTAAACATGAGTTTTCACGCCTGCCTGTTTATCACGGAACAATTGACACCATAATCGGCATATTAAATGAAAAAGATTTTAATAAACATGTATTAACAAAAGAGCAAACTTTAAAAGATGCTGTGACTAAAAGTATTTGTCTATCGTCAAGCATGAAAATATCTGCAGCCTTAAAAGAACTGCAAAAAGCAAGAAGTCAAATGGCTATTGTAGTAGACGAATTTGGCGGCACAGCAGGCATTGTGACTATGGAGGATATTTTAGAAGAATTAGTGGGAGAAATTTATGATGAACATGATGAAGAAGAAATTTTAGTTAAAAATGTGAGTGACAATGTTTATATTATTGCAGGACAAGAGAGATTGGAAAAATGCTTTGAAGTAATGGATTTTGACACTAAAGAAGAGTTTACTTCAAGCACTGTAGGCGGCTGGGTGATGGAAATGATGGAAAAGATTCCACTAAGAGGTGAAGGCTTTAATTATACTTCACCATCTGGCAAAAACTTAAAAGTAAAAGTGACAAAAGCAACGGCAAGAAGAGTAACTGAAGTCAAGATAGAAGTATTAGATGAAGAAGATACAAAAGAAGAAAATTAGGAGGAAAAAATAATGAATTGCAACAATTGCGGAAGTTCAAATTTTGACGGAGCAAGATTTTGTGTTTCATGCGGATCAGAGATTATCATTAATACGCCCAATATTAATCCAGCACAAAACCAACAGCAAAACTGGCAAAATAATAACAATGAACAAAACAGCTCACAAACCGATACGTGGGGGTTTCCGCCTCAAGCGCATCCAAATCCAGCTGAGCAAAACAACCAATGGGGTCAAGGGCAACAGCCAAACGACCCATGGGGCAACAATCAATGGGGTCAACACCCAAACGGACAGCAAAACCAAGGTTTTAATAATCAGCCAAGACGCACCACCCCTGCGATGGTTTTAGCAATAATCTCTTATGTATTGATAGTTATATCGTGGTGGGTGCCGCTTGTCATTGACCTGTTTTTCTCTGTGCCTGCAATCGGCATATCCGCCATTGCTTTTATCATAGCAATTATTGAATATAGAAAAGACAAAAAAGTCAAAAGAGCTAATGAATCCTTGGTTTTATCTGGGCTTGCCCTTGCTGCTAGCATAGTATCTACAATTATTTTTATTGCGCTTATTGCAATTAGCTAATAAAAGTATTCAATTTGTTTCATGGCTTTTTATCTTAATCATACATAATTATTTATGACGTCTTAAATATAAACAAAAAGTTTTGTTAGATTTAACAAAAAAAGGATGCAATAAAATTTAGCATCCTTTTTTTGATATTAGCGCCCCCTGCACCCTCCGCACTCCCCCGTCTTATCTCGTCCACAGCCTCCACACCCGCCTGCTTTATCCCCTTCTTCACTCTCCCCATCACTATCCATTGCCGCCGACTTCCCCTTAAATTTGACTTCTTTTAAAGGAAAACTCTCAAACCTATATACATCCTTTTCATAAATTTTTAGCGTGATGGTTTCTTTTAAATGATGAATACCCGCAACAATACCTTTCAATCCCCCGCTTGTCACTGCCTCTGCACCCATTTTAGGCATTCTTTTATTCACCTCTTGATAATGCTTGTTTTCATAGCTTAAACAACACATAAGCCGCCCGCAAAGCCCGCTTATCTTTTGAGGATTTAAACTCAATCCCTGATTTTTAGCCATCTTAATGCTGCTTTGTTCAAAATCTTTTAAATGAACACTGCAGCAACATGCCCTTCCGCATGGTCCCAACCCACCTTTAATCTTGCATTCATCACGGCTGCCGATTTGCCTTAATTCTATCCTTGATTTAAATGTATGCGCTAATTCTTTTACTAAGTCTCTAAAATCTACCCTATTATCTGAAGTAAAATACAAAATAAGTTTTGTCCCGTCAAGCGTATATTCAGCATCTGATAAATTCATGTCAAGACAGCTTTTTTTAATCTTTTCATCAGCAATTTTTATACTTTCTTTTGCCTTTAATTCCATCAACTCACTTTGCTTAGCATCTTCATCAGAAGCTTTTCTTAAAACAGGCTTTAATGGTTGGATTATTTCTTCTTTTTTTACTTCAAAAGGAAGAGCAGTAACTACACCAAACTCTACTCCTCTTGCTGTTTCTAACACAACCCCGTCACCTAAAGCATACTCAAAATTTAATGGGTCAAAATAATATGTTTTAGGATTTTTTTTAAATTTAATTCCTACTACTTTTATTAATTTTGCTTGTTGCATTTTTGTCTTACCTCCAAAATTGAAAATAATAATTCATCAATTATACTTTGTACGTTTCCATATACTGCTAGTCTTTTATGTGCCTTTTCTATAACAGGCTTTAGTCTTAATATAGTATCAACACAATAAAACTCTGCTATTATTGATACGTCTTTATGTCTAGATTTAAAATTTAACTCTTGTGATAAATTATATTTTAATACTTGATGCAACACAAAATCTAAACTCCAAAGCAATTTATCTATATTGTCTTTATGCTGAGTAAATTTTGATGAGTAATTTAATATGTGTGATGAGCTTCTCATATATAACAGCATTTGAAATACTGTTTCAAAAATATCATTATATTCACCATTTAGCATGCCCTCTAATCTTGTTAAACTGCCAAGTGAAACCTCTTTTGATAATATATAATTTGGGTTTTTATCATCTAGCACATTTAATAAGTCTGCTTCATTAGGTAAGCTTAGATTAATCACAGCACATCTTGACCTAATCGTAGGAAGAACCACCCTTTCATTTGACACTAGTATAAATATTTTTGCAGATGACGGGGGTTCCTCTAAAGTTTTTAATAATTTGTTTGCAGCAGCATCCTGCATACTGTCACCATTTTTTATTATATAATATTTATGTGATAATTCCAGCGGAGAAATCAATGCTGTAGTTGTTAAATAATCAATGTCGGCAACAGTGATTTTTTCTTTCTCTGGCAAATTTATTATATCCGCCGATTCAAATTTATTTATTAAACTCTCTATATAAAACCTAACAAATAATTCGTTTAACAAACTATCCTCAGAACAAATTAAATAGCTTTGGGATAGAGGAATATTTTTATATTCTGCAATATTTTTAATTATATTTTTATACTTTTGCATATTTGCTTTAAAATTTTATATTTGTCTTGTTTTGCGTCAATAGTCACAATTCTTTTATTGTTTTTAACAATCTCTTTAAATCCTTTATAAACCCTCTCATGAAAATCCAAACTCTCACTATCTATCCTATCATTTTTATCAGCCCCGCCTTTTCTGTTAAAACCACACTCAGGTGATAAATCAAGAAAGAAAGTTGTATCAATGCTCACGATTTTCAACATTGACTTATTTAAATATTCAATAAATCCTAAATCAATGCCCCTTCCATACCCTTGATATGCTGTAGTAGAATCAATAAACCTGTCACAAAAAACTAATTTCCCTTTTTCTAATGCAGGCTTAATTATCTTAAACAAATGCTCTACCCTTGCTGCACTATAAAGCAGCAATTCTGTCATCCTTTCAATATCACTATTAGTATCTAAAATAATATCCCTTATCTTTTCAGCAACAATCGTACCGCCAGGCTCTCTAGTAAAAACCGCATCAATCTTTTTTTCTTCACAATATGCCTTTAATAATTCTATTTGAGTAGACTTTCCAACTCCTTCACAGCCTTCAAGTGTAATTAATCTTCCAATATTGCTTTGCATAATCCCTCCAAACCCTTTTTTGTATCCATAATAGAAACAATAAAAACTACTCTGGTTTCATCAAATTTTTCAGCAACAATCCCCTTGTCCAATAGCTTGCTATAAAGAGTTTGTCCATCAGTTTTTAAGGCTGTACAATCAACTACAAGTCTAGTAAAATCGTCATTATCAACGCAAGGTACTTTTTGCTTAAATTGTTGTATAAATTGCCTTAACTCATCATAATACTCTCTATTATCATAAGTATATTGTGATGCGTCTTCTAAAGACATATAAAACGGATACGACGGACTAGTAGTCCCCAAAATCTCTAATGATTTATCTATTCTTTCTGAATATTTTTCATCATTAATAATTAAATATGCCGTCTGAGTAAGACTAGGCAATGTCTTGTGTGCAGATAAATTATAAGCATAAGCATATTTAAAAAGTGAACAATCAAAAAATTCTGGTCTAAACAAAAAGTGAGCACCATGTGCCGCATCAATAAACAACTTCTTGCCCATGTCTGCCACAGCTTGTCCTGCCTCTTTTTTTATTGCAACCCCATAATAATCAGGACTAGTCAAAACAACCGTCCCCACCGATGGATATTTTTTCAAAGCAGCAAATATTTCATTTTTATCCGGATAATCGTTATCACAATAAAAGATTTTAACTCTTAATAAAATCGCTGCATGCTCTATCGCTGGATGAATATTTTTTGTGACAAGAATATCCCCGCTATCTTTGCCTAATGACAAAAGCGCCGCCTTAATGCCAATTGATGACCCGTTGACTAAAAATCTAACACGATTAACATTTAATAATTTTGCCGTCTTTTGTTCAGCTAATGATATAGCATTAGAAGGAAACTGTGCCTCAATTTCAGTGACATCATAATCAAGCAATACACTACAAAACTCTCCACGCCCTTTATGTCCTGGAGTACAAAAACGCAACTTGCCATAAAAAGATTGCTCTATTTTATTTTTAATGATGTTTTTCAATGTATTTATCTATTTCTTTGGTTTCATCGTAGGATACAACAATACATCTCTAATAGATGCACTATCAGTAAACAACATAACAAGCCTGTCAATGCCTATCCCCAAGCCCCCTGTAGGCGGCAAACCATACTCTAGCGCCGTCACATAGTCCTCATCATAGTCTTGCGCCTCTTCATCTCCGCTTGCCTTTAGCTTCATCTGCTCTGAAAATCTTGCTCTTTGATCAATCGGGTCATTTAATTCACTAAATGCATTACCCATTTCTCTAGCATACATAAACAATTCAAACCTATGCGTCAAATTCTCACCCTTCTTTTTTGCCAAAGGTGAAATCTCAATAGGATAATCCATAATAAATGTCGGCTGAATAAGCTCTTTTTCTACAAACATATCAAAAAGCTCAACAAGCGCAAAACCCTTTTTTTGTTTAGACTTATCTAAATGAATACCCAGCCCTATAGCTGCCTTGATAAACTCTTCATCATCCATTATATCAAAATCTAAACCTGTATATTTTTTAACAGCCTCACTCATGCTCATCTTAGCAAAGGGACGCTTTAAACTAATTTCAGTGCCTTGGTATATTATTTTATCTCCGCATCCTAGTTCTTTTGCTATTGCTTCAAAAATATCCTCTGTTATCTTAATCATCCCGTCTAAGTCTGTATATGCTTCATAAAGCTCCATCATAGTAAACTCAGGGTTATGTTTAATAGAAATCCCTTCATTTCTAAATGTCCTGCCAATCTCATACACCTTGTCAAACCCGCCTACTATCAAACGCTTTAAATACAACTCCGTAGCTATCCTAAGATACATCTTCATATCCAAAGTATTATGATGCGTAATAAACGGCCTTGCAGAAGCGCCGCCTGCCAAGCTTGCCAATATAGGTGTTTCAACTTCTAAAAAGCCTTTTTTATCAAGAAAATTTCTTATAGCTCTAATAATCTTGCTGCGTTTAATAAATGTATCTTTTACATGAGGATTGGCAATTAAATCTACATAGCGCTGTCTATACCTAAGCTCATTATCTTTGAGTCCATTCCATTTTTCAGGCAATGGCAATAGTGACTTTGACAAAAGAGTAATGTCTGATACATTGATAGACACCTCCCCCATTTTAGTGATAAACACCTTGCCCTCAATCCCCACGATATCGCCTATGTCAAACTTTTTAAAATCCTCATATTTTTTTTCACCAAGATTTTCACCTTTTAAATAAATCTGAATCTGACCTTGATAATCTAAGACATGAGAAAAACTAGCCTTGCCCATAATACGCTTTGACATAATACGACCAGCTATCCTCACCTTTTTGCCATCATTTTTTGGATGCGAATCAATTATTTGTTTAGAATAATGTGATCTTTTAAATGAATTAATCTCAAAAGGATTGCTGCCTTCATCAACTAAGTTTTTTAATTTATCGTGCCTTATTTGAATAATCTCTTTTAAAGCATCCGCCGACAATTCTTCTTCATTTTCTATATTAATTTCTTTTTCACTCATATGTTTATTTCCTTTTTTAAAAGACGTGATTCTTAAGCAGCCTACCTTTCATGGTCTTAACAAAATCTCAGCCTTATTAAATTCCTAGCTAATCTTAACCACTTTATATTTGACATCTCCGTTTTTAAGACGCACCGTCACTTCATCGCCCTTTTTTTTGCCCATCAATTCTTTTCCTAAAGGTGACTCAAAGCTAATCCTTTTTTCAAAAGGATTAGCTTGGTGTGACCCAACTATCTCATATGATGCTTCCTTTTTTTCTTTAATATTTAAAACAGTCACTGTGCTGCCTAAATTCACCACATCTGATTTAGTAGACTTTTCATAAATAACAGCATTAGAAAGCATGTTTTCTATCTCTAAAATCCTTGCCTCCATCTTTGCTTGATCCTCTTTTGCTATATCATATTCAGCATTTTCTGATAAATCACCAAACTCACGTGCTGTCCTAATTTTTTCTGCCATGTCGGCTCTGCCTACTACTTTTAAATGCTCTAACTCTGTTTCTAACTCCTTAATATCTTCTACTGTCAATAATTGTTGTGACATAATTTTTTTTGCTCCTTTAAAATATAATTTTACTTTTTAGTATACTATTTTAAAATTAATAAGTCTAGCAATTTGACAAACTAATTTAAAAATTGTAAAATGCAATTATGTTTAAGATTTGGGCAAAATTGTATAAAAAAGAAAAAATTGTCGGCAGTATAATTTTTGAGCATCAAGAAAAATTTAATAGAGACAAGTTTTTTTCTTATCTAACAAAAATTTGCCAAACTCTTGATATAGTTGTGCCAGTTGTTATGAATAGCCATATTGACCATTTTATCAATTTTAATAATTGCAGATTTTTGGCTAGAGATTTTGTTGATAAAATAAATTTTACTAAATTGGTACTAGAAAGCATACCAATTGACAAATAAAAAAGGGTGCTATCGCACCCGACCCACCCTTGCATTGCACGGGTTTTTTTGGCATGCAATGTTTCTCAATAAAACGATAATTCCTAATGCATAAAAAAGCCGCCTTCGGCAGTTCGGGCGACTTGCAGTGTCGCCCCTTTTTTGAGTTCGCTTATTCTCTAACATCATCAATTTTTCTTATACTATAAAATAATATCAATACTTTTTAATTAAAATATAGCATACACTAATCCTATGACCATATTAGAGGCAATCATTATAGGATTAGTGCAGGGATTAACAGAATTTTTGCCCATCTCATCAAGCGGACACATGCTGCTTATGGGACGGCTTTTAGGTGTTGAGGTATCCTTAGGCTTAGAATTATTTATGCATATAGCCACACTTTTAGCTGTCTTAATTGCTTTAAGAAAAGAAGTTTTTAGCTGTATAAAAAAACCTCTTTCAAAACCTACACTTTTAATAATCACCGCCACAATACCCACCGTTTTAATTGTACTGTTGTTCCAAAGCTTTTTTGTGTCTGCATTTGATGGCCGCTTTTTAGCATACTGTTTTTTAATAACTGCTATTTTACTAACCATTGCAAGCATGATAAAACCAAAAACTCATAAACAATTAACAACACAATTAAAAAACACAAATTATCATGAATCTTTAAAAAGCGTCTCTTTTATTGATGCTAGCATAATAGGTATTGTTCAAGGATTTGCCGTCTTGCCTGGTCTATCAAGAAGCGGAAGCACTATTTCTACTGGTGTTATTTTGGGCAACGAAAAGACTACCATCGCAAGATTCTCATTTTTAATATCCATCCCTATCATCATAGGCTCATCAATTTTAGAATTATCAGGCAATGGTTTAAACATGGCAGGCACTTCTGTTTTGCCGCTAATATTTGGATTTTTAGCCGCATTTATATCAGGATATTTTGCGATAAAATTCATGCTTAAAAAACTGTTGCTATCATTTAATATGTTTGCAATATATCTAACAGCATTATCAATTTTTATGTTTTTAGATATGTTTATTTTAGGATGGCTTTAAATTACTATAATACCATGCTCCTCTCTTTTAACTACTTCCCCAACAACACTGCTTTCTAAATCTAATGCACTCAATTCTTTCATTAATTTATTCGCATCCTTTTTATCTGCACTTATCAACAGCCCGCCGCTTGTCTGCGGGTCATAAAAAATCTCTTTTAATGCCTCTGTTATCCCGCTATCAAAATTCACCTTATATTCTAAACTTTCTCTATTTTTCTGCCCACCCGCTGTTATTAAAAATTCTTCAGCGCAATTAAGCGCATCTTTAATATAGACAACAGACTTAGCATCAACCTTTATAGAATAATCCCCGCCTATCATCTCATATAAATGTCCTAAAAATCCAAAACCTGTCACATCTGTCATTGCATTTATATTATATTTAACAGCCAGCTCAAAAGCATACTTATTTAAGGTAGTCATGCTTTTTAGCGCCGCCTCATATCCTTGTTTAGTTGCTGCTCTTTGCCCTGCTAAATGTGCAATATTAACAATCCCTACTCCTAAAGGTTTTGTAAGAATAATTTTATCACCAATTTTACAACGATTATTATACAAAATTTTATCTGGATGCACTAACCCATTTACTGATAGTCCATATTTAATGCCATCGTCATTTATAGAATGCCCTCCGCACAACACCCCGCCGCTCTCTTTAATTTTTTCCGCACCGCCTTTTAATATAGCAGCCAAAATACTTGGGTCTTCTTCTTCATTAAAGCAAACAATATTTAATGCTGATAAAACTTTGCCGCCCATTGCATATACATCAGACACTGAGTTTGCCGCTGCAATTTGTCCAAAGATGTATGGATTAGGTACAATAGGCGGGAAAAAATCAAGTGTTTGAATAATCGCAGTATTATCATCTATTTTATAGACTGCCCCATCATCTGATGAATCAAAACCTACTATTAGATTTTTATCATCAAATTTAGGGATTGACGACACAATCTCTTTTAATAATGAAGAAGACAATTTTGCAGCACATCCGCCGCAATTATTTAATTTTTGTATTTGTTTTAAGTCCATGTTGATAAATCCTTTATTAAAGAAGTGATTTTTACAAAATGACATAAAATTAGGTTTTAAGCAGAGTAGTTTTTACATTTAGTGAACAGTTTATTTATTTTGTCATCCTGTAAAAATCTCTTCTTTAACCATGTTCCGCAATAATATATATTCAGCTTAGGCACGACCACCCATCATGAAGCGAAAAATCCCATTGGTATATTTATTTGTTGTGTGTGATTCTGACTTTGAACATAACAAGGAAAAAAAATCCCCCTCACTAGAATATGTGCTTCTGCAAAAAATTTATATAAACAACATTTTATCATAAAAGGCGCACCTCTAACTATATTTAAGAGGGCACCTTTTTGATTTAGCAAGTTAATAGTTTAAAGCTAAAACTATCACAAACAACCCTATGCTATTATCTGCCTTAGTAGACGGAGCAAATGGTATATTGTAATTTATGCTAAACACTGGATTTAAACCTAATCCTGCATTGTTAATTGCATCAGAAATCAAGCTATACATAAGCCCAGCCTCTATCGTTTGCCCCTCATCATCATAACTATAACCACTAAACAGCCCATCAGTATCTTCGCCAAAGCTTTTAGTGTGCGTCTCAATTGAATCTTTAACATCAGCAGCACTTAAGAATAACAATGTATATAATTTAGGCTGCAAGTGCGCACTCATCTCATTTATTCTCCAATCGATAGGCAAATAAACATCACCTATCTTTTCAATAAGTATAGATAAATATATCAACTCAGGAAGCAATCGTTTAGCTAATCTTGCTATGCCGCCTTCTTCTTCTATATTATCTATAAAAACATCAGATGTGCTAGCATCAAAACTAAAAGTGACAGAAATTAAATCTCTATTTAATAAATCAATCGCTCCATAATTATCATTTGCGTGACCACTAAACCAGTTTCTCTCACGCACTGCAAACTCACCCGTATACCCGATTGGCAAAATGGTCACTGATTCTAATATGCCTAAATCGTTTTGTCCTTCTCCATAAATTAATCTGCCTAAATCTCTGTCACTAAATCCAATATTAAGTGAACCTGTCAATATATCTATAAAATCCACATCATTTAATAAGGTGCTCGCAAACTCAGTTGTATTATCGATATCATAAGGAAACGGAGCTATTGCATTTCTTATATAGTATCCATGAGTTAATGAATCAAATGGACTAGACTCATCAAATCTATAAAATTCTTGCATAGTTTCTTGAATAATCACCGCAGTTATATCTCTTTGAGAATTATCCAAATCATAATCGTCATAGTCACTATAAATCAATGTTTTCATCAATTCAAAGATATTTGGCAATCTCATGACTGCTTCATACTCATCAGACCCATTATTAATCTGAATCCTGTCATCATTTTCATCATAAGCCATCTTAAATCCAACATCATCACCATAAGCCAGTGTATCCATCATTTGATGCAAGCTATCTCTAAGTTCAGTTTCAACAGTATCAAAATTTAATGAATCTGCACCTGAAATGATATTAATTAAGTTTAAAACAGCTTTAGAGTGTTGACTATTAAATTGCTTAACTGATTCATAATGCTCAAAATAATCATCATCTGACATAGTCACATCAATAGTTATGCTAACCAAAATATTATCAATAATAGCCTCACCACTGCTATTAGTTAACAATCTAGAAAATAAAGATTGCTCATCATCTAAATCAGCAAGTTCCTCTAGCACTAGCGACATACCAATCGTCACAAAAAATCTATCCGCCCTATTAAATAATCTTACATACTCTAAAGATTGATAGCTAATAGACTCATGTCCGTCCATAAACCTATGCCAATTTGAAACAATCATCCCCGCTAAATATAATGAACCCATTAAAGGAATAATCTGGTCAAAATCATCCCATACTATCGCTTTAAAATATGCTGCATAAATTAAATCAGCAAACTCTAAATTAGCCTCTTCATCTCCTGTTAATATAGCCATCAAATCATCCAATTCAACAGGCACAGGCTGACCATAATAATCCAATAAAATATCGCCATACTCATCTAACTGATAATCCGCTATAGCATATGCTTTTCTTAAAGCATTTTCAAAAACCAAATCAAAATACACTCTTTCTTCAGTTGCATAATCACTGCTTTTGTGTACATAATTACCATCAGTATCCAGTCTAAAATCATTAAATGCTAGATTTTCATTAATTATTCCCTCTATATTAAATATAACATTAATTGCCTCTTTTAATTCATCCCCGCTTATTTCTTCTGCACCTTCATTATCATCAGATATTAATCCCGCCGCCACATCAAAAATGTTTGTCAATCTAAAATAGAATGTCCCCAATCTAAATCCATATCTAGTATAGCTGTTAAAATAGAAGTCATTTTCTAATGTCATACGCAAATTATTAGGACTGTCGTTTTCATTAATTGAATCCATGATACTGTTGATATTATCATAAATCAAATCCATGATGTTTTGCTCATGAACCTCTAAATAAAACCCTATTGCTCTTAAAAAACCCATTACATTTGCGGTGTTTGCAAAGTTAGTGTCTTCATCATCATTTAAAAGCACATTGTTATAATTTATCAATAATCCTTCTAAATATCCATCAACATAATCAACTTCTATATTAGTTCCGTATCGTCTTGTCATAATCTGAGCCGTCATAGTTACATAAACATATCCTAAAACCTGTGAAACAAACTCAAGCATAGGTATAGATTCTTCATCATCAAAGTCTAAAAGAGTCATGATATTAATATTTAATACCATCCTTAAATAATAAACTGCATAAGGATTGCCGTTATGATATTCTTTATAAGCAATAAAATTAAACGCAATCAAGTTTTGATTAGTCAATAAACTTGCCAATAGCTCATCTGCATCTTCACCTTCAGCAAAAGCAATCATAAGTTCTGCAATATGTCTCTCATCTAAAATTAAGTCTAAATCCTCTACACTATTAACATCATCTCTTGCAGCTATCCCTCTTAATCCCTCATTAGCATTATCCCCCGCATTGATTATATTAAGCACATCATCAGGATCATTTTGCATAGCATCAAACAAAGCGTATGCACCGCCGTACACTGCATAATACTCTCTTAAATGTTGATCCAATCTATTTCCGTCAAAATTCGTACCACCATTAAAATGTATATCTAGTTCATCAGTATAAGATAAAAAATTAAGCATTCTTCTTAATTCTTCACCCGCAGAATAAGCAACATATTCACCATCAATATACTCTAATCCGCCATTAAAATCCGTACCCATAGTTTCATTCATTATACCTGCCATAATATCAAACACAGGAGGAATAACCATTTGCGTAGTCCTAAACATTAATCCGCCGCCCAACATAGTGTTCATATTAACAAAAACATCTCTGACTTGACCTAACGCATCATCAAGCATTTGATCAATATCAAATTCATCATTTAATCCAAATCTGTCTAATACACGCATCAATCTATCCATCTCACTTGATGTCATATCTCCAAACATAATCTCCATATCACTTAAATCATCAGCATCAGCATCAAGCGTCAACTCTAATTCAACACTAGCTAAAATAGAATTAGGCAAAACAGCAAGCATCAATCTTAAAATAAAATTATCATCTTGATTTTCACCCTCATCATTATCACTAGTCATCATTGTCCTAACCAAATCCTCTAATACAATTTCAACACCAATATGTGCAAAATCTCTATATCTGCCGCGCTCATACCTATTAGTAATAGCAGTAAACCTAGGTCTAATTGATTCTAAAGGTAATCCAGAATCATTACCATTGCCTTCTTCTTCTGATTCATCATTTTCAAGCAACCTGCCTACTATTGCAGCCAGCACTCTATGATCAATCCACGCTCTATCATCCTCTGTATTATTAATCAAATCTCTAATTGCATCAGGACAGAAAACTTTAGCAAATTCAACATCCCCATCCAACAACAAATCAAACAATGTATCAAAATCCACATCTGCATGCAATCCAAAAGATTCACGCATGATATCAATAAACGCATCCTCATATTGTGCTTGCATAAGCGGCAGCAATATATCAAGCTGAGCAATTGTTAATACACTAATATCAAAATTATCACCAAAATCTCTGCCTTCTAAATCCGCCAGCACTGCCCTGTCTTCATTTGATAAAGTATTAATATCAAAGCTATTCCCTAAAAAATATGCTATGTTAAAACCTTCCTCTTCAAACCTTAATTGACGCTGCTGCATAACCATTATATGCGCACCATGCTCAATGCTAAACTCAGTCCTTATATTGCCGCTCCCGTCAAAAACAGGCACCCATCTTGTCCAATCAAAAACTGATAAACGATTCTGCATAGCTAAGCCAGTATCAATAGCAAACACTTTAGATAATGTCCAATAAATATCATAAGAAGTAATCCACATGCACTCAGGCAATCTTACCCTGTTATTTCCATTGCCTTTTTTGTCATATTCATCATCTATAAATCCAGTATCTCTAGCCAGGTTAGCACCTTGTAAAACCGCATTATCATCACAATCACAATCAAATTCATCACCATAGTATCCATGATTCAATCCCATAAACTCTATTGCAACCGCAACTATATCTAGTGCAATTCTTCCGCATGCAGGAGCATTGCCGCCAGTTTGAATTGCAGTATCAAAAGATATCATTTGGTTGACATTGCTTAAAGTATAACCGATTCCGTCGCCGTCTGGATCAAATAAATCATCTAAATCGCTAATCATTCCGCCCAAAGTATCATCAAGCAATAAAAGCGTATCCCAATCATAATTATCTGTATTGTTTACTCTAATATTAGGCATGCCAGCTCTAGATAACGGCATATCAATTGATAAAAATAATTGACTAGGCAATAACGGCCTTAATACAAAATGATGCCCTAAAAACATACCAAAATTTAAGCCCGTCCTAACAAACCAATTATCAGGTAAATCTGCATTATCCCATAACACATCATTATTTAATGCATTGCGAATATCTGCTATAGTTCTATGTAAATTAGTTTGAGTAGTAATATTGATGCCCGCTACACCATCATCACGATAAAAAATAATTTGCTGGATTTGTAATATATTTTTTAAATCAACCTCATCCATGTCAATTGCGTCAGCATCAGAAAACTCTGCAATTATCTCTTCAATTCTGCTGCTAGCTTGCGGCAGTACAACAGTATTTAGAATAAACTCATTTAAAAATGCCCTCATCTCGCTTCCCGTAACTCTTACAAGCATATCATCCAATCTAGAATAATCAAAATTCCTAATCCTATTTGTGTCAATATTTTCTGCACTTATCAAAATTTCAAGTCTTTCTAACAGTTCATCTAAATCTGGACTATCTGAAACTTCGTCAATAAAATTTTGAGCAAAGTCTGAAACTAAATCTAATAACTCATCAGTATCTATATCACGCAAAAATACTGCGCCCAGCGTTTGGTCAACCATTCTATAACTAGTTGAATCCTCTGCAATTAATTCATTTTCAAGGCCTCTAGAGTTATTAATATTTCCAAGCATCCTAAAAATAGAACCAACAGTCAAGTCCTCATGCACATTGTCTCTTAAAAAAGTATTGCCCAAAACAAAGCCTGTGACAAAAATACCAATGACAAGCACCATATTTAATATCAAAATAGACAAGCAACAATTAAAACAAGTGTTTCGCTTTTTTTTGCTGCCCCTTTTAATTTCGTATTTTTCACGCTTATTACGCTTTTGAACTTCCTCTAAAATTTTAAACTCTTCTTCAAAGCATTCATCTTGAATATTATTATTGTTTTCAAATTCCTCTTGCATGATTACCTCCAATATTTTATACAATATGCCATTTTACCATACAGATATATAACATGTCAAAAGATTTTTTATGGTAGTTTTTTCATTGTTTACTTCAATGATATTTTGCGTATCTCGTCTATCTTTTCTTTTGCCGCACTGTATCCAAGTTCTATCATTTCTTGCGCCCCGTCCACCTTAGTTGCTTTAAATTTTGATAAATCAGGTGAAATAATTATATCAGAATTAATTAAGCCGCCTTGCGATGAATTTGAAATCATTATGGCTAAACTTACTTTAGCTACATTGATTAATGATAAAGAATCCGTCCCATGCCCCCTATTTGCATTAATATCAATAGATACTACTTTATCTGCCCCCATCATCCTAGCAACGTCGGCAGGAATATTATTTAATATCCCGCCATCAACTAAATGCATATCATCTTTAACAAAAGGTCTATAAAAAATAGGCACAGCACAACTTGCCGCCACCGCCTCATATAATAAACCTTTATCTATTATAACTTCTTGCCCCGTCCTTAAATTAACAGCTACAACATAAAAAGGTATTTTTAAATCCTCAAAACGCTTATTGCCCAGCACACTTTTAATTATGTTGCCAACTCGCATAGGGTCGTTAGGAATTATTCCATGATGAATCTGTTTAGGAGCCAAACCACTTGCCACTTTTAAAATAGTTTCAAAAGTCAACCCAGCACAATAAAAAGCCCCAACTAAAGAGCCTACGCTAGTACCAGCCACAATATCAAATTTTATATTTGCCTCGTCAAAAGCTTTTATTACCCCTAAATGTGCAAACCCTCTTGTCCCGCCCCCGCTTAACACAAGCGCTGTCTTAGTTTTTTTAACTGGAAATAATGGCATTAAAAACTCCTTTTTTGACGTTTGATGATTAAATACAATAGTCTGACAACTATTATTTTATCCTTTTTATAACAATATCAAACACCAATAACCAGCCCCTAACCGCCAACTACCTCAATCTTAATCATCCCGCTTACCTCTGCATAGGGCTTGATAGGTATATCATATGCGCCAATCATTTTAATAGGCTCATTTAATACAATTTTCTTTTTATCAAGCTCAATGCCCGCCTTTTTTAATTCATCAGAAATCGCAGCCGTAGTAAGCGCACCAAAAATTTTGCCCGACTCACTAACCTTAAGCGGAATTTTTATGACTATGTCTTTAAGTTTTTTAACAAGATCTTGCGCCTCAGCTTTTTCAATTGCTTTTTTTCTGTCATCAGCCTCTTTTTGAAGCTTAATAATGTTTAAATTTGTAGAACTAGCTTCTTTTGCTGCACCTTGAGGCAGCAAAAAGTTTCTAGCATAACCAGGGCTAACTTCAACAACATCGCCCTTTTTTCCTTGACCTTTTACATCTTTTAATAATATTACTTTCATAGAAGGTATTATATCACAAAAATAAAGTTCTGTCAACAAAACAACATTATTAATCCAAATAAAATGGTCACGAATACTTCTCTCTCTTAGCACAATAATCGATTATGTGCCACTTGTTTTATAAAGAAGAGATCCTAAAGCAGGATGACAAAATTAGGTTGAGGGCGGAGTAGTATGTATGTTTGTTGAGCAATTTTTAAATTATGTCATCAGTCAAGGATCTCATCCATAAAAATATATGTATCGCATCATGTACACCACCCAAGGGGTTTTCGTAGACCTAGCGTACCTTAAAGAATCTCTTCATCCCACAAAGTATACTTCTTAAGTGCACAAAAAAAGGCGACAACAAAGCCGCCTTCATTTAAATAGTATTTATTTAACTCTTTGCGTAATTATCACATTATTTGTCTCATGAAACCTTTTTAATGACATAAACGCCGCCCTTGCCTTTGCCTCATCCTCATATGGTTTTGACACATACGACCCATTACCACGTTTAACTAGATAATTATAATCACCTAAATCCGTCAACTGTCCGTCAAACTCAGCATCCTTTATGTATTTTTTGAAAGTCTCAATACCGCCTCTGGCACTTGCCAATGACGCATACTCATCAGACTCATACAAGACATGCCCATTATTTGCATGTAAAGTAAACACATATTTACCTATAGAATTTTTAGCAACTGTGTATTTTCCGCCTTTTGCAGGAGTCACAGCCCCTTCATCTTTAAGTTCAGTTGTCTTTGCCGCTTTAGGGGCAGCAGCTTTAGCAGTAGTAGTTTTTGCCGCAGCAGGCTTTATAGCAGTAGTTGACGCTGTATTTTTAACTGCAGGTTTTTTTGCAGCAGTAGTTTTCTTTGTTTCAATAGGCTCTATAGTCCCTTCTTCTTTTTTCTCTACTGGTTTTTTTGCAGCAGGTTTTTTAGAAACCGCAGGTTTGATAGACACAGGAATAGTATCCGTCTTTTTAGCAACAGGTTTTTTTGCAGCAGCAGAAGGCTTTTTAACTGCTTTTTTTTCTTTGCTTTCAGCTGCCTTTATTATTTCTTCTGCATCTTTTATTGTATTTTGAGCCTCTATCAATATTTGCTCTGCTTCAGACAATGTCTCATTTACTGTGTCTTGTATTGGCTCTTGTGCTATACTTTTTTGCTCTATCTCTTCTACCATAGACTCAGGTATAATAGACTCAGGCTGCACAATAATAGCCGCTTCTTCTTTTGCCTCACTCTCAACTTCATTAATATATAATGCAGAATAATCTATTTTGTTCTCTTCTTCCTCTTTTATAAACTCATTTACTTCTTGTTCTATTAATTGAACATCTTCATCGTCTTGTTTAAGTTCCTCTCCTTGATTAATAGCAGCATTTTCACCAGCTAAATTAGATTGTTCATTATATGTAGAATTACTCTCTAAAATAGACTCATCTTCAATATCATTCTCATCATCCCAAAACGCTTCATTATAAAACTCACCTCTGCCTTGAGAGTTGTCTTGTGTTTTTTTCTTTTTTGATTTAGCGATACAAGCAACGATGATAATAATCAAAAGCATCAAAGCAAGCCCAGCAGCAATAACATGCCACCAAACTAACCAGTCAAACAAAAAATTTGTTGGTCTTGTCAAAAAGTCACCAATATTAGAAAAGAATTCCCTAATTGCTTCCATATTAAAAACTCCTTTAACTTAGTATTATACTTATTTGACATTATATCATACTATTTTACAAAAAACAACCACTTTTAGTGATTGTTTTTAAAAAATTTACTAGTAATTTTTTGGATTTTATTTTAAATTCTTCTGCCATATGTTTGCGACTGTCCGCCCCCAACATTTCGTCTTTGTTCAGCAGTTAGAGTTCCTTGTATGTGAATACTCGAACCACTTAAGTTGCTGCCGCCCAAAACACTTGCATTCAGCGTGCCAGCAAATAACCCCATGGATGGCGCTAACACCATAGGATTAATCCCACCGCTGGCATTTACAAACCTTATAACAACCCCAATCAGTGTTGAATTATTTATCATAGAATTACGCACCATCCCAGCCGCCCCTCCGATAGAACGATTATAAGTAAACACCCATATAGCCACAGTTGAATTTAACACCCTTGCTCTTAAAACATTTGTATGGTACAAATACCCAATAACTCCGCCATGATAGCCATTCCCAAAAATGTCAGTCCTCTCTACTGACGCATCATTAATGATACTTCTATTAACCCGACCAATTAATCCCCCTCCTGTAGACCTGTTTCTATTTATCCTAATGTTTGAATCACGCACAGAAACATTCATTACAACCGCATCATATGTCACGCCCGTCAACGCCCCAGCGTCCACCCACCAAGAACCCGCATGATGCCCCACTCCATAAATATTAGCATTAGAAAAATTTAGATTTCTAATAGTGCCTCTAACCACCCCAAACAACCCAAATCTTTGATGTGTATTAAATGTAGTCGCAGGAATATTAATATTAAGATTAGATATACTAAACCCGCCGCCATCCAGTACCCCATTAAAATTTGGAATAGGAGTCCAATTGCTAAACCCCGACAAATCAATATCCCGTATCAATCTAAAATGCCCGCTTGGATTATTTCTTATATTGTTTAATTGTGTTGCATCCGATATAAGCGTTGCAGCGTGTGTTAAACTTCTAAATCCATCCCAGCCCGCACTCCTAAATGCAAGCAACTGCCCACTCCAATGCCTAAGCTCCACCCTAGTCCTATCCACCCCTAAAAATGTCCACTGATTTACTTGTTGCGATGTATTGCTTAAATTTATAATAGTGCTAAGCCCTGTGGCATTCTGAAACGCATTGTTTCCAATACTTCTCAATTGACTGCCAGCCCCTATATCAATCAACCATAATCTAGGGTTGTTGGCAAATGCTCCGTTTCTTATTGTCTCTACCCTATCTGGCAGCCTAAGTGCATGAACCCTGCTCCCATCAAACGCATTATATCTTATGTCTGTCAATTGACTATTTTGTCCAAAACTTATGTATTCTAGATTGCTTGTGTTCATGAATGCCGCATTGCCTATTGATGTGACTGTAGGTGGCAGCACTAAGTTTCTAATTTGCGTATTGTTTGTGAATGCATTTGCGCCGATTTGCGTGACAGTTCGCTGCGTATTTTGACCAACTGGAGCAAATCTTTCGGGAATAACAAGTGTCGAATTTTGTACCATAGCATTAACATCACTAAGACCATTTACTGAAAGGTCTGTTATTCCAATGTTGCCTGTTAAAAGGGCAACGCTTGCAATAGAACGATGCGTATTTAATCTACGAACATTGTGATTGCCAATTGTTGGCGCATTTATTTGTATAATGTCCGCATTATTCAAAATCGCATTACGCATTTGAGTTCCAGTCAATTGAAAATTTGTAGATAGCATTAAAGCTGCCGCTCCTACAACGTGGGGAGCAGCACCCGAAGTTCCTCCAAAGCCACGCACTCCGCCGCCGATAGCAGTAGTTCTGTTATTATCTCCGGGAGCAAAAATACAAACTGCTGTTCCATAATTTGAAGATTCGACAGTATTCCAAATCGCTCGTTGATTTGCATCGTCAATCGCTCCTATAACTATGAGATTTGGCAGTGGTTCTCTTACTAATAATGGATAACGAGTATTAACATTGTGTCCTGTATTCCCTGCAGAAACAACCATCAGTCCGGGAAACTGCCTTATAGCTGTACGAGTCGCCACATGGTTTCTCGGCGGTACAGAACTTACATTCAAAACACGAATATTATGCGTGATTGCATGGCGCACCGCTCTTTCAACATTCGTAGAATTATATCCTGTTTCACCAACCCTAAGCGAAGCAATTTTTATTCCGGGTGCAATGCCTGTAAATCTATCGCCTTGTCCTCCAATTATGCCTGCAATTCCTGTGCCGTGACCATTTCTATCAGTCATAGCACCACGTCCATCATTAACCCAGCAATGTGATAAACGTTGATAAATTCTGCCGCCAAAGTATGGATGTGCACTATCAACACCAAGACTAATAATGCCAACTACAACATTTGATGTGCCTAAGGTATGACGACCTCTTGTAAAGCCTTGCGCCTCCGTTGCAAGGATTCTTTCATATCCCCACAAACTTCCGGGGATAAATTCTGAGGGTGTATTCCAACTCGGTTCCGCACTATGAATATCAGAACGCCTCTCAATTATCCGTATGGCATCCAAAACATTTTGCCTGCCTGTTTCGTACAATTCAAGTACCAAAATTCTGCGAAAACCATTAAGGTCAACCGTCCAACTTGAGTCGTAATAAAAATGATTCGCTCTTGACGATATACTTGCAGTTGTTTGTGCCACAGCCAAATCTAAGCCGGGTGTAATGCACTCTACACTTCTGAATTTAACTTCAGGAAAATGTTCTGGGGTAAAATCCCCAAAGTTTCTGCTCGCTTCTCTTGAAAGAACGACTACAACAAGGTTATCCTCAAAGTCATCCGCAAGTGTTGCTGTACTATAAATAGTAAAATCTGCTGACAAATCTCTGTCGGCTTGTAAATTGCTTGCATGAGCAGTAAAGTCTGATGTGCCAAAAAGCATTATGCAAGCCGTAAACACTAATGCCAAGACTAGAATAATTGATAGCATGATTTTCTTTCTTGTCGTTATATTCATAATAATTCTCTCCTTTTTTGGACTATTCAGTACAGATATTTATCTGTTATTATGCGTATCTGCTATTGTTTGCAGGTTTGCTTGGGTTAGGATGTCTTGCATATACGCTTCCGGCAATGTGTAAAAGGCATCTTCATGCCAAACGATGATATGGCGAGTGTCGCCATAGTAAAATGTTACTCCTGCGACTATTTCGTACCAAGCCTCATCACCGGGAAAATTCTCAGTACTTCCCATCATAATTACAGAAGCACTATTAAAAGTTCCGTAATATCGAGAGACGAATGTATCGGAAAAATACCACAGTGGTGTTCTATCTGAATACGCCGTTCTTATGGTGTTTTCTAATGCCGCATCAATACTTTCGTCAGAATTTGGGTGTCTCTCAATGGAATCACATCCAATTAAAGTAACCAAGCTTAATGTCATTACTGCCATTACTCCTACTAATAAAATTTTCATCAATATTTTATTCATTTTATATTCTCCTGTTGTTTTGAATTTTTGTTGTTTTTTTGTGCAAGTACATAGGTTAGAATTATAATTATTAAAAATATAGATATTGTATAAATATAAAATGATATAGTTGCAAAAATTCTACTAACCATAATGATATTAATTATAAAAACAACACTATATAAGGCATTTAAAATTTTGACAATTAAAAGTGCTATTCGGTTTTTTTTGAAAAACGGATTATCTTTTTTAACACATAAAACTATTCCATAAGCCACGATTATTGCTCCTATAAAAAATGAACTCCAATAAGCCCAGCTAGTAATAGCCCAAATATTCGATACCGCCTCTGCACGCAATAATTCAACAAAGGATATATGCCGATGCAGAAAAGTAAATGATCCATACCCCGTAAACGCTACTGTGGGTAAAACAGCAAATGGAATAATGCCGCATAAAATAAGTATTATCCCTAATATTTTTTGAAAAACAACTTCTCTCTTTTTAATGTTTGTTTTACTCATTATCATTTCTCCTTAAACTATATTGATTGTTTTAAGCTCAGCATGTATAATAACATACTCTCCATTTATTAAAAATGCCACGGCTGCATGAACTTGATATACCCCTAAATACCTAAAATGCTGACTCTTTTCTATTTCAACAGCAACACCTCTTCTAAGAGTAAATCTTCTTATTCGTCCTCCAACTGGACGAGGAAAAAAGCCTACTTTTTGCCCATAAGGGACAATCATAATCATAATAAATTCTTCAAGATTTTCAATGGCCGCATCCATACCCCTAACACGCAATCTTCTGCCGCTTAAATTCTCAAAAGCCGCCGTCACAGTAACTGTGTCACCAACACCCACTACTGCATTATCTACTGTCACAACCAATCTAAAATCATCCTTATTAAATTCATATCTACTGCACCCGCTTAGCCCCACCATCAAGCTAAACATCAAAGCTATTACCAATAAAAATACTATACTTCTTTTAATCTTATTTTTCATATAAATTTCCTCAGCAATAATTATAAGATATGACATAACTTTTTGTCAACTGCCCCCCACCGATTTTTGGTGAAATTTTATGAAAATTTTATCATACATTCAACATAATCTATATTCAAATTCTATTATTATGTAAATGAAAAATAAAAAGCTTTTATCCCTAGGTTAAAAAAACCATCTAAATTTAATTGTAAAATATTTATGCTGACACCATCAATCAACCACATTTTTAGGACAGTAAAAAAAAGGGAGAGGGAACCAAAGACATGCTGGTTTCCTCTCCCTTTTTGGCTTGTTTGCTTCTTTTTTAACACTAAAAAAGAAATTTAATTTTGTCTTGCTCTTTAATAAAAACTGTTTTTACTTATTGCCTAACTCTGGCAAATAGTCAATTGGGTCTACTCTTACTCCGTCTCTTTCAATTGATACAAAGAAATGATTTTCATCATATTCTAATCTAGCAATTGGTTTAACACCCACTCTGCCGATTGGTGCACCCGATCTAACTTGCTGACCTACTTCAACATCAACATCATTTGCTAAGCCTTTAAACGTAGCAATTCTGCCGTCATGGTGCTGTACTCTTATCACAGTGCCATACATAGATGTGTTTCTGTCAATTGAAAGAATCGTACCATCAGTGATGCTTCTGACTTGAGTGCCTGCAGGAGCAATAAAATCTTGCCCTTCATGCGTTTCCCAAAAACCTGTGGTCCTATGTCTCACTAAAGTCTGATTGCAAAAGCTGCGACCCACCTCAAAGTTTTCAGCCGGCATAACAAATGCAGGGCCAGTTTGGACCGGAGGTCCGTCTTCATCTGGAGGAGGTAAAATAGCACCGCCGCCGCCTGTTAGTGTAATAGCTAGAATAATAGCCACCGTCGCAACAGCAAATGCGCCTGAAGTCACTATTGCCATTACTCCTCTTCTAGACAGTTTTCTTTTTTTACCGTCATTTTGATTTTGCTTGTAAACTTTCATTTTGGTTTTTCCTTCCTTTTTTAATATGTTAATTTAAATTGTTGACATTAAAAAATGTTTTATACCTGTTGTTTTTAAAAACTCCCCAATAACATCGGCACCCCCACACTCACTCTCCTTTTCCCTTGAAAAATCATTATATTGACCCTTGCCCCATGCAGCACCACAAAATTGCTAATCAATGGACTAAATGCATAAATCATACGCCCGCCGTCTATATAATATTCTAAAATCACCCTTGCCCTGCTATCAATAATTAAAGCATCTATATCAAAATCATTAGCAGCATCAATTCTGTATCTTGTGCTGCCATCAGGCAAAAAAATGCAAGGCGTATATGTTTGTCCTTGCTCACAAAACACTGTCAGATTTCCATCATCAAAAAATCTATATAAACCGCTGTCATACAGCCTTATACCAAGCAGCACAAGAACTAAACCAAAAAAAGCTATGAATCTTCTCATAGCTTTGATTGTTGACCAGTTTATAGCATTTTATACAATGCATATAAAATCAGCATTCACATCTTCGCCCGCACTCACATACTTTCCTCCTATCATTAGAATGCCGTCCATGATGCCTGCCTCTATCCCTATCATGTCTATCATCATGCCTGCAATCATGCCTAGATTCATAGCCACGACATTTACGATAATATCCATCTCTATCGCCTCTGACACTGCAACAAATCCATGCAGTAAAAAACCCTAACCCAAATGCCCACATATTTTTATCCTCCGTAAAAAAATTAGAATCTAGACTTTTCAATTAGTGATATTAATTATCCATTATGAATTATTCGAAGAATCTAATACTCAAAAAGCCTTTCACTCTTCTACATAATATGCAATAATATGGCATGGTGTCATCACTATTCTTAATTTATAGTTTCTCTTAAATTAATAGTGCAACAGAATTTTATTTTATATCCTCTTAATTTCAACGCTGTATTTTTGCCCGCATTTTAGTGTCATTAAAAATGAATCCAGTTCTATATTCTTGTCATCTAAATAATTTATGTCTTTTATTTGATCAATTTCAGTTGCGACTAACTCACCTATCTGTATAATCAGCTTTTCGACATTTGTCATCGATAACATTACCTCCTTATGATTATTTATGTGATTCCCCATATACTTATATTATATGGGAACACTATAAAAAAGACAAGTATTTTTGATACATAGTTCCCATATTTATATGTAAGGGAGCAATTATTCTATGGATTTATTGTCGGATTTTAGCGAAAGGCTTAAAGAACTACTTTTTGATAACAAACTTAGTTTAGATGAATTCGCTGCTAAAGTAGGAGTTTCTCTAAACACAGTCTATCGTTGGATGAAAAATCCCATGCAAATTAAGCGCCGAAATCTTATTGCCGTTGCTGATTTTTTTGAGTGTTCTATCGAGTATCTCATAGGACAAGCGCATGATACTATAAAATTTACACCAAAAACATACTTGCCTTTTGGTCAGCAAATCCGCACCGTATTAAAAGCTTGCGGATTTACGACTTATTCACTACGCAAAATCAGCCGCTTTGAAAGCATTTATTTTCAAAAATGGGATGCAGGTGAAGAACCGTCGCTTCCGCTGCTTATTGAACTTGCAAATCTTCTAGGCTGTTCTATTGATTACCTTGTCGGACGAGATGACCAGCCTTAAAGCATTTTCCGCTTTTTCATCTCATCTTATACCTTTATTTCATCAATTTCAGCTGCAGCCAATTCGCTTATTTGCGTAATTAGTTTTTCGACATTTGTCATTTGAGATTTACCTCCTTTTTAATATTATGTTGCAACAATTTTAATTATGTTGCAACAATTTTATTATAGGGATAAAACTGAAACATAGTCAAGCATTTTGTTTCAGTTTTATATCTATAATTTGACTTATTTTGTCGATAACTCTTTTTACCGCCCAATGGGGGTAAAAGTGAAAGTATGATTGAAATTAGTTTCAGTTTTACCCATAATATATGAGAGGTCTTAGATAATGCAATTACCCAAATTTTGCGACCGCCTCTCAGAACTGATACTTGATGATAGTGATAATATTACGATCGCTAAATTTGGCGAAAAGATTGGTTTTAGAGGGTCAACGGTCAGCTTGTGGAAAACAGGAAAACGAGTCCCCTCTCTGCAAAATATTATATGTCTTGCAGAGTATTTTAATTGCTCAATAGATTTTTTACTTGGGCGCATTGATAATGATATACAGGTTAAGCGCATTAAAAATCTGCCACTATTCCATGAGCACTTGCTTTCAATACTGAATGCCCGCTCTCTTAGTTGGTATAAAGTCGTGCAAGATACAAGCGTATCAAAATCTAGCCTTAAATCTTGGCGATACGGAAGCACTCCATTACTGCCTACACTGATTGAATTAGCTAACTATTTAAAAGTGTCAGTTGATTACCTTGTCGGACGAGATGACCAGCCTTAAAGCATTTTCCGCTTTTTCATCTCATCTTATGCCTTTAAAAATCAATTGAGCAAAGTCTATACGACTTTGCTCAAAAACTTTTGTTATAATGAAATTATTAATAAAAATTTCATACACTTCATTTACTCCTCTTGTCCCTTAAATTTAATCCTTGTGCTTATCCCACCCCTAATATGCCTCTCTGACAAGTTAAAATCCAGCACCTGTTTTACTTCTAAATAAAACTCATAATCAATTTCTTTAAGCCGTTCTGTCACGTCCTTGTGTACAGTGCTTTTGCTCACATTAAAACGCTTGCCTACTTCTCTTACTGTTGCCTTATTATTAATTATGTATTCTCCTAACTCCATAGTACGCTCTTTTATATAGTCTTTCATTATCCCTCCTAAAAATTTATGATATGTCTTTTATTTTATGAGGATATTTTCTAAAAAATTACATTTTTCGACAATGCTTTTGATATATATTTTAATAGAAGCTAATATACATAGATTAAGAGGTAAAAAACTATGCAATTTATAAAACGACTAATAATCATGAGTGGAAGCAATGCTAAAGGAACCTTAAGTCTAGAAAAAAATGCACTTGGCATAAACATTAAGCTAAATATTTTTGGAGGGAATTATAATGATGCAAAATTAGCGTTTTGTATTGACGGTAAAAATTTTGCGTATGGAGTGACTGAAGCTAAATCTGGAATGAAATTAGAGACAATGAATACTTTAGATAGTATTCATGCTGCTGTTTTTGATAACGGTATGCTGATTATGTATGGCACTAACGAGCCATTAAGATTTAATAATGAGCAAATTTATAAAATGCTGCCGCCTAAAATTATTAAAGTAGTGCACATTGAAGAGAAAGCAGAATACAACAAAGAGGAAGAAAAAACACAAATTTTTTCTAAAAGAGAAGATAAAATTATTCTGCCGCAAACAAAACAATCATCTTCATCGTCTTTAGAATCTAATGACAAAACTACTTTTTTAGTGCCCAATCAATCTCATGACAGCGGCAATTCCCATAATATCAAAAAAGAAGAACCAGACATCAATATTAGCCCTCCTGCTATACCGCCTATTCAATATATTGATGATGCAATTGCAAATGCAAATTATTTTGAGTTAGACGATACTGTTAAGCCACTGCAAAATTGTTCAACTAGTCCAAGTGAAATGTCTATGAAATATATAATGCAAATTGCAAACTCTAGACCGCTAGTTGATGTTAACAGCAACAATAATACAAAAAAAGAAACTATATCTCAATCGCCTTTTACATCACACAAGATAATGAACTCACAAAATTCTGCTATCTCTTTGCAACCCGCTATTGAACCAATTATTGCAGTTTCTACTCCGTCGCCTGCCACACAGCAAAACGTTCATCCTGATGCTTTTGCTGCACCTCCTCCGTCGCTGCAGCAAGAAAATCCTAAGCCACCACAACCACCATTACAAAAAGTTGCAGCGGTGGATTCCTCACCCTTTATTCAAGCACGAGAAGGAAGCTTTTTTGAAAAGCAAGCTGATGAAATAGAAGCACTGTTTGACGGACAGCACAAAAGAGAAGAAATTTTAGAAAAAATGCTTCCGCAAAGCAAATGGGTGCGCATCAATTTTGATAATAGCAGGTATTATGTAGTAGGATTGATTGGCAAAGAATTTTTATGCTATGGGATTCCTGATACATATTCAAGTCAACCGCCAACAGAGCTTAATGGATTTTGCTGGTGGCTGCCATTAAGAGCAGACAATCCGCTAGGCAAAGGATATTGGATAATGTATCAGGATTTAAAGACAGGTGAAGCAGTGCTGCCGCCGACATAAGCAGTCTAATAGAACATAAGTATCCTTTGGACACATAAAGAAGAAGAGTTGCTTTAGGCTATGCAAGCCCCACGAACACTTCTTGGTGCCAATTTAATTTATGTCATTCTGTAAGAATCTCTTCATTAAATTGAATTATCAGGGCAGAGAAGTTTTTATAAAGTTGAGATGCTTACAGCATGACATAAAATTAATAGTGATAGCAAAGAAGTTATTATTATGAGGAAAAGGTCCTTACAGCATGACATAATAAGTTTTTTAAAGTAGTGTAGAGACTATAATTTAAGAAATCAATTAAATTTTTTATCATGCTATAAAGCAGCTCTTCTTTAAAAAATAAGCAGCACATCATGTATACCTCTAAAGAGATTTTTATGACCTTGCACCTTATGCATGCGTTGCTTTTTTATCCTTTCTGCCCCTGCAATCTTAGCTTATTCCCTTGCTAACCTATTCTACCAAATATTTTTTCACAAAGCATAAAAATAAAAGTCGCTAATTGGATATGTTGTATCCCTAGCGACTTTTTTATTTGCTTGATTTATCTTAAAATAAAAATCTATATATAATCACTCAATCCCACAAGATAATCAATAGAACACTCAAAATAATCGGCAAGTCTAATTAAACTATAAAATAACGGCTTGCCTGTGTCTGCTAAAAACCGTTGAATACAACCCATTGAAAGGTTGACTTCAGCGCTAAGTTTTCGTCTAGTGACTTTCTTTTTTTCTATAAGCAAACGAAAACGCTTAGAAAAAGTTGAGAGATTATTAGACTTTCTAAAAAAATTATGTTCAGTACGACCGCATAGATAATCAATAGAACATTCAAAATAATTTGATACGGCAATAAGGCTATTTAAATTTGGAATTCTTTTTTTCTTAAACCAATCATAAATGACAGATAGGCTAATTTTTGTCGCATTATGTATTTCTATAGGTTTAACACCTTTTTCCAGCATAAGTTCTTGCAATGAATCGACAAAATCCGATAAATTATCCATAAAAAATTTCTCCCTAAATCAAAATAATGAGTTGTAACACAGTAATAAATCTTGACTTTAGGATGTTTAAACTCGTATAATATAACTACCAATTCATAAAGAGTTGAGAAAAATTTAGGAGGTAAGATATAATTATGGAAATTACGATGAAAGAATTAAGAGATACTATTGTTGATTTTTTGAAAACACAATACCATACAAATTTAGTATCCGCAAGCATCAACGGTTTTAATGTTACAGCTACCGACATAGCTGTACCGAAAGGCAATGAAATTCAAGTTTTTAGAATTGCCGTAGTCAAGCACAAAACAAAAAAGATTAGTTAAGAAAAAGACTTTAAAAGAGTCAAAATTGAGTAGATTTGACCAATCACTGAATTGTTTATGTTAAACATATTTTACTTCCTGTACATATTCCTAAATATACCTCACTACTAAGCGAAGCCCATAGCAGCAAATACTTCTTGGCATTATAGCACGGCAGCACATATTTTTTAAAAGATGAGATGCTTAGTAAAAATATTATTCAATCCAACACAGCCTTTTGCATTTAATATTATTTCTATTTAAAATTGTAGTTAGCAATTTATAATTTCGTTCCATTTTTTAGTTGCAAACTCTATTCATATATGCTATAGTTTATACAAACATAAAATCTAGGAGATATAAAAATGTTAGACAAAAAATACCCAGCGGAACCATACCGCGTCAAATCAGTAGAGTATGTGAAAATGCTTGATAGAGCTGAGCGTGAAAAAGCAATCATCACAGCTGGATACAACACATTTCAGTTAAACTCTGAAGATGTTTATATTGACCTATTAACTGACAGCGGAACAAATGCCATGTCAGACCGCCAATGGGCAGGAATTATGGTAGGCGATGAAGCATATGCAGGCAGCAGAAACTGGCATAATTTAGAAAGCACTGTTAAAGAAGTCTTTGGTTTTAAATATGTTATCCCTACTCATCAAGGCAGAGGCGCTGAAAATCTTTTATCTAAATTATCTATTAAGCCAGGGCAATATACTCCTGGAAACATGTATTTTACTACAACTAGATATCATCAAGAAGCTAATGGCGGCATTTTTAAAGATATAGTTATTGATGAGGCGCATGACACAACTGCTATTAATCCTTTTAAAGGAAACATTGACCTTAAAAAACTTGAAGCGCTGATTAAGGAAGTAGGTGCTGACAAAATTGCTTATGTATGTTTAGCTGTTACGGTTAATCTAGCAGGCGGTCAACCGGTATCTATGGAAAACATGCGTGCAGTTAGAGAATTAACTAAAAAACACAAAATCAAAGTTTTTTATGATGCAACAAGATACGCTGAAAACGCATATTTTATTAAAGAGCGTGAAAAGGGATATGAAAATAAGACAATTAAAGAGATTGTTTTAGAGATGTTTTCTTATGCAGACGGCTGCACAATGTCGGGCAAAAAAGACAGTTTGACCAATATTGGCGGATTCTTATGTATGAATGATGAAGATTTATATTTAAGGTCAAAAGAACTGGTAGTAGTATTTGAAGGCATGCCGTCATACGGCGGTTTAGCTGGCAGAGATATGGAGGCTATGGCAATTGGAATTAGGGAATCTTTAGATTTTGAGTATATCAAGCATAGAGTATTGCAAGTCAGATATTTAGGCGATGTATTAAAAGAAGCTGGAGTGCCTATTATGGAGCCTATCGGAGGTCATGCAGTGTTTTTGGATGCTAGGCGCTTTTGTCCGCATTTGACTCAAGAGCAACTACCGGCTCAAGCATTGGCAGCTAAAATTTATTTAGAATCAGGCGTAAGATCAATGGAACGTGGAATTGTATCGGCAGGCAGATGCGTAAATACTGGCAAAAACCATGCACCTAAATTAGAGCTTGTACGCTTAACTATCCCCCGTCGTGTATATACTTATGCGCACATGGATTTAGTTGCAAGGGCGGTCATCGATATTTATAAGAATGCTAAAAAAATCAAAGGTTTGAAATTTGTATATGAGCCTAAAATGCTTAGATTCTTTAATGCAAGATTTGAAGAAATATAAAAAAGGTGTCCATTTGGGTCACTCCCCCTTTAGAGATTCGGCTTTTTTGAGTTCGCTTATCCATTTCTCGCAGACGACTGAAAGACGAAGTATTTTTCCTATACTATAAAAAAAGGGAACTTTAGTCCCCGACCCACTCTTGCATTGCAAAGATGCTGAAAATTAAATCTTAACATGATTTTTGAAAATACGCTTTCAAAAATAACCCTACTCAAATTTTATTTTGAATGGGGTTATTTTTATTCTTTTAATTATAGAAATTACTCCGCTTAAAATCTAAAATTTATGTCATTCTGTAAAATCTCATTTTTTTACAGACACCGCATAAAGTACTGCTTTAGTGTTTACACACCCTAGTACTCTGTAAAATCTTTTTCTTGACTTTAATACGAGTAGATTTTTAAGATGAAAATTCTCATTTTAAGGCTTTTTATGTACATCCAGTACACTTAAAGCCTTAAAATGAGAATCCTTTTATCCAAAAAGATTCCATATTAAACAAGAAAAAGATTTTATAGAGTACTAGTTAAAATATTTTAATTCTCCCAAACATGCACAAAATCTGTCTTGACATTTTGCGCAAAAAACCCGCCCGCAATTGCCGCAGCAAACAGCACTTTCTTTAATAGAATTATTTAAACATTTTGTACATTTCATAAAAATAGTATACTGCAACAGCAGGATTTTCATACATATTTTAATTTTTTATGCAATAGAAAACATTGATTTATAGCATCCCGTTGGCAAAATAATCAGCCATTTGCTGTATTTTTAGTGCTCCCCTGTCAAATGCTTCTACCTCAGAACCATAATGCCCCAGCATTCTTTTGGTTGCTTGCTCTTTAATCGTATCCATCATATTATGTATATGATGTTTTGTTGTGTCAGCAGGATAAGCCTGTGACAATTCACTAAAAAATCTAGCAAGCCTATCTGCACTTAGATACCATTCTTCATTCAACCTATTAGCAGGTGCGCTTCTTCCTTCACTAAGCATAAGCAATAACTCTACACCAATTGTTAAATGTTCTTTTAGCATTTCATCTAGCTGTCTTTGTTTATTGCTAAATCTATTAGAAAAAATTGTTGAAATATCATAAGCATTTTGTATAAATCTTTCCATTATAGCAGGTCTATCGTTTAGTCTATTTATAATAGACACCATTATCATCCTGGTCCAAAATGCTAATTTTTTCCACGCTTCTCTCATGATAATAATAATATCGCAATCATTATCTGGCGGAATACTACCAATAGGAGGAACAGGTCTAATTGGCAGACTTGGGCAAGGATGTCCGCTAATAGGAGGAATAGGCTGTGGACGAACAGGAGGAAAAGTTGCTATGGGTGGTACTGGATGAACAGGAGGAAGAGTTGCAATAGGCGGCTGCGGCTGTATAGGCGGTCTAGGGTATGGGTTTATGCCGATGGGCGGCACTGGGTGAATGGGCGGGGTTGGGATTATGCCGATGGGCGGAATCGCATGATTAGGATATGTAGGACCTGGACATATAATTAGGGTGTCGTCTATTTGCAAGTTGTACGGATCCTTGTCAGGATTTAGCGCCATGAGTTTGTCGGCAGTGGTATGGTAATGTTTTGCTAGAAGATAGAAAGTATCGCCCTGTTTAATAGTGTGAGTAATTTGATTGCTGCAGTACATTTTTTTTGCTCCTTGATTGTGTGATTGAAATTAGAATTTCAAAATAGATTTAGTATAAATGTATGCTTTCTTTGGTTTATGTGTGATGGATATTAATTTAGTTTAAGCTTTCTCAACAATATTGTCAATTAAGCCGTCAACAATTTCAAACCAAAATAATACACCTTTATTTTCAGCTATTAAATAATATTCTCCGTCTTTTTTTTCATTCTTAATTATATCATCATATCCGTCAAAAAATGCTGCTAAATCCTCATCAGATATACTTTTTGACAGTTCATCAGACAAACACTCTCTTGCTAGACAAAGCCGCCCTTTTAATACAAAATAAAAAAACTTTTCTATTATGCTTTGTTGATTGTTTAAAGGCTGCTGTGCTTTTGAAATAGTATAAACATAGTTGTATCTAGGCTTTAAGCTTAGATAATATTCATTGCTGCTTAAGCTATAACATGATGCTAAATCAGTATTGCTGCGAACTTTGCCGCCTATTAATTTAATTGTATAAGGCAGCATAAAAGCTTCTAATGGCAGTACAGTAATATACACAACATCATTATTTTTAAAAATTATATTGCTTATCTCACAAAATTTTCCGTTGATTAAAAACACAGCCTCAAATTGCGGCTTAATTTGTAAATTTATGTCCATGATATATTATATTCAAGCAACTTTGTTTTATGTGGCTGGCTTTAAAAGAGAAGAACCGCTGTTTAACGCCTTTTATACTCACTCTCTTATCCCCCAGACACTACCGCCGCTCCCTGCAACCATTACTTTTATTGTGCTCATATTTTTAAGCGCATCAATTCTCCCCCTAATCTCTTTACACAGCAATATACTAGCACTTTCCAAACCATTATTCATATAATCAACCGCCCTTTTATCCCCTGCTTTTAAAAACTCCGCCAATAAATCATTATCACTAGGTGCAAAAACTCCATTTCTGTACAACCCGTCAAATGCTTTATACACATCGCCGCTTGCCCCGCCTCGCCCTCTCTCTATTAAAATATCCATCTTTAAATTATTTTCAATCTCTTCTATCACTTCCCCTACTCCTCTCACCCTTGCACAAAATTTATATCCTCTTTCAATAAGCATCCCCATAAATGCAGCGTCCGACCCTAATTTTCTACATAATTCAATAAACCTCTCTTCCCCAAAAAACAAACCATATAATTCCCCCACAGCCTTTAATGCCCCTGCTGCACTAGCAGCGCTTCCGCCTAACCCGCCTCCTATGCTTAAACCCTTATCAATCACAATGTCTACACCTCTAAATTCCCCATACTCCCGCTTTAATAATTCTACGGCTTTTCTGACAGTATTATTATACTCTATTGTCTCAGCCCCGTCTCCAATAAACTCAATCTCTATTTTTTCATCATTTCTTTTTTTTGCTGTCACTAAATCATATAAATCAACACCCATCATTATTGAATCAATAAAATGATAACCATCCTCTCTTAGCCCTAAAATATTTAGTGACAAATTAATTTTTCCATAGCATTTAATAGTTTTCATAATATTATTATAGTATACTCACACAATTTTGACAAGTGAATATAATGTAAACATGATAAAAATACCTATTTATAAAGGAGTAGGCACAGCGCTTGTCACTCCATTTAAAAAAGACAAAACCATTGATTTGGACGGTTTTATTAGATTAATTAATTTTCAAACAGACAACGATATTGATGCTTTAATAGTGCTAGGGACTACAAGCGAATCTCCGACTATATCTGATGAAGAGTTTAACATGCTTGTAAAAACAGCAATTAAACATAAAAAACATGCTAAAATAATTGTCGGCATAGGTAAAAATGACACCATGTCCAGCATTAGACTAGCAAAAAAAGCACAAAAACTGGGGGCAGACGCGCTGATGGCGGTTACTCCTTATTATAATAAACCGCCGCAACAGGGATTGATTACACATTTTAAAGCAATAGCTAAAGCCGTTAAGCTGCCTATTATGCTTTATAATGTACCATCAAGAACAGGAGTTCATTTAGATGCTAAAAGCTGCCTTGAACTTAGTAAAATAAAAAATATCATAGCGCTAAAAGAGGCTGGCGGAGATTTTTCTCATATTTTAAAAGTGCGTGCACTGTGCGGGGAAAATTTACATCTATACTCAGGAAACGACGACAATGTGACAGCCATGATGAGTTTAGGAGCTTTTGGAGTAGTGTCTGTAGTAGCAAATGCTTTTCCACAGCAAGTGAGATTAATAACTGAATCAGCTTTAAGAGAAGATTATATAACAAGCACTAAAGCGCAATGCGAGCTGCTGCCTGTTATTGAATCAGCATTTAGCATGACTAATCCTATACCAATTAAAGCGATGCTAAGTAAGATTGGAATTTGTGAAGAATGGGTAAGACTGCCTTTAGCAACTATGTCAAAAATTAAAAAGAAAAAATTAAAATATCCAATCAACAATTAATAAATGGCAAAAATTCTTTTGATAGACAGCGGAATTGGCGGTATTTCTACCCTTTGTCAAATAAGGACTATTTTACCAAATGAAGAATTTATTTATTTTGCTGATAAAAGATTTATGCCCTATGGAAATAAAACCAGCAAACAAATTAAACAAAGAGTGACTGAAATTTGTTGTTATTTTTTATCAAAACATAATATCAAAGCCATTGTAATTGCATGCAATACAGCCACCGCTTGCGGCATTGAGTATTTAAGAGAGCATTTTAAAAATATAATTATTATAGGAGTAGAGCCCGCTATTAAACCTGCAATTAAAGAATTATCTAACGGAAAAGCATTGGTTCTTGTCACCCCCAACACAGCGCTACAGCCAAAATTTAAACAACTAAACAATCAATTTTTTGATAAAACAATTATTGCTCCCATGAAAAATCTTGCCGCTTTAATTGAAAATAATATTAATGATTTAAAACAAATTTATCCTAAAGTGCAAAATATTCTGACCCAATATTTAGGTCAGAATATTAAAAGTGTAGTTTTAGGCTGTACTCATTATTGCTTTATAAAAGATATGATAAGCAAATTTTTTAATGCAAAAACTTATGATGGTAATATAGGCACAGCATTAAGACTGGATAATTTATTAAAAGATATAAACTTAATTAATAACTCTAATGGCGGATCAGGCATAGCATTTTTTCAATCACTTTGCTAAAGCACTCCAAGTACCATCAACATACCTGGTAAAAATGTTGAAATAACTCCATTGATTATCAATATAGCAGCAGACAACTTTCCTGCCCATTTGATTTCTAATGTCATGGTCAAAAAAGACTGAAGCCACAAAACCGCCCACATAAACCACAATACAATAAACAGCCATCCACCCGCAATCACCGCCTCAACTGCAAAAATAAATGATACTATACTAGCAAACGCACTAAATAACCCAAACGCTTTATAACTTTCTGCCTTTAAAAATACATGAAATCCTAGTATTAAATAATTAACAGAAAACAACCACATCGCCGCTGCAAAGCCAAAATGCATCATCTGATATGGTGAATCAACCATTCCCCCAGCAATAATAGTCTGCAAAATTGCATTAACAGCAATCAAGACACCTACTGTTAGATTAATTGCGCCCTTGACCTTTTGGTCAATCTTAGCCTTTTCAATAAGGCTAAAGCCATTTAAAGTCAACACAAAGCCTGCAAAAATAATATTAATTGCCAACATTTTTAAAATTTCTCCTTTTAAATAAATTTAATATATATTAAAAAGAATGAATTTTTTTGAATAGACTTTTCGGAAAAAATTGTCAGCATGACAATTAAATTTTAGAATGCTAAAGATAAACATACTCAGCATGATTATTCTTTATCTTTAAGCCAAACAACCAAAAGCCACCAGCATGGCAACTTTAAAAACTTCTAAAATGACAGAAAGCTAAATCATCAGCATGACAACAAAGCCCTCCCCCATAATATCTAAACCATTCACCCTATTGAATTTTAAAATTTTTATAAAAAACTGACATTGCTTTTATGCATTCTTGATAGTCATTTACATTTGCCATTTCCATTGCACTATGCATTGCCAATTGAGCTAGACCAATATCTGCCGCCATAATGCTTACTCTGCCGCTATTAATAGACCCAAGCGTCCCGCCTGCTCTTAAATCGCTTTTTACATAAGAATCTTGATGTTTAACACCAGCAGTATTAAATAAATCTTTTACATAAGCGGCACTTATTGCATCAGTTGTATAATGATAATTAGCGTGATGTTTTATTGCTATTCCATCCCCTAAATTAGTGTTTGTAGTAGGATCAGATAAATCAGGATGATTTGGATGTGTACCATGCGCATTGTCTAATGACATTAAAAACGATGATGCTAATGCTCTTCTAAAGTCTTCTTGACTTCCGCCTTGACTTAATATAATTCTTGTCAACATATCAAATAAAAATGTAGACGCAGCACCTTGCCTTGTTAATGACCCAATCTCTTCATTATCAAATAATGCCAATACATTAACCACGCCTGCCTGCCCCTTAGAGTTTGTTATAAATCCCTCTAAAGCAGCAAAAACCCCAGTTAAATCATCTATTCTAGGCGCAACAAACAATTCATTGCCCCTGCCAAAAGTATATCCCAATTCATCAACTACCACAAACAAGTCATATGAAATAGCTTCCCCAATCAAATCTTTTATATCACCCTTGCCCATGCCTGTGACAGGCAGCAAGTCTTTTTGAGGATTAAATTTGTATGCATTATTGACTTCTCTATTTAAATGCAATGATATATTAGGAATGACTACATTATAATCTGATTCAATTAATTTTGCACTAAAACCTTTCTTGTCTTTATAAAATGCACGCCCTGCTATTTTTAGTTTTCTGTCTTGCCAGCTAGACATAATTGGCGACCCATAAACTTCACAATTGAGTTTATGTAATCCTCCTGCAGTCATGTCAGGATTCCCCTTAATTTTTAAGCAAGAACTGTCAGTATGAGGCGCTGCAATATTAAATGCTTCTGCCGCACCATTTAATGAAAAAGCAATCAGTGATGAATCAGCTCGTATTATATAATAATTTCCGTCTTGTTTAATTTTCCATCCGTCTTTTTCATATAATTTAACAAAACCTTTTTTATCTAAGATTTCAGACACAAGCTTTATGCAATGATAAGGAGTTTTTGACTGATGAATATTTTTAATTAAATTATCTATTGCCATAACTGCCACCTTTTCTTTTTGGAATAATCACAATATGTCTATGCGGGTCATTACCTTCTGATTTAGTAAAAACTTTATCGTTGTCTTGAAGAGCCGAATGAATAATTTTTCTAGAGTGATTGCTCATAGGTTCCATAACAATTTTTCTGCCAGATTTAATTGCCTTTTCAGCCAAATGCTTTGCCTTTGACACAAGCATTTCTTGTCTTTTGATACGATATTCATTGCAGTCAACACCAATTTTATAAAAAAGATCACCTTTATTTATCGCTTGCAAAGTTAAATACTCAATAGCATCAAGTGTTTCACCCTTATATCCAATGACAGCACCGTTGTTAGAATTTATTTTAATACCTAGTGCCCCACCATCAATGCGGCTAATTATTGCAGCTTCTGGATCAATTGATTTGACAAGCTTTTCTACAAAACTAGACGCTGTTTTTGCCGCATCATCACTAATAGCTTGATACTCTTTTTCTTTGTGAATTTCTTTTGGTTTTTCAGAACTCTTAACAGGTTTACTAATAGGTTGTTTTTCTTCTTTTATAAAAGATTTATCTTCTTTATCTTTTTTAGATGCAAACATATCATGCTTTTTATGAAACTCTTTTTTAGGTGTTTCTTGCCTTTTTGGCTGCTCTTCTATTTTTTTATGCGGCAAAGGCGAAACTATAGCATTTTTCTCTTGCTTAACAGGTTCTGATTTTTTGGGCGCTAAAATTTCTGCACCCTCAACACTAATCAACACCTTAGCTTTTTTAAAAATGCCCGGCTGAGTAATAATTTTTACTTCAACCTCATCCAAAGATTTATCAATCTTTTTCAAGCCATCCTCAATCGCCTGCTTAACGGTTTTACCCGTAGACTCTATACTTATCATTTTTTAAGCTCCTTATTGCTTTCTATGCCTGATGCATAGTATTTTATAATATTAAAATTCTTATTTATTAAACTGTGTTGGATCTGGTCTTCCATATCTTTGTACCCCATCACTATTAACCCCGCCGCTTGACTTTTTGCTGCCGCCAACGCCCTCTCGCTTATTAAACATCTTATTAATAATTAGTGTTGCACCTAAATTAATAACAAGCGTCATTAATGAGTTAGTAATCATATAAAGCGCAAATGCCGAACTTTGAAAAAGCGCAAATATACCAATCATCGCCGGCATCATAAATCCCATTACTTTCATCATCATGCCGCCGCCAGCTGCTCCGCCAGCACCGCCCATCCCAGGCATTCCCCCAGGTATTTGTCCACTCTTTTTTTGCTGCTGCCTTGTCAAAATCTGCGACCCAAACGACAAACCAATTGCCAATATCGCCAATATCAAAAATCCGTTGCTCCTGTTTAAATCCTCATTAGCCCTAACCATTCTAGTAATATCATTATAAAACCTTTCACTAGCAAGCTCCCTATGCAAATAACTGTCCATATACGACCCGTCTTCCATTTCAGGAGGTCTGTCACCTAAATATCTATTTCCCACTCTGTTTCTAAATGCATTAAAATCTGAAACAGGTCTAGCCCAAGGAGTATCAGGCAGCCAAATGCTTCTTATCCATAAAAAATCTGTCCTGATATATTCAGCATACATATTCATAACTTCATAAGCCGCTGCAATAGATGCAATATCTAAAAATATGTTTACACTTCTTTGAGCACTAGCCAAAATATCAAAAACTTGTCTCTCATATACAATATCATCAAAACCTTGTCTGTTTAAATCAAAGCTAGACGGAATATCAAAAGGTAATTTTGGATACTCATTTCTGCTTGCAATGTTATAATTAACAGCCGCTATCACATAGTTTTGCACATACTGGATACCTTGCACATTAGACTCTGTCATAGCAATCAATCTATCCCAATTAAAATATCCCGCTGAAATTAATTCATTTCTAGACGGCCAATTAGCCGGCCACTCAACTGGCGCTGCTACAATAAATAAATGCCTTTGTCCTTGTCCGCCAACTACAAAATTAACATGCTCTCTAATGCTGTCCAATGCACCCATAACTTGACTAAATTGCCCGTCATGAGCATTGAAAAAATTCAAAGCCTCTGTTTGGGCAGGCGTCATATCGCCGTCAGGGCGTCTTATCCATTCATGCTCTTGATTAAACCAGCCTAATATATAATCTCTAAACTCTTCTTCAGAATCAAAATATTCTGCTTCAAAATCCGTTAGCTGTCTAAATCTTGCTTGATATACATTGTGCATTTGAAGATATTCACTAAACTCATGAAACCTAGACACATTTTGCATACCCGCAAAAAAAGTAAAAAATACAACTAATGTCAAAATCATAGGCAAACATGCAGAAAAATGGCTAAACCCATGCGCCTTTTGCAATTGCATTTGCGCCGCTTGATATCCACGCTTATCATCTTTATGTTGCTTTTCTAGTTTTTCTAACTCAGGCTTGATTTTTTCAGTAATAGCCTGATTTTTACGCATTTTATAACGCTGGTAAAAATCAAGCGGAGACAATACAAGCTTTAAGATGATAGTGAAAACTATTATCCTCCAGCCGTAGTTTTGAATAAAGCCAAAAACAGTAAGCAAAAACCACTCCCACATACCCCGTGGGGCACGCAAAGTGTTGGTTGATGATGCTAATGCAGTAATTGCACTGATAAATATATTTAACATTGAAACTCCTTTGGAGTCAATACACAATGCCTAATACACATATTGATGGATGCTAATTTATATGCCGCTAATAAAATATCAATAGCTTAAATAATTTTAATTTCCCGACACATCGCTAATACCCATAATTGTACATTATGCATTTATGCACTATCTAATAAAGCCACTTATACTCTCTTCTTTTGCTTTTAACTGGGTCAAAGCCACCTTTAGAAAAAGGATTGCATCTTAATATTCTATATATTCCCATTAAGACACCTATTAAACCCCTTCGTTTAATGGCATCCACCATATAAGTCGAACAAGACGGATAAAACTTGCATACATTAGGAAGCAATGGGGATATACATTTTTTATAAAACAAGACTGGCGCTATAAATAGCCACCTTAATGTAATGACATATAAAAAAATATTTGGTCTTTTTTTTCTCAAAATTACACTGTCTTTCCTATTAAATATTTCACATCTTTTTCAATCTCTTTAAAGTCTGCCTTTTCTATCCCCTCTTTTGCTATAAAAACCATTTGTCCTTTTTGCTTGATTGCACACAAATTTTCTCTTAAAATAGCCCTTAAGCGCCTTTTAACTAGATTTCTCACAACTGCCTTGCCTATTTTATTAGACACAGAAAAACCAATTTTAGTTGCATTTGATGGCGTAAAAAGCATTTTGACAGTCTTAGTGCTTGTCCCTTTGCCCTTGCGATATACATAGTTAAAAGAGCCTCTTTTTGTTAAGCGGAATTTTTTAGAAAGCATTTATTTTATTATGCACCATATCTGCGTGGCGCTGCATGTTTTCTTCCTTTTCTTCTTCTTCTAGCAAGCACATTTCTTCCACCTTTTGTTTTCATTCTTGCTCTAAATCCATGAACTTTGTTTCTTTGCCTTTTTGACGGCTGATAAGGTCTTTTCATTTTTAGTCGCTACTTCCTTTTAATAATTTTTTTGCACAAAATACATTATAATATACAAGCAATCTTTAAGTCAAGCCAAAATTAACTAAAAATTAATTTAGTATGATAAATTTTCTATGCCTAAAACAAAAGAGCAGACTTCTAGCCCGCCTTTTTTATGCGCTAGTACTCTGTAAAATCTTTTTCTTGACTTTAATACGAGTAGATTTTTGAGATGAAAATTTTCATTTTAAGGCTTTAAGTGTACTGGATGTACATAAAAAGCCTTAAAAGGAAAGTTGCTTGCATCAACAAAAAGGGCGCCTATGCAGGGCGCCCAGTAGCCGCAAGGCGGCAAGCCCACGAAGACCTCATAACATGGACTTATGTGCTCAAAGGGCACTTTTGTTCTTGACTTTTTTCTTGACTTTCACTTAAAAAAATATTATATTAAAAATTGTGGACGAAAAGTTAAAAATCAAATTTATGAAAGAAGCTATAAAACAAGCCAAAAAAGCAGCCAGTATAGGTGAGATTCCCGTAGGAGCTGTTGTTGTCTTTGACAATAAAATTATAGCAAGAGGCCATAATCTAAGGGTCAATGGACATGATGCAACAGCACATGCCGAGGTGGTTGCTATAAAAAAAGCAGGCAAGAAGCTAGGCAGATGGAATTTGACAGGATGTGAAATTTTTGTCACATTAGAACCTTGTGTAATGTGTGCTGGAGCTATTGTTAATGCACGCTTAAAGACAGTATATTTCGGAGCTTTTGACCCTAGATTTGGAGCATGCGGTACTCTAATAAATTTGGCTAATTGGGATAAACTTAATCACAGAGCAATAGTTGAATGCGGAATTATGCAAGACGAATGCTCAAATATATTGACAGAGCATTTTAAAATATTACGACAAGAAAAAAAAGCAAAATAGACTTGTTCAGAAACTATAATATGGTGGATTGCAAGTAGATTTTTGATTGCCGTGCCAAGGTAAAAATGAGTGATTGAGGCAGCCAATACTAAAAGTATTGACAACGAAAAAACGAAATTTTGAGCAAAAAAGACATCGCAAGACACTCCGTATTTAGTTTCTGAACAAGTTTAAGAGTTAACCATCGCCTAAATCCCTAATCACCGCTAAATCAAAATGCACCGTTTATACCGCTTGCTATCACTTTAGCACAATCTTGCACCAATATATCAATCGTCTTTGGCGTCACAATTAAACCAGACAGTTCTTCTGGTAAATCCTTAATCGCTTCTTCACCCGCCGCATCAAAAATAATTGTGCTTGCATACACTACAAGCGGCACACCTAAAGACACAACCGCTACCCCAAGCGAATCATAATCTAGTCTCACCCTATGATTAGCCACCCCGCTGCCTGGAGTAATCCCGCTAGAACATAGCTGAAAAGCAGCCCCCAGTCTTGCAACTGACGCACTTGCCAATGCATCTACTGCCACCACTAAATCTGGCTTAATTCTATCTACTACTCCTTTTATTACATCAAAACTCTCTATACCCGTAATTCCGCTTACATTTGGACAAATTGCACAAATTGCACTTTTTATTCCTAATTTTTTTCTATCCTCAGTGTCCATGTGCTTTGTAATAATTAAATTAGAAAACACCTCTTTGCCCAATGCGTCCGCTGTTAGATTAGGATTCCCTAACCCCACCACAAGCACGCATTTAATTTTAGATTTAGTAATCTCTTTTAATGCAATGCTGATTTCTTTTGACAAACTATCATATTTATCTATGCGCCCGCTATTGACTATGCTTGTTTCAAGTGTGATATAGCTCCCCTTTGGCCGTCCAATTTTTTTTGATAAATTATCATCAATTTCAACACGGCTTTTTTTTATTTGCAGAGTTTGACTTATTTTTGTATCCCCACCCACCAATTCTATAGCCATATCAGACCTAATTGCATTATTTTTTTTCATAAATAATTTTTTCTCCTTTTTAGTAGTATTTACCTTGACATTTATTTTTAATATGTTAAACTATATTTGTATGAAAAAATCAGTATTTACAGGTAAAATGTTACCATTTTTATGGGTGCATGTGGTATATTTTGCCTCTATTTTATTGACAGCAAATTTATTAATGCCTTTAGGTCTTGCATATAAAGAAAGATATTTAGCCAAACATACAATTATAGACGGCAAAGAATTAAAATTTGTGGGCAGCGGCACAAAGCTTCTAATTAAAAAGCTTTTAATATCTTTAATCAGCCCCATTATTTTAGGGTTTGCCCTTGGATTATTTTTTGCAGGACAAGCATTAGGAGAATCTTATGGATTGCACGAGTATATTTTAACAGCCCTATCTATTTTTATGATAGTCATCTATATCGCCAATATTATGTGGACATACTTAAGACTAAAAAAATGGATAATAAAAAACACTCAGTTTATTTAATAAAGATGAGATCATTTTAAGAAGCAAAAACACAATCGACAAAAGTTAATCAATTCAAACATTAAGACGAATACATAGTCAAAAACTGTCATTATTCGCTTTGTTTTGCGATTGACCACTCTATTTGACTCATTATATAATTAAATTGTCAAAAAAACAAGACAAAGGAAGTAAATTTAAATGAAAACAAGAATAATGATAGTTGATGACAATTTAGAGTATTTAAAACAAGTAAAAGATTATTTTGAGAACTCTAGTACTATTGATGTTGCTTTTACAGCATGCAACGGACAAGAGGCTCTTAATATTCTAAAAAATAATCGCCTTGATGTGATGGTACTAGATTTAGTTATGCCTATTATTGACGGATTTGGTGTATTAGAGCAAATGGAAAAAAACAGCTGCAAGGTGATTATTGCAAGCATGCTTAATCAAGATATTTTTGTTGCTAAATCAATAAATTTAGGCGCAGATTATTACTTATTAAAGCCATTTAATTTAAGCGTTTTAGAAGAAAAAATCATAGAACAAACTAAAAAAGTTTCTCATAAATTAACTAGACCAAACAGAACAGCAGATGAAAAGATTACTAATATTTTTATCACTGTAGGCATCCCTGCTCACATAAAAGGGTATCAATTCCTGCGTGAAGCAATCAAACTTGCTATAGATAATCCTGATATTATCAACAGTATTACTAAAAGGCTTTATCCCACTGTGGCAGAACGCTTTTCTACCAGTCCGTCAAAGGTTGAAAGAGCAATAAGACATGCAATTGAAGTTGCATGGAATAGAGGCAAAATAGAAAATATCAACACATTGTTTGGTGTGCGAGTATATTCTCACAATGAAAAACCCACCAACGGTGAGTTTATTGCACTAGTCGCTGATAAGATGCTGCTAGAAAGCGTTTAAATGATGATTTTAAAAGCTAATAAAAATAAGAAATAAAAATAAAACTGAACCCACCACTGCCTAAAAATGATAGATTTATTTACTTGCAGCTAAAACCACTTGAAAAGACCGTCGTACTAATCACTCAAACTTAGCCTACAGCCAGCCTATCCCCGACCAACGGGAAAGATTCTATTAGAGGGCTATACAATGTTGCCAAAACAACAGAATAAAGAAGAAAGCCTTTACAGGATGACAAAAATTTAAGTTGAATCAGGATAGTGACTATGTGTGATTGTACATTATTATTTTATCATGCTGTAAGCATCTCTTCTTTAAAAAATTGTGATATTAATCTTTATATTTTCTATCCTCCTAATTCTCAATCTTGAAAAAATTAGTAAACTATTGTTGTCCGTATGCATATATAAATTGCATGAGAATAGTTATTGATCCTGGACACGGCGGACATGACCCTGGCTCCGTGCATTTTAATCGCAGAGAATCAGACGACAATTTAAGATTGGCGCTTGCTGTTAGAGATAGACTAATTGCTTGCGGGCAAATAGTTTTAATGACAAGGACAACTGATACATTTGTTCCTTTGTTAGAACGCAGTCAAATTTCTAATAACCAAAACGCAGACTTTTTTTTGTCACTACATAGAAACGGCTCTACAAATCCCGCCGCAGCCGGAGTAGACATTTTTGTGCGCCCTAGCCCATCTAATCGTGAAGTGTCCATAGCGCAAAGTATACTAAATAATATTGTGCTTGTTGGCGTACAGTCAAATAGAGGTTTAAAGCGTGAAAACTTTTCAGTACTAAGAAATACCCGTGCCCCAGCCGCCCTATTAGAGCTAGGGTTTATGTCAAATGCCGCCGACAATAACTTGTTTGATATCAATTTCAATAGATATGTTGATGCAATAGTTTTTGCCATAAGCGCAGCCTTTTCACTAAATTGCGCTGCTCCGCTTACGCCTGTTAATCCTCCAGTTAATCCCCCGCCGCCCATTACCCCTACTCCACCGCCTAATGACCAAAGGGAATTAATGAGACAAATTCAATCCACATTAAATTCTAGATATGGGCAAACTTTAAATGCAGACGGTATATGCGGACCATTAACGCAAGCTGCTATTATAAGAGGCTTGCAGACCGAACTTAATAGATTGTTTAATGCTAACTTGCCTATAACCGGAGTTTTTGGACCATTAACACGGGCAGCAATTAGACCGCTTAGAAGAGGCGATAGAGGCAACTATGTATGGATACTGCAAGCTGCATTGACCTGCAACGGAGTTTTAACCACACCAGATGGAAACTTTGGTCCATTAACAGAAAATTCTGTCAGAGCTTTTCAATCATCTAGAGGGCTAGGCGTAGACGGGATAGCCGGACCTATTACTTTTACTGCGCTATTAGGAAACTAAATATCTTTTTTGATTCTTTCCCAATAAATACATAAATCATCATAAGACACAGTGAAAAATGCAAAAATCTCATTGTGTTTTTTACATATCCCATGTTTGATAAAAATATATCCGCCATCTTTCTCTATATCTTTATAGTATAATCTGGCAAAATGTTTACACCAACTGCAATTCTTTTTAATAAGTTTCATACTATAACTATATATCGTGACTATGATAATGTCAACCGATTATAACGGATTTCCGATATAATTATTGCATGTATAAAGAAAAATTTGTAAAAAATCTAAGTATATTAATGGAAAATAAAAGCATTTATAAAGCGGCAAAAGACATGAAAATACCTTATGCTACTTTATACGGATATGTAAACGGAATAGCTTTACCAAATTTTGAAAGTTTGATTATGCTTGCAGATTATTTTGATGAAGAATTAGATTATCTAGTAGGCAGAAAAGACTAATTCCCCCATAATGGATAAAGAAAAATAATATAAAAAAGTGCTGCAAAATCATAGACAATTTAAAAAAAGTATATTATAATATAGTATACTAATAATTTATAATAAATGGAGGTTTATTATTATGGCAGTTAAAATTACACCCGAATGCATTGGTTGCGAAGCATGCATTGATTCATGCCCTACAAATGCTATTATCATGAAAGAAGGGGTGGCTGAAATTGTTGCTCCTGATTGTATTGAATGCGGTGCTTGCATTCCTACTTGCCCTGTCAATGCAATTGTAGAATAGTTTTTAAAAGGAGGAAGCACTTAAATGGATATACAACAACAACTTTTTGAAAGGCTTAAAGAATATAAAGACAGCCTTAAAAATGTTAATTTGACTTTAGAAACATCTTTTGATGAATTAGGCTTTGACTCATTAGATAAAATGGAAATGCTTATGGAAATTGAGACAGAATATAGTATCACTTTCCCTGATGAATTAAATATATCTAACATGGGTGAATTGGTTGCAAAAATCAAAGAATTAAAAGGCTAAAAAAGAACAAAAGAATCCTTTGGATATAAAAGGTCGTGCCTGCCAATAAGCATTCATGACCTTTTATCTTTTCACTTAAGAAACTAGCAAGACACCTTAAGCAAGGTGTTCTTTTTAGATGATGCTAGACATCAATATTTTAATAAAAAAGAGAAGCAAAAACCTATGACAGAAAAAATATGCTTTAAATGCAGAACCAAATTTAATGTTAATGAGCAATTTTGCCCAAAATGCAAAGATGATTCTCATCAATCATTTAGAGAGTTTTTTTACAGAGAAAACGATGTGACTGGCAATGCAAAGACAAAAGAAATCGACGATAAAATACAGAAGATTGTAGACAGTTATTCTCATGTAATTAACTATAAAATTGTTGTAGAGAGCTTTAAGCAAGAGGTTTTGCCCTTGATTGTAGCAGAGCTTTTGGAATATTCATCATTGGCAGAAAGTGAAATAGAAAACAGATTAAACAAACTCCCTGCTATTTTTGAACTAAATAAAATGCGACCAGAGGGCGAGGCATACTTTAGCAATATTGCAGATGAGGACATAAAGTTTGATTATATATTTTTAAATACAAAAATGTCAGATAAAGATTTGCGTGATATAAAAAGGCTTGAGACATTAAAACAGCAAGTTTTAGATGAACATACATCCTCTAGACAAGACAATAAAAATAGCAACAAGAAGATAAAAATAGAAAAGCCGTTAAAAATAAGCAAATGGCGAAAGTATGGTCAAAAAATCATAAGAAACCCCAAAAGAAACGATAAGGGAAGGATTATACATCCTGGCAAACAAAATACACTTGGATACATTTGTGCAAAGTGGAAAAAGTGGGAAACACTTAGATACCACAATATTGCTCCATTTATATTTAGAATTGTTCCTGGATTAGCCTTTATTGCAATAAATTATAGCTTAGCATTTGCGGCTTTTAATATGAGTTTTTTTCAACTACCGCTCCTTCAACACATTGTGCCTTTGGCTGTCATTTTGTGGTGGATAATTGGTAGATTGCTTGATTTAAAAATTGTTTTTACTGTTGACCATATCATATTTAAGAAAGGATTAAAAAAACAGATAAACTTATATTCTGAAATTGTGGCATCTGAAAACAGAGAAGTATCTAGTGATGGTGGCAACGGCAGAGGTGCTGCCAGCGTGATGCATACATTCACGTTTACTGTTTCGCAAAGTCCAAAAAGCACTATAGGCACAAAATTTAAATTTATTGCCACTAGAAAACTCGTTATGGCGTATGCACTAAAGTCAAACAAAAAGTATGATTTTTACTGTCTTGCCAAAGCCAAGCATTTTGGTGGCGCAAGCTCATACTTTGAGGGACTTTGGGGCACTAAAAGCACTTTGCTACTTATGAACTTAGGCAAAAGTGACATAGAATTTAAAAAAATAATACAAAAAGAAAAAGAGGATGGTATATTTTATGAAAGATAAGTTTAATAGATTTTTGGGTAGGTTTATACCGCTGTTGCTTATTGTTATAATGGTTGTGCCTGTTTTAGTGTTTCCTTAACAGGAAACGATAATGAAATTAAGCCGCAAGCACTCACCAATGAGGAAAAAATTGAGCACATATTAAATACTCAAGAAGAGGGAAATCGGCAAGCATCTCTTCTTTATTTTTTTTATATCGCAACATGCATCCCTTTTAATAGTAGTCATGATAAAATCATTGTTTTTAAAGATGCAATCCTTAAGAGTATTTTTCCCTCTGCTATTAAAAAAAGAGAGCGGTAGCCGCTCTCTTTTTTGTTTGATTCTATGTTATATGATTGCCAGCACGCCGCCAACTGCAGCACCTATCAACGCAATAATAACAATAATCCAATAAATTATCCACCAAGCACTACGTCTGTTTGCCTTAGCAAAAGGGTATGCTGCAACCGCAATTACTACCACTATTGAGATGTTAAGCAACAAACTAGCAACCCCAAGTATAGGTCCTTGCAAATCTAAAATACCTGTCAAAAGCCAAACAACTGCCGCAACAATAAGCACCACAAAAGCTAAAACCGCCAAAAATTGACCTCTAGTAACCCCATTGTTATTTCTATTTCTGTTTGCCATTATATTATCCTCCTTTAAATTTTTATAACACATAACGATAAATACGCCATGAATTATCTAATCATACAGCTTAGACACTGGTTTTTCTAAATAAATGCTTTCAATTGCATCTGCAAATATGCTTGCGGCAGAAATTTCTACCAATTTAGAAAACTTTTTATCTTTAGGAATCTCAATCGTATCTAAACAAAACAATTTTTCTATGCAGGACTTTTCTAGTCTATCCACCGCAGGACCGCTCAATACAGCATGCGTACATGCAGCGTGCACACTTTTTGCTCCCTTACTTAAAAGAGCCTCTGCTCCGTTAACAATAGTCCCCGCCGTATCTATCATATCATCTAGCAGCAAACAATCCTTGCCCACGATATCACCTATGATATTCATAACCTCCATCTCATTAGGCTTAGGCCGTCTTTTGTCCACAATAGCTAGCGGCGCATTAAGCCTTGTAGCCATCGCCCTTGCTCTTGCAACTGACCCAATATCAGGAGATACTATGACAAAATTATTATCTTTTATAAACTTTTCTTTTGAAATAGCCTTTTTTAAAACAGGGATTCCATAAAGATGATCTACGGGAAAATTGAAAAAACCTTGAATTTGTGCTGAGTGTAAATCCATAGTCAATACCCTATCCGCCCCTGCCGTACCTATTAAATCTGCCACTAATTTAGCAGTGATAGGATCTCTGGCTTGCGCTTTTCTATCTTGCCTAGCATACCCAAAATAAGGAATAACTGCATTTATTCTGCCCGCTGATGCTCTTTTTAATGCATCAATAATAACCAATAGTTCCATTAAGTTTTCATTAACAGGACAAGAAGTTGACTGTATTACAAAAATATCAGAGCCACGCACAGACTCATTAATTTGCACAGAAATTTCCCCGTCAGAAAACTGACCAGTAGCAATCATACCTAACTCAACATCAAGTTTTCTTGCGATATTTTCAGCCAATTTTTTGCTAGATGAGCCTGAAAAAATCTTTAGCTTATTTGATGCGCTTGTTATCATAAAAAACTCCTTAAATTATTTTTTATAATCATTTTTGTTTGTCTGCCTGCTTCTGCCAATCCCAAGCGCCCTATTCGGCACATTTTCAGTAATCACACTACCTGCAGCAATCACAGCATTATCCCCTATTTTAAGCGGAGCAACTAAACTTGTGTTGCTTCCAATAAAAGCACCCCGTCCAATTGTTGTCCTGTGCTTAACTTTGCCGTCATAGTTGCAAAAAATTGTTCCTGCCCCAATATTAGTACCCACTCCTATGCTTGCATCACCTATATATGATAAATGCGATACTTTTACTCCATCTTCTAGCGTGCTGTTTTTTATCTCAACAAAATTGCCTATTTTGCAGTTTTTGCCTATCTTAGTCCCAGGTCTGATGTTTGCATAAGGACCTATCTTAGCCCCCTCACCTATCAAGCTGCGCTCTATATAACTGTTTTTAATTACTGCATCTTTTTCAATTACACATGTATCTAGCAAACAACCACTCTCTAATATTGTCCCCGCTTTAACCAATGTTTTTCCTTTTATAGTAGTATTAGAACCTATCTTAACATTTTTTTCTAATACAGCATCACAACTAATATATGCAGTGTTTGGATCATCAAACTGCACCCCTTGACTCATGTGATATGATATTATCCTGTTTTTTAGCACTTCCGTAACCATTGCCGCTTGTTTAAAAGAAAAAGCTGTCAAAAAATCTTCCTCATCAAAAAATCTATGCTGTCCGCCTACTATATTTTCTATATTCAATAAATACTTTGTCCTAAACACAAAGCCTCTGGTTAATTTAATTAACTGCTCATCAGAATTATCCAATTCATACACAGCATCAAGCACAGTTTTTCTAGTGATAAGCGGTGTATCAGAAAAAAGAACTACCGTATAATCTGACGGAATAATATATGGTTTTAATAAATGCGGAACGGGTATCTCAGGATCATAATCAACCGCAGCATAAAAAGAGTCGGCTAATGACAGCCTAACCCAATCTAACATGGACTTGCCCAATATTTGAATTTGTGCCGTATCTCCCATAGATGGATAAGATACTTTGAATATTATCCCACAAATATCATAGTGCATAGTATTATTATATGCTAAACAATTTTTAAAGTCAAACGAATATTACTTGATATTAAAAACATACCTAATTTAAATAAATTAGGTATGCATCCCCCTTTAGCTTACACCGTGTGACGCTTGCTAATTAGGACGCCCTTATTAATTAAGCATAGCGCTCATTCGTACAACTCGCATAAAGAAGTAAGTCGCTCTTAATAAAGCAACCTTATATTAATTATAATCGGGGCGCACCGCAAAGTCAACTATTTTTGCGGTATACCGCATATAATATTAAAATGAATAATACTGAAAATTTTGATATTTATAAAGAAGCTTTCGCAGACAGCCTATTAGAATTTATGGATGAAAAAAGTATCGAACAATTTGCAAAGATGATAGGCATACCAAGCCGAACAATACGAGATTGGCTCAAAAAGACCTATTTGCCAAAATCAGAATATCTTATTATTTTGGCAAAAAAATTCAATTGTTCAATAGATTATTTACTTGGACTTGAAAGCTAGTTTTTCTTGCCAAAAGATAAAAATTATCACTTAAATCGACCTAGACAAATCAATCACCCAAAACCCAGCATCCTCGTCCAACTCAAGCAAAAAATATACTCCGCTTGTTTGAGGTTTTTGACTCATTAGTTTTATTGCTTCTTCTCTTATTGCCTTAGCTGAAATTACTATACTTTCTTTCCTGCTTGAGTTCATAGCAAAATCATAAACAGCTTCATTATAATTTTTTTCACTAGCTTTGAATGCTAGTTTTTTTGCTTCTATATCTAAACCAATAGAAATATATTTTGGACTGCCCAATAACTCTATTGCTTCTTTATTGAACTTTATATGATGATTTGATATCGATACTGTTGGTCTTTTTATTTTCCCTATTGAAAAATTATAACTCATTTTTATTTCTCCTTAAAATTAAAGTCAGTATAGTATATTTTTCAAGTTATTGCAACGAATTTACATATATAAATAATCGTATTTACGATAATTTATGCATTGATTGAGAATGATTAAAACATTATAATGTATATATGAACTCAATCATTAAGGATAAAATAATATATTATCAAAACTTAAAAGGGCTAAACAATAACCAGCTAGCAAAAGCGGCAGGCATAAATGCCTCTACACTTAACACGCTGTTCTCTAGCAAATCCGACCCTACCTTTGCAACACTAAATAAAATATGTAATGGATTAGGCATCACATTGTCACAATTCTTTTCAACTGAAAATGATGCTTATGATTTAACAGACTGGCATAAAGAACTTTTGAAAATCGCTGATACTTTACCAAATGAAAAACGCAGCGTGCTATTGACAATCATTAAAGAAATTAAATAATTATTTTTATAAACCAATACATTTATGATCACTATTATTTAAAATCCCTATTATATTATGAAAATTCAATAGCTGAAACGGTTAAGCCAATTCACCTGCTATATTAGTTGCAAATTCATAAACAGGCTCATTTTAATTTTTTTCACTAGCTTTGAATGCTAGTTTTTTTGATTCTTTATCCAAACCAATAGAAATATACTTTGGACTAACCCAATATCTCAATAGTCTTTAGCATTAAATCACTTAAGCAATTATAGTGCAATATAATTATATTATCTTATAAATATAAGACTGTCAAGCATTTGTCCCGTACTTTTAAGATAATGTTATTTATGAATGGAAGCATAGAAAGTTCTAATTTTAGTGAGCGACTCAAAGAACTATTATTTTATCATGAACTAACCGCCAAGCAATTATCTGTTATCATAGGTATTTCTCGTGCAACGGCATATCGCTGGACAAAAAAGCCTCTACAGATTAAACGAAAAAACCTAATCGCTATTGCTGATTATTTTAGTTGCACTATTGAATTTTTAATTGGTCGGTCAAATGATGACACAAAAATAAAGCCCAAAAAATGCCCCGACCTAACTAGTCAAGTTAAGAAAATTATGAATGAACAAAATATATCTACTTATCAATTTGAAAAGACAAGCAAATTTAAGTGTAGTTATTTTAATGCTTGGAATAAAGGTTATGAACCTTCGGTGCAAATTCTTATAGACCTTGCAGATTTTTTTGGCTGTACTATTGATTATCTGGTGGGTCGAGAGTAGAGAAAAACGGACAGTTCGCTGCCCATTTTTTAAGTTGTTTTTTTCTTGCCAAATTATATTCAAATATGCTATACTGATTTTAAATTATTTATTATAGGAGATAAATTAAATGAAAAAAGTTAGTATTATATTAAACGATGATAGACAAATTAGATTAGGTATTGATACTAAAAAAGCGCCTATAAGTGCTGACAATTTTATCAAGCTTTGTGAGCAAGGATATTATGAGGGCTTGATATTTCATAGAGTAATTGACAAGTTTATGATTCAAGGCGGCGGTTTTTCAATAGAAAACAACCAGCTTGTTCAAAAAGACGGTGTGGATACTATCAAGGGTGAATTTGATGAAAATGGCGTTGAAAATGATATTAAGCATGAACCAGGGGTCATCTCAATGGCAAGGACAAATATCAAAAATAGTGCCACCAGTCAATTTTTTATTTGTGTAGCTAATTGCAACTTTTTAGATGGAAAATACGCAGGATTCGGAAAAGTTTTAGACAATGAAAGCCTGCAGGTTGCAATTGACATAAGCAAAGTACCAACGGGTCATTGGATGAATCATGACGATGTACCAAAAACACCTATTATCATTAAAAAATGTATTGTTGAGTAATTTAAAATGAATACCTATTAATATATAGTGTGACCCCAGTTTAGTAAACAATTAAATAAAAACACTATAGTATAATGTACTTTGAGTTTCCCTCATAGGCTAGCCTATGAGGGAAATTTTTTGTTGCCGAAATTCAAACGGCGTTGCCTTGTATTTTAATTGTATCCTTTCAAAGATATAAGTCCGTACCAAGAAGTATTCGTGACCTTGTGCCTACGGCTTAAAGGCCGTACCAAGAAGTATTCGTGGCAATACACTTTCGTGCTAGGACAAAAATGAACACTTGAAAGACGCTATACTAGCAGTATTGACGACCGAATGTAGAGTTTTTGAACAACATTGTTGCCTCTACTCTTTCCTATTTTATTTTCGGGAACAGGTCTATTTAATCTTCCCATTTGGTTAAGAATTCTAGCCTCTTTCAGGAGTTGCATTACCTTGACCTATTAACCAAGGATAGCCCCATGCAGCTGCCCACACATCAAGTGTACCAGCTGAAATTGCTGTATAGATGGTGTCAACAGTTTTTCAGCACTTTTTCAACTTTTTTCAAAAATATTTTAATTTATTTTTCAGACGGGTTTATCTCCCGACTACCCCGCCTAATGCCTCGGAGACTGGCTATTATCGGCTTAGACTGTGTAATTAGGAGCGTGGTTTGCAGTTTGACTTTTTCTCACGATTACCAATTTTTGTCCGTCCTTTTTTCCTGTTTATTCATCCGTTATACTTTGCCATAATCTTTTTAGGTGTCGACACTGTGCAGCCCTTGTAGTTTTGACAGTATTGAAACCACTCATTTTCGGGGGACACTGTGCAGCCCTTGCACCTCAAAATTTTTACTCCCGCCAACGCAAAATAGCCCCTGCCTAGCTAAACAGAGGCTATGCTCTAAAAATCTTGGGATAATTCCAGCCCCGCCTTAAACTTGACTGTCAGCACTCGTCCGTCCACTTTGCACAACATTATTCATTACGAGATAATATAGGTAACCCTATTTCAAAATTCTTAAAGGTATCAATTTTCATCAAGCACGTAACAACGAACTTGGGAACTTTTATCGTAATGCTATCTTGACTAGAGTCTAATTCTTTTGCAACAACAAATCTCACTTCATTTTGATATGCTATTTCATTGCTCTTTACAAAGTGCGGGTCAAGAAAATTATTATTTTCTTTTAGCCACGGATTGTTCAGGTCAAATCATGAAAGCGTGCAAAGTTTGAAAAATAAACATTCCCATCCTTCAAAGATTCTAGGTGTTTTCTCTTTCCAAATTTAATCATCATACAATAAGTATCATATCTACCTATTTTTGTTACAATGTATTCCATATTAATTAACCAATCCTAAATGCAATATATTCAAAATCATCTATCCACTATCTTAAAGTATAGCAGTTTTTTATCGAAGAAACAAGTGAAAAAGTGTCGCATATAACAACCGCTTAAAACACCTAACACACAAGATGCAGAAAACCCCAAAACCACAGTAGGTCTCGGGGCTTAGAATGAATTTAATTTGAGTTTGCGGGAGAAAACCATCTTTGAAAATGACAAATTTTTTGAAATGACGGGAGAAATCAGTTTGAGTTAGCATGAGAATTTTGAAGCGTGCCGTGGCACTTTTTTCAGATAAAACCTCTAAAACCCTTTTTACTTTTTGAGTGGGAGTTGTTTAGGCTGCCCCGCTTAAAGTCTCGGAGAACGGCTATAAATGGCTCATGACGATACGAGGGCAAGTTTTTTTAAGGGTACAAGCAGATTTTGTCGCCCAATTTTTGCCCGTATGTAATTACTAATTTTGCACAGTCCTCTTATAGCCCCGCCCTTGCACCATTTTGACAGTGCCATCCTCCAACCCTTGCAATCTATTTTTGCACAGAAAACGCATCTCTAAATTTCAGAAATGCGTTCAGTAGTTTTGTTATTTAGTTGTTTTTCTGTTGTTAATTAAAGTGGTTGTCTAGCGGGAAATGAGTGTTGCCGCCTAACGCAATATATGCAATTTGGACAGCACTAGGACAGCCTAAGACATGAATATTACCAAAGAAAAACTCAGTCCTGTAACCACCTAAGCAAAAATCAATATTATGAAAATACCAAACAGACGGTATTTCGGTAGCACCGTCACAGCCAATATTTACTGTTATATCTAGTGCAAGACCATCATCTTCGCTATTTGCGACAAATGCCCACATTCCCGTAACGCCTGAACACACTTCATTAACCACAAAGCCTGCATTTGTCAAAGCACCAAACATAATATTTAGCCAATCTTGCATTGAATTTGCCGACGGGAAAGCGGTAGTGCCGCCAATAGCTGTGTGTGCAATTCTCAAAGCCTCATCAGTGCCAAAAGCAGAAATACTGGATGGGAAGAAAATGTCGAATTGCTGAATGGCGAATATAAACATAGGATAATTCATTCCGTGGTCAGTTGTAGTGAAAAACCAGCCTTCAGGTGGGTGTGATTGGTCTATAATATGAACTGTGATATTTAGAAATTCGTCTTCATCGCGCTCTGCTCTAAAACCACCGCCACCAGTAAAAATAGTATGAACAAGTGTAATAGTGAATCCTTCACTAATTAAAGCACTCTGCATATCACCCCACAATGACCACATTTCATCATGCATATTTAGTCGTGCGTGGTGAAGTCTTCTTATCTCTAAAATATTATTAGCTGTCAAATAACCTGCATTATATGCCTCTTGCAACCTGTAAAACCTGCCCATTCTCCAAACAAGTATTCTGGTCGCACAAGTATACTCTACTGTTATTCTTCTTTGCGCTGTAATAATTTCTTCTGAGCCCAAAACAGCATCAGAAGGGCTATTAAACATTATAGCTATACTAATATCAGTATGAAACGGTGCTATTTGTCTTAATAAATGGCCATAAAAATAAGCTATGTCAACTTCATTATGGCTGTGTTTTGCTGAATAATCCTCAATAGCCCATGCTTTGAACTGCCCTATCATGTCTTTTGAATTACCAACTCTTTGCGTCAGCACTACGTCTCTATTAGGCATAGTGAAAGCAAAGTCTCGCTGGGTCGTTATATGATTATTGCCTTCTAGCCAAGCATAGAAAAAACCGCCTGGCGGATGCATTGTGCTTATAATAAAAACTTGTTGACCTACTTGTACTTGAACACTTGATGGTGGTCTAGCAACTGGCATATCTGCCCAATTCCAAGCATTAAATTCTTTTTCACAAGTAAATATATAACCGCCTTGGACTGTCAATTCAAAATACTCCCGCGGATAATTAACTTGCCAATTTCTATTGTTGATTTTTATTTCAATGTCAGCACTTAAAACTGGCACTTCTATTATCGCTAACCAGTCAGTCATTGCGTTTCCACCAGCACCATGATGTTGCTTAAGAATAATTGATAAAGTATTATCATTATAAGTTACGCCATCTAATATAAAATAATTTGCCGTATTGCCTGCCGCTGTAACAAAAGCAACTAAGTTTTGATTTTCAAAAAAATCATCGCCAAAACTATTTATGGTGTCTGTAAAAGTCTCACTTCTTATCCACTCTGAACCTGAAAGCGTGGTGCTGTGCACGCCATAAAAAAACTCTTGCAGTTGCTCTCTTGAGGTAAAAACAATCACCTGTGAGCTCTTGCAACAACATTGACCTTCGTTGCGAAATTCTCCTCTTGGGAAATTCGCTAAAGAGCCGCCGAAATCTAGTCTGAAAAAATGTCCGTTTGCTTCTTGAATATCTGAGCAGGTGCAAATATATGGGAAGCAATCCGTTATTGAACAAGTGCTAGTCCATACTGGTCTTAGCGTGACGGCTCTATTAGGCATTGTGAAATAAAAACTGGCCTCTCTCGCTATTAGAGTATTGCCTTCAAACCACCCATTGAAGACATATGCAGGCGGGAAAGATGACCATAAAACAACAAAAGCCTTTTCTCCTGCTTCCAGTTGTTTAGTACAAGGTAAATCCTCGCAATCGCCTTCCCAATCATTCATTTCTTGTTGACTGTCAAAAAGCACATTGCCACCCAATACTGAAAGCGTAAATCCTGACGGTTGTGTCGGCGGTATTAATAAATCGCAGCCAGCAAATGCTACTGCCACTGTTGCCATCATTGCAATGGTTAATATTATCGCTAAAAGTTTTTTCTTCATATTGTGTGTTGCCCTCCTCAATAACTACTGCTAAAAGAGTTATTTTGTCCGAGAATAAACCCGTATATATATAATACAACTCAGAGTGCCATTTTGTTGCATTTTTTTGAAAAAAATAGGCCCTTTGTCAAGAAAAATTATATCTTTTTCGCTATATTCTCAAATCTCTCGGCAATTCCAAACTTTGTCGAGGATGGGCAAATAAAACCCTATTTTAGTGCTAGATGTTTAAGGTCTTAGCCGTGGCGGGCAATATATTTGCAGTGGTTTTTGAAAGTTTTTAAAGTTAAAACGGCAGCTCCCCATCATCTTCTGCCAATACTTCTTCCATTGTCTTTTTAGGTGATGGTTTTTTTTGCTGCTCTTGCGCTTGCTTTTGCTGCTTTATTTCTGCGCTTCTTTGTGCTGCTGGATTGCCTTCAAAATCATTTTCAAATGTCACATACTCGCCTTTCCATTTTAAAGGAACCATCCCTAATTCTCCATTTCTATGCTTTGCTATAATCAGCTTATATGCATCCTCTTTTATGCCTGCCGCTATATCACTATCGACAGGCTTTTGAATAAACATAATTATATCCGCATCTTGCTCAATTGCCCCAGATTCTCTTAAGTCACTCATCATCGGCTGCTTATCTTTTCTTTCTTCAACTTTTCTTGATAACTGCGACAGCATGATTATAGGCACATTAAGTTCTTTAGCCGCAATTTTCATAGTCCTTGTTATATCAGAAATTTCTTGCTGACGATTTTCTGTTTGTCTTTTTCCGCTAGACATTAATTGCAAATAATCAATCATCACAATGTCTAAACGCTTTTCTCTTTTTAAGCGCCTGCATTTTGATATAATCTCTGCTGGAGTAATCGCTGAAGTATCATCAATATAGATTTGAGCCTCATCTAATATGGGCTTATGCTGTCTTAATCTAGCCCACTCGCTTGGCTGCAAATTTCCGCTTGCCGCTCTTGACATACTCACCTTAGAAAATGAGCAAAGCATACGTCTTGCCAATTGCTCTGACGGCATCTCTAATGAAAAAACTGCAGCATAAGTCTTTGATTTTATCCCTTTGATTTTTTCCACCTCACCCATCGCCGCATTAAGTATAAAATTCATTCCTAAGCTAGTTTTACCATGCCCTGGTCTTGCCGCCAGCACAATCAAATCCCCGTTTTGAAATCCGTTTAAATATCCATCTAACAAGTCAAAGCCCGTGGTCACCCCTTTAAAGGCGTTTTTGTCTTTGTCAATAAGCTCCATCCTCTCATATGCTAAGATAATTGCATCTGAAATAGGTGTTAAATCTTTTCTTGCCGCATCTTCACCTAAGCTAAATATTTTAGACTCCGCAAAAGATAAAATATCATCTCTTTCTCCTTTATATCCTTCTGCAGCAATCTCTTCAGTAGTAAATATAACATTGCGCCTAAGTGAATTATTTTTGACGATATCTGTATAATGTTTATGATTTGCAGCAGTAGGAATCGTATTTGTCAAAAACGATAAATAATTTAAACCGCCTATTTCTTCAGTTTTACCTAAGACATCTAATTCTTGAACGATGGTGACAATATCAATCGGGCGGCTAGCAAATGATAAATTTTTCATGGCTGCAAAAATAGTTTGATGAGCCTTTAGATAAAAGTCACCCTCTTTTAAAGCATATAATGCCTTATCCGCCGCATTTGAATCTATTAAAATACAGCCCAAAACCGCCTGCTCTGCCTCATTGTTTTGAGGAGGCTTTTTTGATACTGTGTTTGGATGTGATGCTTGGTTAGCTAAATATTTATTTGTTTTTTGCTCGCTCATTGTTTTAAATCCCTATTAAGTTAATTAGAAATTATATCAAAACCCTTCAAATACATCAACATCTTTCTTTTGTTCATCATTTCCTAATTCATTAAAAACCTCTCCCTCATTAATAGGCATACCCGCCGCATCAATGGTCACAATCTTGCCAAATCTATTTGCTACAATTCTATTCACTTTAACTACTCTGCCGCTGCCCTTTTTAGCTAACAATAAAATTCCGCCTACTATTATTAATGTTATTCCACCTGCTAACAAAAACCATTGCCATGCTATCATCGTATCAAAACTTAGCTTAAGCCTTTTATGCTCATCATTCAAATTGCCTCTAAATTCAGCATAGAAAAATGCATCATACGCCACCCTTTGCCCATTTTCAATATCCGACCTGTTTCTAGCTAGCGCAACAAGCGTATTAAATGCAATATCCTCATTGTCATAAAAAGGTGAAATCTCATTGTTAATTAATTCATAATGAAAATCTATTTTATTAAACGGGTTTGTATGAACAGTAGTCCTTGAATTAAAAAATGCCCTTGGCTCATCATTTGCACTTATTATGGGCGCTAAATTTGTATCAAAACGATAGTTTTCATTCCCCCTTGCTCTTTCCAATTCAAATATAAATAATATTCTTGCAGGTGCGTCAACATCATCAGACAAAACATTTTGGGCAGGGATAATTATTGTCGGCTCTTGTCTAGTTAAATTACCTGTTAAATTTTCTTCTAGCAAATCAAATAAAAAATCATCCATCAATTTTATTGCAACATTAGACGGCTCATCTCCTTCAAATTGAACAGCAAAATGGAATTGTGTTTTAAACCGATTATCATCATCCATTAATAAAATTGTCATACCTTCTTGATGAGTATATTGCATGAATTGAGCAAAATTACAAGCGGATAAAGTGAAAACAGGCAGCAGCAATATGCTGGCAAATATTATAGCAGCAGTGATTTTTTTAATCATTTAGTTGACTCCTTTTTTTATAGTACCATCCTGCAAGCATTCCCATCATTAGAAGAATCAATTCTCCAGCTCTTTTTTAATATCAATCCTCTTGTATAAAATCTCATCTTTCATATCTTCATATTTTGTATCTCTATTAAATTTTGCATCATGAAAATCAGCAGGCAGATTTAAATTCAAACACTCAAAAATTCTCTTTGTCCCATCCGGAATAAACGGCAGCAGCAAATTTGCACTCACTCTAATCACTTCTAACAAATTATAAAGCACAATATGCAGTCTTCCTTTTTCACCATTCTTATTAAGCACCCACGGCATAGTCACATCAATATATTTATTAGCTGCCGACACTAGCTCAAAAATTTCTTCTAAAGCTAAAGAACAATTTAGCTTATTCATATGCTTTTCAACTTTAGAAAATAATAAATTGATATTTTCAATTAAAACATTATCTTCAGTCGTCATTAATTGCGAACCATAACCTATAAACTGCGTATTCCCAAAATACTGCTTAACCATCGCAATTGTCCTCTTTGTTAAATTCCCCAAAGTATTAACTAAATCAGTATTAATCCTTGTCAAAAATGCTTCTAAACTATATACCCCGTCATTGCCAAACTGTATTTCTCTTAATAAATAATACCGCACTGCATCAACACCATACTTATCAATCAAATAAAACGGATCGGCAGTATTCCCTTTAGACTTTGACATCTTGTCGCCTTCTAATAAAAGCCAGCCATGCCCAAATACCGTCTTAGGCAAGGGCAGCCCCAATGCCATCAAAATAGCAGGCCAAATAATAGTATGAAATCTAACAATTTCTTTGCCGACCATATGCACAACCTCTCCGCCCCAAAACTTGTCCATTCCTTTATTGTCCCCATTATATCCAAGCGCATTTATATAATTAGAAAGTGCGTCAATCCAAACATATACAGTATGTTTTGTATCAAACGGAACTTTTACTCCCCAATCCACACTTGCTCTAGACACAGCCAAATCAGATAACCCGCCCTTAATAAAATTATTAATCATCTCTTTAGCCCTAAAATCAGGCAACAAAAACTCACCGCTTTTTAATAAGATTTCTATTTTTTCCTGATACTTAGACAGCTTGAAAAAATAACACTCCTCTTCAAAATCTTTTACTTCTCGGCTACAATCAGGACATTTGCCTTCTTTTAGTTGCGCTAGACTAAAAAAAGATTCACACGGCGTACAATATTTGCCCGCATAATTCCCCTTATATATATCGCCTTGCTTATAAAGCGTATCAAATATTTTTTGCACAGACGCAATATGATAATCATCAGTAGTCCTAATAAATTTATCATATTGAATATCTAAAACACTCCATAATTCTTTTATATTATCCGTCAATCCATCCACAAACTCTTTAGGAGATTTACTATTTTCTTTTGCCTTATCTGCTATCTTTTGCCCATGCTCATCTGTCCCTGTTAAATAGAAAACATCATATCCATTTAGTCGTTTAAAACGTGCAATAGCATCACAGCACACAGTAGTATAACTATGCCCTAAGTGCCATGCCCCGCTTGGATAGTAGAGAGGAGTTGAAATATAAAAGGTATTTTTATTTGCTTTTGCAATAGCTTTTGTTTTCATAATTAAGAATTATATCATACTTAAATACAATTGTCCATTCTTTTTTTGCCTATTTGATAATATATTTATAAGGACGGATTTAAAAAATATTTTCTTTAAAAAATTCAATCTATAGCAAATATTATTTAAACCTCTCTAAAAAAACCTATGTCAAAAATTTGGACACTCATGTTAATAGCAAGCGTTTCTACACTGATTTTCATCGATCCTTCTGCCGTGTTAGAATCCATGCTTGCAGGCAGCAATGCTGCACTTAGACTATCGTTAGAACTAGTTGCCGTATACGGACTATGGCTAGGCTTTTTTGCTATCTTAGAAAAAACCGGCGCATCAAAATTAATTGCTAAACTATTAGGCCCTCTAATTAGATTTTTGTTTAAAGGAGCATCCCTTGAAGCGCAAAAATTGATTTCGCTAAACATGTCAGCAAACCTAATTGGCCTAGGCAGTGCTGCTACTCCCATGGGGATAGGTGCAATAAAAGAGCTTGACACTGGCGGCAAAAAGGCAAACACAAATATGATTATGTTGATAGTTATATCAACAACATCTCTTCAACTGCTTCCGTCTACTGTCATCTCACTTAGAACACAGCATAACTCTCAAGCTGTTACCAGTTTTTTGCTTGCATGCTTTATTGCAACCGTTTTATCTACTATAATAGGCATTGTTTTGGTTAAAATAATGTCTAAAATTTTTCCCGACAAACCGGCTGATGTGCTGCCGGCAAAAGGGTTGATGATAGATTGATTTTCAATAGACTTGTTCAGTAAATAGAATTTTTAATCAGTTCCCCACTAAAGAAGATTAAATATTACAAAACAAAAATAAAGAAAAGCTCTTTTAGGCACGCAAAGCCACCACAAGCACTTCTTTATTCTTATGTGCTGCAATCCTCTTTAGCACAGCTAACTTAAGGTCTCTTGCTAAATCAATAAATCTCTTATTTTATCTTCCTCTTGCCTTCTTAATATGCTTAAAATATAGTCTTATTTATTCTACAAAAGGATTTTTAAAAAAATGTTCTCTCAATTTATAATTCCATTCGCATTTTTATTGGTTTTACTAATAGCAATATTTAGAAAAAAAGACCCGTACAATTATTTTATTGACGGATCAAAAAAGGCTGTCAATTTAGTGATTGATGTATTCCCTTATCTATTAGCAATATTAATGGCGGTAGAAGTCTTTAGAGTAAGCGGAGTATCTGCTTTTTTAGCTGGACTAACCGCACCAGTATTTGGCTGGTTTGGCTTGCCTGTTGAACTAACAGAACTATTAATTATCCGTCCCTTATCAGGAGCAGGCAGCCTTGCCGTACTCAACGATATCTTTGCTAACCATGAACCCGACAGCTTTATAGGAAGAAGTGCGTCCGTAGTATACGGCTCATCAGAAACCATTTTTTATGTTTCTACAATTTATCTATCACAAAGCAAATGCAGAAACCTTAGATACGCAATCCCTATATCTATAGTAGCCACACTAACAGGCGTCATAGCAGGAGTAGCACTTTTAAGAGTGTTTTAAATCATCTAAACCCCAAATAACATGCTTTCATGAATAGGCACTCTTATAAAAAAGTTTTGCACAATTACTCTGCCCGATAACAGTGTTTTAACTAATCTAAAGCTGCCTATCCCATTCAAAACTATCTTAAATGTATACTCATCAACCCTTACTCTATTTTGCATCTTTAGATTTTCAACATACACAACAGCTCCTTCATTTACATTTATAAAAACCTCATCACCAACCTCAAAAACAGCCCCTTCTATCATGGGTGCAAGAAAATATGAAACAATATTATATAAAAATTCTGGAGTTCTGAATGAAGTACCCGCCGCCATACATTCAAAAGCAAAAACCACTATACCTCTATCATGATTTATCAATTTGACAGGACTGTCATTAATAAATGTAAGCGGAACAAACCCATCATGTTCAACAATTCTGACATAACTTAATGGAAAAAATCCTCTTATAAAAACATCTGGAACATGATAATCATACAAAAGCGGATGCATTTTTCCCTCATTTGATGCACTAATATTAAAATAATCAAGCACCGATGGTGCATAAATCTTCTCACCAAAAACTAGACCAGAATTTTTTGGAGCAATGTCAGGATTAATTAACCAAACTATCCCGTCATTAGGCAGTATATTAGGCATTTCATTTTCAAAGATATAAATATCAAACCCATTTAGACTTTGAGCACTGTTTAATGTAATAGTTTCAAAATGCACATTCCAATTATTAGCTGACCAAATCAATGATAAAAAAATCGGATTTAATAAAATATTAGGATTAGGGGTAATATACAACACTCTCAACTCTTGCTGATTGGCAAAAAAAATAAAATAATTATCATACTTAAATGAATCTTGTGCATCTATGATAGATGCCTGTACATGGTTAAATGAAACAATTTTTGTGTCATCAAAAATAATAATTTTTGATTGATTGTATTTTAGCCAAACAATTTTTTTTATCGCTAATATCTCTTTATAAACATACTCCGTTAGGTAAAATATATAATCAAATACTGCAAATTCTATAGTCAGATAAGTATCCTTATTAAAGCTAGCCACCTCTACACTAAACTTATAATACCCATCATTCAAAACAGCAGCGACATTCACAATAGCCGCATTCCACTCTGTATCACACGCAACATTTATTATTGTTGTGTATTCTAAATCAATATCTAAATACTTATGATAACTAGATGTATAAAACACTATCTTAGCATAAGCATTGTTTTTGACAAAATAATTTGCTAAGTGAATAGCATATTCAATATCCGCACTGCCATAGAATTTTCTGATATCATCAAGGGCAAAGTTTATTTGAGTACATTTATCCCCTTGTGTCCCCTTGTGTCAAAACAACATGCAGACTGTCATCAGCAACTATTATACTAACCAGCCCACCTGCCTCAATTATTTGCTTGCCCAGCTCACCCACCCCTTTTATAGCCCTATCTATACGCATCTCCATTTTTTCATTAACTGCCCACATATTTAAAGAATTATCAATAATCAATACTTTTTCTAATACAGGCTCTATCGGCAGCAATTCTCCTTCAGGCGGTTTCTCGTAGGTGGCCTCACATGCACTCATAAAAAATACAGAAAACAGTATCAAGCTAATAATTAATATAACCATAGTCAAACTTTTTTTTATATATCTTCACTCCTTTATATTAAAATATATGCTTAACATAAGTTTTAACCAAAGTCAAGCATTTTTAAAAAAAATTATTGTAGATGGTGTCACTAGACCTGTCTTGAAAATAAATTGGGTGTATAGTGAGCATATTTTTAATTGCATTGCCAAGAAGTATTCGTGGCAATACACTTCTCGTGCCAGGACAAAAATGAATACTTGAAAAACGCTATACTAGCAGTATTGACGACCGAATGTAGAGTTTTTGAACAACATAGATTCCACTAGACTTTCCTATTTTATTTTCAAGACAGATCTATTCTATTTGCAGTGGTTTTTGAAAGTTTTTTACACAAAAAAAAGAGCCTTTGGACAGCTCTTTTTGTTTTTTATGCTATACATATTATTTCATTTCGCAAGTTGCGCCAGCTTCTTTGAATTTTGCAACCATTTCTGTTGCAGATGCTTTAGAAACGCCTTCTTTTAAGGTTGAAGGAGCACCGTCAACTAACGCTTTTGCTTCTGAAAGCCCTAGTCCAGTCACTTCTCTAACAACTTTGATGACTCCAATTTTGTTGCCGCCAACTTCTTTTAAGATAACATTAAATTCAGTTTGCTCTTCAGCCGCTTCTGCCGCCGCACCGCCAGTTGCAGGACCTGCCGCAACAGCCATAGCCGCCGCCGACACGCCAAACTCAGTTTCAATTAATTTAACTAGGTCATTAAGCTCTAAAACGCTCATACCTTTGATTTCTTCTAAGATTTTATTTAAATCTGCCATTTTTATTTTTATCCTTTAATTTTTTATAGTTTTTTTAATTTTTATTTTTATCAAAGAAGCATTTTTTGCAAGCAAAAAGTTTACTTTTCATTTGTAAAAAAATGCGACCGCCGACAAAGGTTTAAATCTTTGCCCTTTGGGGCGTAAGCATCGCCGAAAGCGATAGAATCCAAGGCTTGCCCCGAAAGTTTAAAAACCTTTATAATTTTAAAAGCATGCTTATGCTTTCTGTTTTGCCACTTCATTAATAGCAACGGCAAATGAGCGCATTGGCGAAGTAAGAAGCCCAAGTAATTGTGATAGCAATACTTCTTTTGATGGGATGCTTGCAACAGCTTGGATACCATTTTGGTCCATGACCTGTCCTTCAACAATGCCGCCTTTCATAGAAATTTTTTGCACTTTTTTGCAGTTTTCTGCTAAAATTCTAGCAGGCGCTGTTGCATCATCAAACGAAAACGCCACTGCCGTAGGACCTTCTAAGACTTTATCAAGCCCTGTATACCCAGCTTGATTAAAAGCACGCAAAACAAGACGATTTTTTAAAACTTTGTATTCAATGTTTTCTTTGCGCAGTTGGTTTCTCATCGCTGTGTCTTGTTCAACATTGATTCCACGATAATCTAACAGCACAACACCTTTAGCACGCTTAACTTTGTCTAAAATCTCGTCAACTTGTTTTGATTTTAATTCTATTGCTTTTCTTGACAACTTTTTTTCCTCCTTATTTTATTTTTTCAAAACGCAATCTGCATTCTGATATAATAAAAATCGACCCCAAAATTGTTTGAGGTCGAAAAGAGAATCTAATATAATTCAGAATCAAAAATCCCGAATCAAATATTAAGGCAACCCTTAATATTTATAAAATCTATTCTCGCCTCGGTAAGTATCTATCACTAGAAGTTACGCTTTCGCACTTACTGTCTATGGCAGGGTGATTTAATTATTGAATTGAATATTAAAATATTACGGACGATAGTTAATTCCAATTCCAGGTCCCATTGTGCTTGCACAAGTCACACTTTTAATGTATGTGCCTTTTGCTGCGGCTGGTTTTGCTTTGACAATTGCTTCCATTAAGGTATTAAAATTCTCATGCAATTTTTCTTCGCCAAAACTTTTTTTGCCGATTGGACAATGAATAATAGCAGTTTTATCAACTCTATATTCAACTTTACCCGCTTTAGTTTCAGCAATCGCTTTAGGTATATCCATTGTTACTGTACCGCTTTTAGGTGACGGCATCAATCCCCTAGGCCCTAATATCTTAGCAACTCTGCCCATTTGCCCCATCATGTCAGGACTTGTGATGATTACATCAAAATCTAAATAGTTGTCATTTAAAATTTTAGTAATAATCTCTTCAGCACCCACGATATCAGCGCCTGCTTTTTCAGCAGCATCTGCTTTATCGCCTTTTGCAATAACTAGCACTCTCACTTTTTTGCCTGTTCCGTTAGGTAAAACTACCGTTCCCCTAACCTGTTGGTCAGCTTGCTTAGGATCAACCCCTAGACGCACATGCAATTCTATAGTTTCATCAAATTTTGCTTTTGCAGTAGCAACTGTATGCTTTAATCCCTCTAAAGCATCATAATTTTTGCTTGTATCTACCTCACTTAAAGAGGCTCTGTATTTTTTTCCGTGTTTCATAGTTTTATTTACCCCCTTTAAAATTAGTCAATAACGACAACGCCCATACTGCGTGCCGTACCAGCAATCATACTCATAGCTGTCTCTAAAGATGCCGCATTTAAATCAGGCATTTTAGTTTTAGCAATTTCTTCAATTTGAGCTTTTGTAATTTTAGAAACTTTATCTTTGTTTGGTTTGCTGCTTCCTGACTCAATCTTACATGCTTTTTTGATTAAGACTGGTGCAGGAGGTGTTTTTAAGATGAATGAAAAAGACCTGTCAGCATAAATTGTAATGACGACCGGAATAATTAATCCTGCTTGAGAAGCAGTTTTTTCATTAAACTCTTTAGTAAATCCCGGTATATTGATACCATGCGGTCCTAGTGATGAACCAACTGGGGGTCCGGGTGTCGCCTTGCCCGCAGGCAGCTGCAACTTAACTAGCGCATTAATTTTCTTTGCCATAGTTTTTTCTCCTTGTAACAACCAGCCGTTTAATTTAAGCTAGTCATAATATATTACAATCGCAGTACAAACGAATATTTTAAGAATACTCTCCTGTTTTTGTTTCATTAATTTTTTTGAAAGTTGAATCCTTATAAAATGACATGATTTTCAATTGGCAACTCTAAAGAAAAAATTCTATATGTCTTACAAATTTTAATTCTGTCCTGTTATTTTAAAAGTATCCCCCCTTCCTAATCATCAATTCCTAATCATCAATCCTCTATCGCTGCAATCTGCCCTAACTCTAAATCCACCGGCATAACACGCCCAAACATATTTACCATTACTTTAACTTTATTAGTAATAACATCAATAAACTCTATATCACCCACAAACCCGCTTCCGCCCAATGGTCCATCAATAATACACACTCTATCACCCACTTTAAAATTAGTTTCAGTCACAACAACTTTTTCTAGTTTCATACGTCTGATTTCATCTTCAGTAAGCGGTATAGGTCTGCCCATAGGTCCTACAAATCCCGTCACTCCTCTAGTGTTTACAATCATGTGCCACATACTATCGTTATGAAAAATCATTTTAATAAATATATAGCTAGGAAACATCTTGCGCTGAACAAGTTTACGCTTGCCGTTTTTTTCTTCAACAACATCTTCAACAGGGATAGAAATTTCCATCAATCTGTCTTGCATATTGTTTTTCTTAAAAACCATCTCTAAATTAATCTTTGCCATGTTTTCATAAGTAGAAAAAGTGTGCAAAGCATACCATTTTGGCTCTATTCCGCTAATATCGTATTCTTTCATCATATTATTTAAAGCGCTCCCCTTTTATAGATTGAATATTGGTCTAATAAACTCAAGCGCATTAGATAAAATAGGAACATTATTAATTATACCAATAGCATTTCCCGATGAATCCCAAACTAAAAAATTGAAAACTCCAAACCTTAAAATAGTATCAAAAATTAATAAGATAACCAAAAACACCGCCACCACCAATAAAACGATGCCTGTATTTTTTAATGCAGTAGGAAACCTAGGCCAAGTAACCTTTTTAAGTTCTGACCCCATTTCTTTAAATTTTCTGCCAATCCCTTTTTTTTCTGGATTATTTTTGTTTTTATTCTTGTCTGCCATGTATAGTTTCTCCTTAAAATTAAAAAACCTTATTTAGTTTCTTTATGTGGAGTATGCTTTTTGCAAAATCTGCAATATTTAGATAATTCAATCCTTTCAGGATCATTTTTCTTGTTTTTCATGCAATCATAATTGCGTTGCTTGCATTCATTGCATGCTAGTGTAATTTTTGTTCTCATAAATATAGTATCTCCGATAAAAAGTTAAATGTCTAAAAGATTTTTGGCTGTCTTTTTTTAAAAAAAAGTAACGACATTAAAAACACCGCCCCTTTGGCAGTGTTCACTTAGAATATCACAATCAAACAAGCCCTGTCAAGCATTTTATCACATTATTTTGATTGATTTTAAATTAATTGGTTAATTTAAGTTTCACCCGTAGGACTAACAGAATCTCCCTCAATCATCAATACAGTAGTCGGCACTTTAACATAAGGACGATGCATAGCCCCCTTTGGAACACAAAAACCATGTTGTTGTTTTAAGCAAATTGTTTGAACAACCTTTTTATCATCCTCAAACTCAATAAACAACTCCCCGCTCAAAACATAAAAGAACTCATCAGTATCATCATGCTTATGCCAATGAAACTCTCCTTCATTAAAGACTCCTAATCTCACAAGATGATTATTAACTTTGCATAGCGTCTGATTAAACCATTTTTCTTTGACTTCCCCCGCCATCTTAAAAACATCCATACTTTGCAAAAAATCAAACTTAGGAAGCATATGTATTTGATACTTTTCATTATTATCATTACTCATTTTAATTATTCCCTCAAGTTTTTTAATTTCCATGTTGTTATAAAGAAAAGACGCTTTAGTCACGCTAATCCCACAAATACTTCTTGGCACAATCTTTACAGCATGACAAAAATTTAATAACGGACTATTAAAAGCACAAACTACTCCGTTTAAAATCTAAATTTTATGTCATCCTGCAAAGGATCTCTTCTTTATTCTTTCTTTACGCAAGATGTATACCTATTTAGACAAGCATCATAATAATGCGGAATATTTTTTTCTAAAAAGAGATGCTTACAGCATGACAAAAATTGGAATTATCCAATAAGTATACTTGCTGCTCCGATTAAACATAAATTTTGTCATGCTGTAAGCATCTCTTCTCTAAAAAACTATACTATGAAAGTCTGGCATAGCAACAATTTAACCCCAGCAAACAGGCTCAACCCCAGCCTCTTGCAATAGATGATTGGCTTTAGAAAAATGCTTGCACCCAAAAAAGAGACTTGCAGATAATGGGCTTGGGTGTCCGCTTGTCAATATTTTATGTATCGGATTAGTTATTAAACTTGCCTTTGCTTTGGCATAATTTCCCCACAATATAAAAATTACTTGTTTGTCTTTTTCATTGATGTGTTTTATGGCGTTGTCAGTAAATGTTTGCCAGCCTAGCTGAGAATGAGAATTCGCCTGCCCTTCTCTTACTGTTAGTGAAGCATTAAGAAAAAACACACCCTGCCTTGCAATATCCTCTAAACAACCGCCCGTCCTTTTAACCCCTAAATCATTATAAATTTCCTTATAAATATTTTGTAGCGACGGCGGCAATTGAGTGCCGTTAGGAACAGAAAAAGCCAAACCCATAGCCTGTCCTCTGCCATGATAAGGGTCTTGACCTAGTATAACAACTTTGATATCACTAAGCGGCGTAAGCTTAAAAGCATTAAACACATATCCCCTTGGCGGAAACACAGTATGTTTTTCATATTCTGACCCAACGCTATCCACCAACTTAATAAAATATTCTTTTTTGCTCTCTTGCACAAAAAAATCATTCCAGCAATTATTTATTTTCATTTATAATATCTCTCCTTCACAAATACAATATCACAATCATTCAAAAAAAAGCAAGCGTTTTTCTTGAGTGATTTTTTAATATGCAATAATTAAAGTGCCACACAAAAACCTTTTTTCATATATTGTGAAAAAAGGCGGTATTAAATATTTATGGATACATATATAGTAAAAGCTGGAGACAGCATGTGGCGCATTGCTAGCTTGCATCAAGTGGGACTAGATGAATTGATTAGGGCTAATCCGCAAATTCAAAATCCTGCGTTGATTTTCCCTGGGCAAAGAATTAATATTCCTAGCGGAGCAGAGTTTAGAGACTTTGAAAGAGAAGTTGTGCGGCTTGTTAATATTGAGAGGCAGCAACGGGGGTTAAGACCTTTAGAGGAAAATTGGGAAGTGAGCAGAGTAGCAAGATTTAAGTCGCAGGACATGATTGATAATAATTATTTTGCGCACAACTCGCCTGTTTTTGGCACACCTTTTCAAATGCTTAGGAATTTTGGTATAGCGTTTAACGCAGCAGCAGAAAACATTGCACACGGGCAAAGGACACCAAGAGAAGTAGTCAATGCGTGGATGAATTCACCTGGACATATACGCAACATTTTAGACCCTGTGTTTAGAGGCATTGGAGTGGGAGTTGCAAGGAATACTAGGAATGGTCAGTTGTTTTGGACGCAGATGTTTGTGGGGTAGAAACAATTTTAAATTAAACGCATCATCTAATCCCTAATTGTAATTTTATCAACGCAGTTTTAGTTTTGTCAAGGCGTAATGAGTAATCATACTCGCTAGGAGGATTGCTATGCCCTTGAATTATAAAATATGCACCATTTTCAAGTAAAATTTTAACAACATCTAAATCTCCATCTTTATAATTATTCAAAATTATGCACTTTTCAAATTCAGATAACAATGATATATAATTTCTCAAAAAATCCAAATCCATGTCAACAGCAACCTCAAATGGAAGTCTCACTTTTGCCCCACTATCATTTTTCATCAATTCAATTATTAGATCACTAGAAATTGCCGCAAGTATCTCTAAAGAAAAATATTTAACTCCAATTTTACTTATTATTTTAGCATCTCTAATTCTTATATTTGATTTATAATACTCTACCATTTCAATTGAATAACCTTTTCTATTATTTACATAAGGTCTATTTTCCAAAGTATTATTATACAGCAACCCATCATTTGGTCCATTCCGCGTAAAATCAGCATAATTTTCTCTGCTTGCTGTAGGCAAATGTGAGTTAATAATATAGTCTATCCATTTATAGTTTTTTGTATATTGTATCACCTCTAATATTTGTAAGCTAACAGAGTATTTATGCTTTTTAATAGTTTCAGCAAGTATATCAACCGCTATATCCATCTCATCCATTTCTACTGCCAAGTCTAAAAACATCAAAGAAAGTGTTTGATTATTTAAAACTGCTTTTCTGACTTTTTTTGTTTCCTTTGGTTTTTCAATAAGTGGAATAAACTCTTCCTTTTGAATACTTGCAACCCCTCCTCCTGCACTATACACACTACCATATGAATATCCTTGCTGTTGCACCTTCAAATTTTCATTTACGCTACCCAATTCCAAATATGATTTTCCTAGTCGCTCAACATCATCATTCAAAACTAAAATTCTTCTAAGTGCAAAAATTCTTCTATCACTTGCCTTACTGACATTAGAATATTGCGCATTAGGTGATGGCAACATGGCTGAATCAACTTTTTTTCCGCAAATCACATCACACATCTGTTCAAAGCGACACAGTGTTTTGTAGGCATTGTGTTTGATAATATAATCCACTCCATCTAGATCATATTCATCTTTAACAAACAAACTAGGTAAATCCTCATTATTTTTAATATCCTTAAAACCATTCACCACCCTGCGCTCTAGAGTACTAGCAAGCTCTGTCAAACCAACTTCACCCCTTATCAACATCTCCTCATCAACATTAAAAAACTCAGCTACCCTTAAAAGTAATGCCTTGTCAAAATTTTTATCTCCATTTATCATGCTGACTAACTCTTTATTCTCTTTTTTCACAACCTCTTCCCAGTCATCTCCGTCATAAGTAGAAATATATTCTGCCAATTTTTCAAATGATAGTGCACTATATGGTAAAGATAGTTTTTTCCACTCGCACAAATACTTAATTATTTTTGCTGTTTTTGTCATTAGTTTCTCCTTTGGCGACAAAGAAAAAAGTCGCCCCAATCAAGAGACGACTTCCATTAGCGACTCCTAATTGTTGCGAACAATACAGAAAAATCCTGCAAGGGAGCAGCCAAATGGCGCACTTTGTCTCGCAAGACTTTTCTATTCGTATTGTTCGCATAGTTAGGGTAGCACATTTGCTCTAATAGTGCAAGTAATTTTAGATATAATTTTATATTGCAGCATGATTTTAGGCAGACTAAAAGACAAAGTGCTACAAGTTGCCCCTACAAATTTTAAATACTGCCAAAAATCTACAACAAAAAAAGACACCCTTTGGACAGGTGTCTTTTAATATGCTTGAAATAAATAGTTTAAGAATTGTGATGGCTAACATAAGATTAACACTAACTTTGTTGCCACCACTTATATTAAGATTACTCTTAAAGGAGGTGATCCAGCCGCACCTTCCGATACGGCTACCTTGTTACGACTTCACCCCAGTCATTGGTTTTACCTTAGGCAGCTGCCTCCATTGCTGGTTAGCGCACTGACTTTGGGTACCCCCAACTCCCATG